>Ga0067045_1029161_pt1 | contig 23276 bp, 23 predicted proteins | sample TerdegcTABiofilm_FD_59184 | JGI IMG/M metagenome (GOLD analysis project Ga0067045, IMG submission 59184) | Combined Assembly of (Gp0054472, Gp0054536) Wastewater bioreactor microbial communities from Singapore -Terephthalate degrading...
CACTGAAAAAATTAAGTATTTAAGGAGTGGCACCTTGGAAAAGATAATTCCTTTTATAAGATACAGATTTATTGCCTATGCAATTACAATAACATTGATTGTGATATTTTCATTGCAGACCTATCGCAATGGTGGTTTTAACTGGGGTATTGATTTTGTTGGTGGTATTAAACTTACTGTAAAGTTTGAGCAGGGGGTTGATACCGCACAGATACGTAAGGTTTTGACCCAGAATAAAATCAGTGCAGTGATTCAGCAGGTGGGGAAAGAAGAGGATAATGAATATCTGATTTCCACCAAACTTGCCAGCCGTGCCGAAAATGTTGAGGAGAGCACCAATGCGTTGAAAGCTGTTATTCAGAGTAATTTTAAAAATGTTGAAATATTGAGTATTGAAACTGTGGGTCCTGCAATTGGTGATTTTCTTAAAAAATCGGCGGGGAAACTGATTTTACTATCAATCATAATCATGACGTTATATTTAGCATTCCGGTTTGAATTGAAGTATTCCATTGGTGCAATGGTTGCACTGGTACATGATGTTATACTATCAGTTCTTTTCTGCGGATTTGCTGGTATTGAGATTAATATACCGATAGTAGCCGCAATTCTTACCATTTATGGATACTCGGTGAACGATACCATTATCATATTTGACCGAGTAAGAGAAAATTTACAGATTAAAACCAAGCAAACATTTATTGATGTGATTGATAAATCTATCACACAGACAATATCCAGAACGCTGCTTACTGCGCTTACCACATTGTTTGCCGTATTTGCCCTGTATATGATTGGTGGAGAAGGCCTTAACGAATTTGCCAGTGTACTGTTGTTTGGTATAGTTATAGGAACGTATTCATCTATGTATATAGCATCTCCGTTTGTGTTATACTGGGAAAAACTGACATTAAAAAAAGCGTAAGCGTATGCCGTTGCGGCATATCATTATTCTGATAGTGGGTATTGCAGCAAGCTGTAATGTCTTTGCTCAAGGATTAGATAATCCCTATAGTTATACTGCTATAGCAGGGTTTGCAAATCAACTCGTTGAACAAAGGGAATACTACCGCGCATATCAGGAATACCAGCGCTTATACTACTACTTTCCTTCGTTGTATTCGTATGATGCTTTTCTTATTGCTTCATTGTATTGCCATTATCAGGGCAAACAATACCATTCAGTTCTTGAAAAAGTGAAAAATCAATCCCCAATGAACCTTCCGGTGTGGATTTATGGCTTTGACAGTGCATTCAGCGGTATGCTGTTGTCACCACAGATAATGGACGTGCAATGGCAAAAAGACGTCAATCCGGAATATGAAGCAATGATACTGAAAAGAAAGCTTGCATATTCATTGTTGACAGTTGATAATTACCATGAACTATCGCCCTATACTGTTCTTGAAAAAGAGTTTGATCTGCAACGTATATACCAGTACAGCAGGGTTACACGGGATAAGTTGAAGAACCCCTATGCTGCATTGGGGTGGGGGATTCTTCCTGGAGCGGGTTATATATACAGTGATAATACAGAAAATGGCGTAATAGCGGCGATAGTTATCGGTGTATGTGCTGTGGTTACATACTTTGCAGTGGATAGTGGCAACAGTGGCATTGCGTTTGTTACCGGTGCTGCCGGCACATTTTTTTATGGTGGCAGCATACTGGGTGGGTACCTGGCAGCAAAGAGAACAAACAACCAGATTATGAAAGAGTTACATGCATACCTGGAAGAAGAATTAAAATTTGCACAGGATAGAGACATTATTTTTAACAGATATGGAAAGCCAAAAACACAATGAATATATGACGCTGGCACTGAAATTGGCGTTTGGCAAGTTAGGGGTAACGTCGCCAAATCCTGCAGTGGGAGCGGTTATTGTTAAGGATGATACAATACTGGCAACGGGATCCACGCAGGCCTGTGGCCTGGATCATGCTGAGGTTGTTGCCCTGAAAAATGCAACGGGAAACCTTGCCGGTGCTACAATGTATGTGACGCTTGAGCCATGCTGTCACTGGGGTAAAACCCCACCCTGCACTGATGCAATAATAAAGGCTGGTATAACAAAAGTAATTATTCCTGCACTTGATCCCAATCCTGCTGTTGCTGGCAAAGGGGTCAGGGCATTGCAGCAGGCAGGCATTGAGGTTATCTTTTTACGTGAGTTTTCACAGCCGGCAATTGATTTACTGCGGCCGTTTAAAAAAAGTATTTTGCGACACAGGCCATTCATTATTCATAAGGCGGCAATATCACTTGACGGCAGGACGGCAACAACCATGGGTGATTCAAAATGGATAAGTTCACCTGTTTCACGGCTTCTTGTACACCGACTGCGTGCATGTGCTGATACCATCATAGTTGGTAAAGCTACTGTTGAAAAAGATAATCCCGCTCTTACCGTGCGCTACACTGATTTTTCACAGGAAACTGAAAAATTTTATGAAACCAAACAATATACTGCAGTGGGATATTCCAATAGCTTCATCAATGGGCTTCTTGAAGCATGGAAAACAGATGTAACTCATGATTTAAAAAAAATAGTGATAGGAGTGCCAGATAAATTGCAGAATAGTAAACTTGCTGGCGATGACAATGCTTATTTTTTTACAACACACAAAGAAAAAGATGCGCTTTTGAAGCGAGAGGATTATACCATTATTGCTAAGCTTATTGATAGTGGCAGACTACAGTTTTTGCAATCAGATAGCAGTGTGGATCAGATCCATGAGTTGCTTGACATATTGCATACAAAGGGTTCAATGATCGCAGTGCTGGAGGGAGGGGCACGTGTTGCTGGATCATTTTTTGATTCAGGTGAGTTTGATCAGTGCATGTACTTTTACAGCCCAATGTTAGTTGGTAAAGGGAAAAATGTTATTGAAGGCAAAGGCAGGCAGTTTATTACAGAGTCCATGTTGCTTCACGATGTAACCAGTGTTTTTTTAGGGCATGATATTCTTGTATCAGGATATAAAGAAAGTTATCAGTTTGAGGCGGTGTAAATGTTTACCGGCATTATAGAAGAAATTGGCGTGGTACAATCCGTAAAGCAATCAGCAAACGGGAAATTAATTTCCATACATGCGCGCACAGTTATTGAAGGCACTAAAGTTGGTGATTCCATTGCCATTGACGGAGCTTGTCAAACTGTAACGGCAATTGGCAAAGATTACTTTACCGTGTTTGCTTCGGATGTAACACTTGGCATAACTACACTTGGTTCATTTAAGACAGGAAAAAAGGTTAATCTGGAACGAGCCATGCAGCCGCAGGGACGTCTGGGTGGGCATCTGGTGCAGGGACACGTTGATGCAACCGGAAAAATTGTTTCACTGCATGCATTGCCTGAGGGGCTTGCAATTTCCTTATCAGTGCCGGAAAACATCAGTAAGTTTATTGTGCCCAAAGGCTCAATTGCCATTGATGGCATATCACTGACGGTGGTGGATAAAAAAGACACCATAGAGCTTTACTGTATTCCGGAAACTATCGCCAATACTACGCTTGCTCATAAAAAAATTGGGGACATGGTTAATGTTGAAGTTGATATTATTGCAAAGTATGTTTATTATATGATTCAAAATATACAGGGTGGCGATAGTTCACTGGAAAAGAAGCTTAAAGAAGAAGGGTTCTGGGTATAGTATAAATTTTTAATTAAGTTGGGAACAGGTTGTAATGTTATTTCAGTACTATTCATTGAAGTTCTACATTGAGTGGCAGCATAATTTTTTCACCATTATGGTTTGCTGATAGATAGATAGCCTGTATCACTTCAAGAGCTTTATACCCATCATACCCGCTTGAGGTAACATTTACTGGTTTGTGTAAGCACTGTTTTGCTTCCTTATACAGTTTAACAAAATAATCAGGTTTGCCTTTTGGTGTAACATCAGATGCAATCAGGTCATTGAATCCTTTATAAAATCTTGATTTCTTTGGTGTATAAAGATACAGGTAGCCATTACCGATAACTATCCTGCCCCTGGTGCCAAATATCTGCAATTCAAACATAAAGTAATCACGGTAACCGCCAGCTTCCAGTGTTATGTGGATGCCAGAGGTGGTAATGCAATGAGCTATCGCATAATCTTCATATAGTGAATCCTGTGAATAGCGTGTGGTATATCCCTGAACCTGTGCTATGCTTCCAAAAAGATACTGCACAATATCAATTAAATGGGTACCGTCGTGTAAAAGAGGTCCGCCGCCGGATCCTGGTTGATGAGTTTTTGACGGGGTAAAGACAAAGCCATGCACTGATGATATGCAACCAATTTTATTGTTGCTAATAAGTTTTTTTACATAATTGTAGCGGTAATCATATCGTCGTTCATGGTTAATAATGAGTGTTGTATTGTATGTGTTGCAGGCGTCAATGAAGGCTTTTGCCTGTGCAAGGTCACTGGCAACTGGTTTTTCACATACAATAACTTTTGCGCCATGCTGTGCTGCAGCAATGCCAATTGGCGCGTGGGTATGTGTCCAGGATGCAATAATAACACACTGGGGCTTTTCATGTTCTATAAGCATCTGGTAATCGGTATAACAGTTTGATTGAGGGATCCCTGCAATCTTTGAAAAAGCGTTCAAACGTTTTTCATTGATATCACAGGCATGGGTTATGGGAAGCTTAGCAGCTTGTGTACCGCCATAATGGGTACATGGCTTATATCGTAAAGGATCATTTTCCAGAAGGAATCCAATCCTACCACAACCAATGAGAGCAACTACAGGTTTCATGAAACCCTATAAAATGGGTAGATAGGTATCAATTTCATAATCGGTAATGTGGCGATTGTACTGGTCAAGCTCATAGAATTTGTTTTCTATAAATAATTCAATCAGTGTATCGCCAAGTGCTTCCCTCATAAGACTGCTTTTTTCAAATAGTTTCAGTGCATCAGAAAGGTTAGATGGTAATGACTTTGTGGTAAAACTTGATTTTTTTTCATTGAGATTATGAGGTTTGGGAAGAGGGTCATTGTGTTCAATACCAGAAAGCCCCGCGGCAAGAATAGCTGAAAATAGCAGATATGGATTACATGCAGGGTCGGGGTTTCTCAGTTCAACTCTGATTGAGTTGGGTTTATCAGTCCTTGATGTGGTAATGCGGATAAGTGATGATGGATTATTGATGCTCCAGGACAGTTCAATGGGTGCTTCAAATCCGTAACTCAAACGTTTATATGAATTTACCCATTGATTGGATAACGCAAAAAATTCAGGCGCGTGTTTCAATAATCCTGCTATGTAATGCTTTGCGATGTCAGAAAGCATTAATTCATCATTACTATCGTAAAAAATATTTACTTCGTTTTTAAATAATGACTGATGTATATGCATGCCACAGCCATTATACTGTGACAGTGGTTTTGGCATGAATGAAGCATATATATTATTTTGTTGAGCTATCTCCTTGGTTGCTGTTTTAAATGTCATGATGTTGTCGGCAGTGGTCAGGGCATCATCATGGCGCAGGTCAATTTCATGCTGACTTGGTGCACCTTCATGATGCGATGTTTTTACTCCAATGCCCATTTCTTCAAGTGTAAGAACCATCTGGCGTCGGATATCGCTTGCAATATCAAGCGGAGTCAGGTCAAAATAACCGCCACGGTCAAGTAGCTGCGGTGATTCAGAATTTTTGAATAAAAAGAATTCAATTTCCGGACCAACATAAAATAAATAGCCTTTGTCGGATGCTTTCTTAAGATTTTTATACAGAATGTATCGAACATCACATTCATAGGGAGTCATGTCGGTATTATAGATGTAACAGAACATGCGTGCTACTGAATTGCTCTTTGGGCGCCAGGGTAAAATTTCAAAAGTTTCAATATCTGGCAGGGCTATCATTTCTTTTTCGGTTTTGCGAACAAATCCATGAATTGTAGAGCCGTCAAAACGTACTCCTTCCTCTAAAGCATCTTCAAGTTCGTTTATGGTAATGGCAAAACTTTTTAAAAACCCTAAAATGTCTGTAAACCATAACCGTATAAACTTCACATCATTGTCATGTGCTGTTTTTAAAATATATTCGCGGTTGTCCACTATCGTATACCGTTCCTCTTAATTCCATGTATTGAAGCTATTCGTATAACAGCTTCATAATATTCTTCTCTTGAAATCTTTCCTTCGGCCATTTCTTCATACAGCAGTCTCAGGAGCAGATAAAACATACACCGCCTCCTTTGCATTGATATGTGCTGCTGTTGTATTAATCGGCCTGAAGGTTTAATGAAATTAGAGGAAGAATGGCTTATTTTGTCAATTAAAAGCTTATATATATAAGCAAAACAAATATGATAAGCAGAAGCACAAACAATGATATTATGACATACGTTAACTTCGAAAATCCAGCATCTTCATACGTTGTTGAAGCAGCCAGAGGTTTTGGTGGGGATTTTGGTATTGATTTTTGTGTTAAGGGGCCATCAATGATGGGATCATACAGACGCAATTTAACCTGACGTTCATCTTCAATACACTTGCCATAAATACCAGGGCCAATACGGGTAAGTATTTCAATAGGCTCATTTTTACCGTCAGATTTGATATCGATAACTTCTGTAGCAATTGGCTTTATATGATTTTCAACACGTAACCCCAATAGATCAATGAAATAATTTGCCCTATCGGTATTGGGTATTATTTTTGTCATTATTTTATCACCAACTTTTAATTCGTAGATAGGTTTACCTTTTACCGGTGCCAGAATGGGCTGAATATTCAATATAACAGCGCCCTCTTCCAGTTCAGCTTCAGCAGTTGATGATTTTTCCTCGGGTTGTGTATACCTTTTTTCTTTTGTCTGGGCAAATTCTTCAGCAGTCACTTCCTGAATGCTCGTTTCAAGTACAAGGTTTTTATCATGGATAACCCTGTTAATGGTATCAAATAAAAATGTATCAATACTATCATAATCATAATTGTTGGCATAGTCGTAGAGCTGATTTGTTTTGGTATCCTCGTTGGCAATTTCCTTAAAATTATCCATTATTGATGTGGTTAAATTTGCGTTAAAATTGCCTTTCCATTTTAATTCCAGGATTACCTGTTCATATTTGTCCCATGGGAGGTGCGGTTCATTTTCATAGATATTGGAAAATGTTGAAACAGCAACATTGTATGTATCAATCCGCCTGTCCTGATTAAAGATAATAATGAAAAGCCCATATAAATTCATTGAAAGGGCTTTGAAACGTCCTTTTATAATAATTAAATGGTCACTGAAAAGATTGTCATTTTCGCTTTCTATAGCCATACATTATTCCACACAAAAAATATTTGTTTATAGTATGTATCGGCATGTATATATATTTTACTATAAATCTTGGTAACTATCGCATAGTAAAAATATGGTATATTCAATATAGTGACATAGATTGTAATAATATTGTCAATATAAAAATTTTTTATTTGATTAATTTTACAAGTATATTGTTTATAAATCAACATTGGATAAAAGAAAAATGATGAGGAGCCCTATGAAAGGGATGGAACTGCTTACTGACCTGTACGAATTGACAATGATGCAGGTTTACATGAAAACAGGCATAATACAGAACCATGCTATTTTTGATATGTTCTTCAGAAAAAATCCATTTAATTCCGGTTATGTTGTTTTTGCCGGATTGGAGCAGCTTATTGACTATCTGGAAAACCTTTCATTCTCAAAGGAAAGCATTGATTATCTGTATTCATTGCATATTTTTTCTGATGATTTTCTGGATTATTGCAAATCGTTTCGTTTTACTGGCAGCATATTTTCATTTCAGGAAGGCGATGTAGTTTTCCCTGAGGAACCAGTAATCAGAGTAGAAGCGCCATTAGGACAGGCTCAGCTTATTGAGACGGCATTGCTTAACTGCATAAATTTTCAGTCGCTTATTGCAACAAAGGCAGCACGGGTATGCTATGCTGCAAAGGGCAGGCAGGTGATTGAGTTTGGTTTGCGGCGAGCTCAGGGACCTGACGGGGGTTTAAGTGCAAGCAGGGCTTCCTTTATTGGTGGGTGTATTGGTACATCAAATGTTCTGGCCGGGAAAATGTATGGTATACCGGTGAAGGGCACCCATGCACATAGCTTTGTCATGGCATATGATAGTGAAGCTGAGGCATTTACTAATTATACAAATGTATTCCCTGATAGTTCAATATTGCTGGTGGATACCTATGATACGGTACACTCGGGTATTGTTAATGCGATAGCAGCTGCAAAAAAGCTTCAGGCACAGGGAAAACACCTTGCCGGTATCAGGCTTGACAGCGGTGACCTTGCCGATTTGAGCAAAAAGGTGCGAAAGTTACTGGATGAGGAAGGTTTGGACTATGTAAAAATTGTCGCTTCAAATGACCTGGATGAGTTTCGTATTGATGAATTGCTGCGACAGGGGGCTCCCATCGATGTCTTTGGAGTGGGAACCAGGCTTGCAACCGGCTATGGCGAATCAGCCCTTTCAGGGGTATATAAAATGGCTGCAATAGAAAAAAATGGAGCGTTAATCCCAAAGATGAAAGTATCGGATGAAATGTCAAAAGGCACTATTCCCTCACGAAAAAACGTATACAGGTATTATAATGCAGATAATACCATGTGTTTTGATATAATCTGCCAGAATGATGAGATTGTAATGGATGGTGATGTGTATGATATAAAGGGAAATAGATTTACTGTTGATAAAGATCTTATTTCACGATGCATGCATATACCAATTTTTCAGAATGGAACGTTAGTATATCAAAAGCCGTCAATACAGGAAATTCAGCATCATTGCCTGACCAACATGCAATCGCTCCCTGAATCTTTAAAAGATTTGTATAACCCGGATGAATACCAGGTATACATAAGTCCAGAGCTTTTCCATTTAGTGAAATCCATGCGGACTGAAATTCATAAGAAAATTGATTAAATATATTTAAAATGTAGTTGAAGTTGTTGACTTATATACTATAATGTGGTGGTGTTCATATCAGGAATACACTATATTCTATTCTGGTTGGAGGTTTCAATAGCTATATGAACAGTGAAGATGTAAAAAGCAATAAGACAGGCACTATAACCAGAAATCTTGTGTTAAAAGTAGTTATTGTTGCTTTCATTGTAATTTTTGTATTATGGCTAATTTTTAATATTAAGGATTACGGCAAAATTAATCTAATAATTTCAAATGAGGAAATTACATCACATGACCAGGTTTCAGTACAAAAATTTATAGATAAGGACAAGATATATTTTTTTATTGATAGAGTTATCAAGCCGTCTCTTGACTGCAATACGGTTACAGTTGTGATAGATTATTATGAAAACAATTCTTTTACACAGTATAAGCAGATTACTTTTGAAGTAGATAAAGACTTTAAATATTTAAGCACATATATACCTCAGGAATATTTTAAAAGAAATGGCAAATATCAGATAAAAGTGTTGCTGGATGGCAAACTTATGGGGACAAGAGAATTTGAAGTAGAAAAATAAATATATGAAGGTGTGCAATGAAGCGATTTTTTATCTTGTTTAGTATTTTTATCTTTATATGTTCAATTTCTGCAAACAGCTTTGCTGACCAGTTGACTGCTGACAGGGCTATCCAGGAAAATAAAGAATTTATTGAATTTATGGATGTGCCAATATCAAATTTTGGTGAGAAGTATAAAGAAACATTTAAAGACATCTATCAGATACATTTTAATGCAGAAGTGGCATATTTGCAATCAGATTACAATAGAGCTTTCCGCAATGTTTATGAATCACAAAAAAAGCAGGCTGACCTGTATTCACAGGTAGTGCGTGAATATTTAGAAGAAACAAAGAAGTTTTTGGATGCAATATCCCCTGAGGTTATTAAATCCAAAAATAAAAAAGCAAGGCTTTATCTTAACTTAGCATACAGAGACAGGGAGGTTGCACGGACCCATCATACTGTTGCCGATGCTTCAAACCCTAAATTATGTTCAAATAAAATATATAAATATATTGAAGCCATAAAGGTGCTCCGCCGTGCCCGCAGGTATGGTTTTTTAGCCATGTTTGAATCTCAAACTGATGAAACAAAGAAAAAAATCTATAATCACCTTTTTGAGATAGAGCGCGAGAAGGGGAATGTATTCTATGTCAGATTTATTTCAAAAACAGAGCAGGAAATAATTGACGAGATGCAAAAAGAATATTATGATGTTCAGATAGTGGCTATGAATGCACAGCCATCAAAACAGGAAGAAACGTACGAAAAGCGTATAGAAAAACGAGCGCGTTTCAGGGATGAACGAAGGGTTGCGGAATATCTTTTAACTGCAGAATTTGAGAAAGCTGAACCAATAATTCGTGATTATGTGAAAGATTTTAATTTTAATCTCATAGTGGCCACTATAGAATTTTTAGTTGCCAGTAAATCATCCATGGTAGGTAGCTTTTCAGTGGAGCAATTAAAGCGATATCATGACGATAATTACTCCCGTTATTATAGCCCTTCAACACTTAACGCTTTTGCCGGTGAAATGAAAGTTGTTGACGCTATAGAAAAAAAGCCTGAAGGGGAATTGCCTGAGGAAAAGCCCCAAACAGATAACAAGCAGAAGTAGCATACTATTTAAAGCAGGCTCAGGGCAGAATCAAATCATTAATGTACAGGATGGCTTTATATGGATAATTCTGAGTTGCTCAATTCAATACACAGAAGAATGATGAATGAATTACTGAATCGTTCTCAGAGCAGGTCAACCGCTCCACAGCTAAAAGAGATTATTGCAATAGACCAGAACTTGCGGAAAGAGATTGCAGATCTTTATACACGCCTGGTGGATCTGGGCGATAAAGAGATGGCAATAAATATTTTGTCGGACCATGTTGCTATCATGGTAGAGATGATAGTTAGCTTTAAAACTGAGAAGTAATTAGTATTCTGAGGTACAGGTATGAAAAAATTCATTGTTGCTATTCTTGGAATATTATTAATAACTTGCTCCGGAGAAGAATTTGGCGGTCTGGGCATTGAAGTGCCTGCCGGTACTGAAAAGGTCAGTAAAAGTAAACCATTTGTTATAGCCAGTGTGTATGAAGGTGGAACCGGATACCAGGCGGGGCTTAAAGAAGGTGACATTATTATTTCCGTTGATGGTGTTCCGGTTGAGGGTTTGCAATATGATTATATTGTAAAAAATTTATTGCGTGGCAAGGTTGGGAGTGTGGTAACACTGGAAATCCAGAGAGGAGACAACTTGATGCTTTTTAGAGTTATGCGTGGGAAAATTGTTTTGAAATAAAATACCATGAAGAAAGTTATAGATTGTATCATACTGGTTTTTTCAGTTCTTTTCTGGGTTGTTATTATTGCAGATAGTATATACTGGTTTTTCTTCTGAAAGAAATAATAGATAGTAATAGCAGGTGGGTTGATGGCTCAAAATATTGTAGCCAAGGTTAAAGACTCAATAGAAAAAATGCCTCCATTATCTCCGGTGGTGCATAAAATAATAATTGTGGCAAATGATGTGACCTCATCAGCACAGCATTTGACGGATGTAATCCAGCTTGACCCGGTGCTAACTGCAAAAGTTATACGCATGGTTAACTCTGCATATTTTGGGCTGCCCCAGGAAATTAAATCTTTAAAGCAGGCAGTGGTTATGCTGGGCATTAACACTATAAAGAATGTTGCGTTATCATCTGCCTTAATGGGAAAAATTGCATTGAAGAAGGGGATACTGGACCCTGAAGAATTCTGGAAACATTCTATTGGGGTGGCGGTTGCATCCAAACTTATTGCACAGCGGTTGGGTATTGAAAAAAAACTTCTGGAGGAATTTTTTATTGCCGGGCTTATCCATGATATAGGCAAAGTTTTAATGAATAATTTTTTCCCGGATGAAATGAAACAGATAATTGATACGTCGCAGTCACAGGGCGGATTGATTATTGATATTGAAAAAAATCTTCTGGGTTTAACACATGAAGAGATAGGCATTGCAATAGGGAAGAAATGGAATTTTGAAAATAATCTTCTGTATGCAGTTGGAAGGCACCATATACCGGTTTTAAAAGGTGATTCGGCCATCTATTCCATGGTTGTTCATGTAGCAGATACGTTTGCCAAGGTCATGAAAGTTGGATTCAGTGGGAATTATGTTATTGATGCTATTGATGAAGCTATATGGCAAACGCTTGGGATATCCGAGGAGATAGTTTTTGAGGCATTGGCTCCTTTGAGTGATGAGATTCAAAAGGCTAAATTATTTTTGCAATGAGTGAACTGACCGTAACATTCTGGGGTGTGCGTGGTTCTATACCTGTTCCCGGTCCTGATACTATGAAATATGGTGGGAATACTGCCTGCCTGGATTTACGATCAGATGCAGGTGACTGGATAGTATTTGATGCAGGGACAGGGCTTAGAGTACTGGGCGAATCACTGGATCTGTCAAAAAACTATACTGTCAATTTATGCATTTCTCATCCACACTGGGACCACATTAATGGTTTTCCTTTTTTCCCTGTTATCTACATACCAGGAAATACGGTTAATATCTATGGTCCTGGAACATTTGAAAAGAGCCTGGAGGAAATTATACGCGGGCAGATGCAGTACAGTTATTTCCCGGTCCGCACCGATGAATTACGCGCCAGTATTCATTTTTATGAAATAAAAAATAACCAGTTTGAAGTCGGTAACTTTAAGGTTTACACGCACCTTCTCAATCATCCGGTAACCTGTTATGGATATAAAGTACTATATAAAGATAAGATTTTTGTTTATCTGGGCGACAATGAGCCATATTATAATGTGTATAAGGATAATGACCCGGAAGTAATTGAATTTGCAAAACAGATGAATGAGCAGCTTATTGAATTTGTAAAAGGTGCAGATGTATTAGTATCAGATGCACAGTATATTCCTGCTGAGTATTCAAAGAAAACCGGTTGGGGCCACAGTACAACGCATCATGTTATTAATCTGGCACTTAAGGCAAAAGTTAAAACATTATTTTTATTTCATCATGAGCCTTTACGCAAAGACAGGGAAATGGATGCAATAGTTACTCATTATAGGAATGTGCTGAAGAAAAAAGAGCTATCGCTTGAACTGTTTGCAGCAGCTGAAAGGCAGTCCTTTACATTTTAATCATTCATATATAATGGTATTCCTGCCGGAATTTTTTGCCTTATAGAGATTATCATCCACCTTTTTGATAATATCATCAACCGTTTCAAATTTGCCCAGCATATCCTTGATTGATACAATGCCTATGCTTGCTGTTACTTTAAAATTAAGATTACGGTAGATGTGTTCCGTTTCCATTATTTCCTGTTTCATCCGTTTTGCAACATTGATAGCATCCTCTGCTCTTGTCTCAGGCAGTATGACCATAAATTCTTCACCACCATACCGAAAGGCAAGGTCTGAATCACGAAGCTGATTTATTATTATTGATGATATCTTCCGTAAAACGATATCACCAACCTGATGACCGTAATTATCGTTTACTGATTTAAAGTGATCAATATCCAGCATAAGGAGCGATAGATCACGATTGTAGCGTTTGGCACGTTTAAACTCCAGTTCAATTTGTTCAATAAAATATCTTCTGTTATATAGCCCTGTTAAGGGATCGGTAATTGAAAGCCACTTTAATATTTCAGTGCGCTGTTCAACCATTTCTTCAAGGTTGTTAGAATATTTTTCTAATAATTTTTTTGATTCAATCAATTCATTGACTATAGTGTCCTTTTCACGCAACAATGCATCTGACCTTGCTTTAAATTGTTCCAGTTCATGTGTCAGCATTATCACATGTTCTTTTGAAAAGGGGTCAGATGTGTACCTGTCATTAACCAGCAATTGGATTGAACGAAGTAGCAGAATAAAAGGTTTTGCAAAAAAAACAACAGCAAGAATTGCGGTACCAATAGTTATTACAATAAAACCAGAAACAGTGGTCAAAGTAAAACTAATAGCTTTATTTACATAAAGAAATGCATAGATAGTTCCTGATACAAATGCAGTATACAGAAGAATTTTACAAAAAAGTGAAATGGTAATTTTATGGTGCATATTTATAAAGCCTTATCAATCATAAAGGCCATTACGAATACCTTCAATAAGAGCCATAGTGTTTTTTCCCAAATCAGGGATGTAATAACCACCTTCTAAAATGGCAAAGATGTGCCCCTTGCAGTAATTTTTTGCATGTATTCCTGCTATCTGACCAATTGTGTAATAGTCCTGAGTTGAAAGATTTGCACCCCAGTCTTTTATATACTGATCAAATCCTGCGCTTATACCTACTATATCAGCACTACCACATTGTTGTAACCGTGATTTTGTTTCATTTATAAAATCAACAGGGTTAGATGATTGAATGTTTAATACAGGCACATTAATATTAGATTTAAAAATGGTATCAGTACCATCGCCAAAATGCAGGTCAATATCAAGAATGATAGCTTTTTGAATGATAGAATCAGTAAGGAGCCTTTTTATAGCAATACCCATATTGTTAAAGTAGCAAAATCCCCAGTTATGATCAGGGTTGGCATGATGTCCGGGTGGCCGTATAACAGCAAAGGCAGGCTTTCCTTCCATTGCCATTCTAGCGGCGGTGATTGCACCTCCTGCAGCTAATTTTGCAACTGAAAAGCGCACTTCATCCTGCTTTTCCATTGTGAGCAAGCCTTCAGAATGGCAAAGAAGTATATCTTCGTCAGTGCAACTTGTGGGGTTAATTATAGGGTAACTATCGCCCAATTCCTTCATTATTTGATGTACACGTTGGGGTTTTTCTACTGAAGCAGTTACATAGTTAGTTGTATATAAAGAGTCATAGACGATATAAAATGGACGTTCCATAATAAACCTTTTAGAAATATAAGGATGATGGTATTATTTATGATATGCTATGAAAGAGTAAATGTCAAATAAGTTTTAAAAGGGGCGTTCTTTTACGTTAAATTGCCACAGTTCAACCAGTTTTTCAAATTCCTTGTCTTTGGGTTTGCCTTCATAGGCTTTATTCCGCCGCTTTATAAGATACATTACCGTACTATCTTCAAGTAAAAATTTTTCTCCCAATTCATTGAGTTTACGGATACAATAATTAAGATTATACGTCTGAAAATCACCAATATGCTGCGATGATGCAACGGTAGGCTCAAATTTCATAAGTAGCTCGGTAAAGTATAATGCAAGCCGCCATGAATCGGTGCTGCCACCAAGGCCGGATTTAAAATACATGCTGAGTTTTTCATATAAATTAATATTGTGATAGTATGATTCAAACACAACAGATATTAATTCCGGGAAAATGTTGGTAATTTCTATTAAATCAATGGGCTCATTGCGACGTATAAAATAATCAAAAATTTTTTTACTGGTTTCATTATCCAGGGGCTCTGGGTCAATGAGTTCAACAAACATATCTTTTATGATAGTACGCACTTTACCTGCTTTTTTCAGGTATATCTCTATTTCAACTGGCTCCACGTAATAATTTATAGGGTCTTTAACTTCCATGTATGGTAACCATGACCTCATGTATTATTTGGTTTAGCTTTTAATTCATTCATCTTTTGTAGTAATAGTTTAACCCTCTCTTTGTGTTTGTTATGTATGGCTGCATTCATGGCTTTTTGTGCCAGATGTTCATCAATAATACCTTTATCAATTTTTTTCTCTAATTCATCTATTAAAGTATAAAAAACAATGTTGAGCGTAAATAATTTTTTTTCTGATATGTCCCACAGAGTGTCACCTGGTTTTACAATGACAACCTCGCCATCTAAAAGAATAAATCTGTTGCCCGGGTAAATCCAGTGTGGATTTTTTTCTTTAAGGCTTTTGATGTCTATACGGCTGTAGCCATTCTTCACTGCCACATCATTGGCGTAGAAATAGATATCTCTATCAGACACATGGATGGAATATTTTTTAGTGAGATATTCAATATACCGTGCCTGACGCTGGCGCTCCTGCTCTTCTTGATATAGTGTAAACGCGTGGTAGCTTCCCACTATTATGAGTAAAGCTAAAGCTATAAAAGCTATAATAATTCCTGCTTTTTTTAGTACAGCTAAACGCTTTTTCAACTTCTCTTTAGTAATGAGTGATAAATCAAGTTTTTGTGTTTGTGTAGTTTCTTTTTGCCGTTTGTTTATTGCTTTTTCAATACTTTTAGCTTCTTTTGCAATTGCCGTGTTTTTTGAATAGAACAGGTCCAGCAGCAATTCTAATCTTTTGCGGTCTTCAATGATACGGTTAAATATGGCAGGCATTGTGTGCGGTGCAGATAGTGATGGCTCATCCAATTGTTCAATGGCTCCAAATGGATATTCCTGGTTAGCCTCTACTGGTTCGCATGTCATATATGCATACGAATTGTACAGCATAATTGTATATTTGTATCCATCAGGCAATGGGCGTGATTGGATTTTATAAAGCAATTTTTCAATACGTTTGTACAGGTTGCGGTTAGTTGTTGAATGGAGTATAACACGCAGCGTTTGCATACAGTTAAACAGTATATGGGGCGATAGTTCCTGTGAAAAAAGCTTTTCAATTTCATCAAAATCTTCTTCTGAAATAGCTTTTGCCAATTCCCTGGTGCAGTACGAAAGCATGTCGGATAACAGTTTTTTTTCATCAAGATAGTATCGTAAATCATATTGATGCGAAGCAGTACAGTACAGAACATCCTTAATGGGTACTCCTTCACGGTTACTATCGACCACAATAATAGGTGAAAGGTTGGCACAGAGCATTGCTGCTTTTTTATAGATTGCATAGTCAATAATATACAGATTGGCAGCAGTTTCTATGGCCTGAGCAATACCTGATGGGTCATGTATGTAAACAATAGCAATATCTTTTGTGGCAGGTTTAACATTTTTTAGTGTAATAATGCAATTTTGTGATGATGCAATGTTTTGTATGGTTATGCCTTCTGGATTATCGCACACAAAATTTTTTGATGGTTTATGATGCAGCGTGCACTGGTTAAAAAGCTTTTGCAAAAGTTTGATTTCATCGTCATTGTCATAAAATATCCTGAGTCTTCCACCTGTTGCGTTTTTCCATTTTATAAGTGGGACCAGTGGCATGCTATTGGTATTTGTGATTATGACATCACGGATATTTGCAGGGTCAATCTGAAGTTGTGCAAATGCACTGTAATAGCGTGTGGGGATATCAATAGAGCTGAAAGAACTATTTTTATAAACAATTGTAGCTCCATTAGTTATAACAAAACCGCAACCAGCATATCGTGAATTTTTGGAATATTCTGATAGCTTGGTGTGAACAAGAACATCGCCAGGATATTCCTTGTGGATTTCTTTTAAGTCAAACATTGTTTTCTGGTTGTGGAGTATCTTAAAGTTACTATCGGTATAAAAAACACCTAAAAATGTTTCTTTGTCGGAGATAATCTGTTCCTTGGAAAGCTGTGGTATGTCTTCTTCAATGTCAACGATAGTTGCATTATTAAGATCAAGCCCAAAAAGCTTTTGAAATTCAAGATAGCGCTTTACAATAAGCTTACTGCCAATATACCGGTTTGACGAAAGATAGCGAGGGTCAATGTTATACTGTTCGCAGGCTGGGTTGCCAGTTATAAGATCAGTAATAATGATATTTTCAATTAAGGGGATAACACGCGGTGTCAGTGACAGGCTATTACCAATGCGTATAAATGGTTTTTCATCTTCTAATGAATCGCCGGTAAATATAATAAAACATTCAGGTGAAATTATAAATAGCCTGTCGTCATCATTTTTAATTATGTGTGTAAGTTCCATATCCCTCCATTGTCATAATGTGAGATGTTGTTTTGAGAATTGCAATAAATTCATTATTATTTTTTGCATTCAGTATTTGGAACACAACTTGAGGATTTGAACATAGCTGCGCTATCTTTGATATGATAAAAATCTGCACATCGTTATCATATTGAGGTGTTATGACCATAAAAATCACTTTTGCTGGTTTGCCATCAGGAGCATCAAAATCCAGTCCCTGTGGATGTGTTGCACATATAACTACAGGTTTTTTACATTCAGGGATGCGAGCATGGGGTATGGCAACATACTGACCTATACCGGTACTCATCAGTTGTTCGCGTTCTATTATTGCGCGGGCAACCTTTTGTGCATTATACCCATAGCGCTTTTGTATGTGTTGTGACACCTGTTGTATTAATTCATTGCGATTGGCGCATGTACAATCAGCAATAAAATTGTTGTCTAAAAGTTCAATCAGGGAAACCTCTTCTTTGGGTTTGAGTATTAATTTTAACAGCGGTCCTGCCAGCAGTGAGGTTGTAACGGCCATAACGACGATGGAAGAATACGTAGTGACATTAATAATTCCATACTGCAGTGCAAATATCCCAACAATAATTCCCATTGTTCCGCTGGTGCTCATTCCAACCCCTATTGCTAAAGAATCTCTGAATGTAATGCTACTCATTTTCCCGGCAATCAGGCTTGCGATAATATTTGAAATGAACACAACCAGTGTAATCAAACATGCCTGCATGATCGATAGCTGGGTGATAAGGTTAATCCCCAAACCAATTGAAACAAAGAAAAGCGGTGAAAAAAAGTTATCTATAAATTGATTTATAATCTCTTTGGTATGTGCGTTGAGGTGAGGGGAGTCGCCCAATATAATGCCACCCAAAAATGCTCCTAAGAAAGCGTGAATGCCAATGGCTTCGGTCAATGATGCCAGAAACATCGATAATACTAAACCTAAAGTTATGACTCCACCCGGCCATTCAGTGCGTGCCTGAACTATAGGAAGCAATTCATTGATGATATAACGGAAAATTGTTAAAATGACAATTGTCAGTAATAGCGTTAACCCCAATGATGTAACAATAGAGAGTGTTGCAATGGAACCAGTTTCAACTGTTTTAATTAATGATGAAAAGAAAATCCAGCCGGTAATATCGTTAACCATAGCTGAGGTTAAGATAATCATTCCCAGGTCCGAATGAAAGATTTTGACATCCAGCAGTATTGTGGCAATGACCGGAAGTGCAGTAATGGATGTGACAATAGCAAAGAAGAGGGAGGCTGGTAAAGATTTATAGGTGCCTGAAAAGGCTGGAATATACCAGGATGCAATAAAACCTGCAATAAACGGAATAAGTATGGAAAATACACTAACAGCCGCAATTGATCTACCCTGTTTGTAAATTGATGAAAGTTCCACTTCAATGCCAACTTTGACCATAATAAATAGTAAGCCTAAAAAGATAATGCCCTTTAAAAGTCCGGTTGAAGGGAATAGCCAGGTAAAAAAATTGGGTGCTATGCTGCCTGTAAATGTAGGACCTAGCAAGATCCCCGCAATAATCTGGCCTATAACGGCAGGCATTTTGAAGCGTACGAATAATTCGCTGAAAAATTTTGCAACAATCAGCATTATACTGATTGAAAGTAATAATGTTAATATTTCATTGGAAGATACATGCATCAGTGTGATTCCACAATATTTACAATTGTATTGTTAACTATATATGACAGCAAGAATCTTTGCTGGTGAATCGGTTGCCGTATCCACTCTATGTGGTACTATTGAATCATAGTAAATACAGTCACCGGGATATAAAATGTCAGAGTAGTCGGCCAGTTGTATTTTTACCTGGCCTTCAAGTACATAGATAAATTCTTCGCCTTCGTGACTGTATGGCTGCCCGCCGGTAACAGGTTCAAGTGTTACAATAAAGGGCTCCATGTGCCGGTTAACTTTTTCAGGTGCCAGGGATTCATACGTATATCCGTATCGTACTCCCTCTTTTGATGCAACACGTGAAGTCAACTGGCGTTCACTGCTCCGAACAATAGTAAATGGTGCTTCTGTCGTCTGCCCAAAGAATCTTCCCATCTCTAAGTTAAGGGCATGGGAAATTTTAATTAACGCTCCCAATGGTGGTGATATAAGATGATTTTCTATCTGGGAAATAAATGCAGAAGAAAAGCCAGTCTTTTCAGCCAATTCATTTAATGACATGCCTTTGGCTTCACGGAATTCTTTTATTTTTTCACCAACTTTAATTTCGCTCATAAAAACTCCTATAAAATATAATATTTAATAAGATTTCTCCTCGCTTTCGCTCGTCGAAATGACAGAGTTAATACCATATATTTTTGCATCCTATTTTGATTATTATAAACTTTTGTGGTATCTCCTTAAAAATATAGATAGTATGCTTAATACTACGTGTAGGGTTTTAAGAAAAAAAGTCAAATAGAATATACGTAAACCAAAAAACAAAGTTGATTGTGGAGGTATGTTTTTTTAGGATGTGCAGATAGGATTTTTATAAAAATTTTGATACTTGCAACTGATGTTTTCTATTTTTTAAAGATTAATGGTGCTCTTATTTTAGAAAAAATGTGTTACTCAAAAGGTGAACTTGTGTACACTCCCGCTCTCTGTGGCGGGAGTGTACGCCCCCCTTTTTAATTTATAAAATAATTTTTGCAATGAGGCTGTTATTTGAATATGATATACTCCAGAATCTTCCACCAACAATTGCATAATTTGTATCTAAAAGCTCTATTGAAAAAACGGGCCAAAATGCCCCTTGGGGTAAAAAGTTTGTATCAAGTGTGCCATCAGGATTAAGTCTTACAATGCCTGGTACATAACAACATAAAACATTAAATTTTTTAATTTCACTATAGTGAAATAAATGTCATGCGAGTGAAAATTAATTCTTATTATTAAAAAAATATAGTATAAAAATAATTAATGTGTTGACATTTATCTGTCAATAATATTTTTGTAGAAAATGAATAAAAAATAATAAAAAGTATACAGGCTATGTTTTTTATTAATGGATTTTGTCCCGGCTTAAGGAAAAAAAACATATTATTGTGCTGTTTTGTGGGGATACTGCTGATTATTATTGGATGTACCAGGATTGGCCCTTACCAGTCAAAAAATACAGATCTTAGTGAAAATTATTTATCGGTGGTATCCCACACACCTTTATCAAATGAAATAGTATTTGCCAATAGCTCTGTTACTGTAACCTTTTCCCATGATATTGATATGAACACGGTTAATGCTACCACATTCTATGTAGGCTATCCTGAAAAAGTCGAAAGTGTTGAAAAAATGAGAGTTTATAAAGAAAAACAACTTGAGAAGGTGCAAGGAAAATAATAATTATGTCACAAAACCCTTGCACGAGGTAAACAATGTATAAGAAAAAAAATACAGAGCAGTTAGAGTTTGAAAACTTTTATATCCCTTTTGGTGGCAAACTTCGCAGCGATAATCGCTGGGTAAAACTTGCGAAAATAATACCCTGGGATGAGATTGAAGATAACTATGCCAGATTATTTAGTAAAGATATGGGAGCGCCAGCTAAGACATTGCGGATGGCATTAGGATAACTAATCATAAAGGAAAAATTGAATATCAGCGATGAAGAGACCGTAGAACAGATACGCGAGAATCCGTATCTGCAATATTTTATAGGGCTGAATGAATATACCGATAAAGCACCCTTTGATGCATCGATGATGGTACATTTCAGGAAGCGTCTGACGCGAAAGATTTTATCTGAGATCAATGATATGATTGTCAATGGTTCGCAGGGTAAGGGGGATAAGAATAACGATAAGAATAATAAGGATTATGGTAATACGTGTTCATCGGAAGACAGTGAGACTATAGAAGAGAGAGGGAAAAGCAACGCAGGGATAATAATGGTTGATGCCAGTGTAGCACCAGCGGATATATCCTATCCTACTGATCTTAATCTCTTGAATGAGGCGCGGGAGAAATGTGAAGAGATAATTGATAAACTCTATGAGCAATTGAAAGGGAGGATGAGTAAGCCGCGGACATATAGGGAAAATGCACGGCGAGATTATCTGAGGGCTGCTAAATGTCGGAAAATCACACAAAAGGGGTTACGGAAGGCATTAAGGAAGCAATTACAGTATATTCGGAGGGATATGCATTATATTGAATCATTGCTGCAGAGGGGAGCAGTACTTGAAAAGTTAAGTCGACAGCAATACAGGAATCTTTTGGTAGTGCATGAGGTATATCGACAACAAAAAGAGATGTATGATGAGAAAAAGAATTATATAGCAGATAGGATAGTCAGTATTAGCCAGCCCCATGTGAGACCAATTGTTCGTGGGAAAGCCCAGGCATTAGTAGAGTTTGGGGCAAAGATATTTTTATCACGAATCAATGGATATCATATGCTTGATGAAATTTCATGGGATAATATCAATGAATCGACATTATTGATTGAACAATTACAGCGATATAAACAACGTATGGGATGTTATCCCGAGGCGGTATTAGCAGATAAAATCTATAGGACACGGGAAAACTTAAGATTTTGTAAAGAGCACAATATACGACTATCTGGTCCACGGTTAGGCCGACCAGGAAATGAAAAGCTTTATTCAGAGCAACAGGAACGTGCTGACAGGGCGCAGAGGAATGCGATTGAAGGTAGTTTTGGTATTGGGAAAAGATGCTATGGATTAAGCAGGATAATGATGAAGTTGAAAGAGACCAGTGAAACATCAATTAGCCTGATTATTCTGGTAATAAATTTAGAGAAGCGGTTAAAGCTTCTTTTGGCCTTATTATTTAGACGATATTTTTTGCCTTTAAAGCTGTATATTTTTAATGAAATACTGGCTTTCTGACTTTTTCAGGAAGCCCTAATTAGTGCCGGTTAATTTAATGGGATGGTCAATGAATACAAAAGAGCAGTATACATTGCAATTGCAGTATAATAAGAATTAATAGGGGTAAATGGGGTAATGAAAACAAAGGCAAATCATATAAAAAAACGTTCAATTATTATTAATAAGTATTATCAGATAAAAACAGCTTTTGGTGTAGCAGGGCTTTTTGCACTATGCATAGGTTTTTTATTTATAATAACTGCGTCTTGTCTTGTATGGAATAACCATACGTTATCAAAAGCCATTACCCATCAGGTGGATTTGCAAAAGGTGCAGGAAGATATTCTGAAATCCATTGAAATGCTGTCGCGATATGGCAACAGGAAAAATTTAGTTTTTGAAGCATATAAGGCAATTGGCGATTTAAAGAAAAACACTGAAGCCTTAAAAGCAAGCAATGAACTGTTACACAAAGCAATTGTAATGAATGAATACCTTTTATGGATAAATGGCATACTGGCAATTGTGCTTGTTGTTGCAGTGTTTGTTGTCATTGTACGTCGTACACACAGAGTGGCAGGTCCTATGTTTTTATTAAAG
>Ga0067045_1029160_pt1 | contig 23274 bp, 12 predicted proteins | sample TerdegcTABiofilm_FD_59184 | JGI IMG/M metagenome (GOLD analysis project Ga0067045, IMG submission 59184) | Combined Assembly of (Gp0054472, Gp0054536) Wastewater bioreactor microbial communities from Singapore -Terephthalate degrading...
GAATACTTTAAACAACTTAGGCTGATAAAATACCTTTTCGGGAATCTCAAAGGTTTCGGGATCGGGAACCCGGATGAGTATCCCTTTATAATAAGGTTGCAAATCGAAGCTTGTGAGGTAGCCGGTGGAAGGTACAAGGTATCCATAGAAATAATTGATATACCCATTCATGCCATATACCGATGTATACATTTCATGACGCAGCCTGAAAAGTTTAGCCTTTTCGTAATGCCCGTTTTTTTCAAAAAGTTCAGCTGCCTCAGGGGTAGGAATTTCCTGGCGGGTGAATGAAAGATTCTGCTTTACCAGCTCATCCATTCTTGATTTGAGTTCATGAATGAGTTCTGAATTAACCTCAACCCCGTCAACTTCGGCATACCATCCTTTACTTACCCCATGCTCAATACGGAGAAAGGCATGTGGATTAACATCGCGTAAAGCAGCATAGAGCAGAAAGGCCACACTCCGCACATACATTCTGTATCCGATGGGATGTGTATAGTCGATAAACAAAATGGTTTTGGGTTTGTATAGGTCGTAATCGAGCTCCCTCAATTTATTGTTTACCAATGCTCCAAGCACAGGATAACGTGTCTGAACACTCAGGTCTTCGGCAATCTCAAGAAGGGTGGTACCCCGTGGATAAGATTTGCGAGCGTTGTTGTTAAGACAGATTATTTCAATGGTTTTCATAGGCTTTGATTTAAAATAGGTTTAAGAAATTGGCCCGTATAGCTTTCGGGGTGGAGAGCAATTTGTTCGGGGGTGCCTTCGGCTACGATTCTTCCCCCACGATGTCCCCCCTCAGGACCAATATCAACAATATAATCAGCCACTTTTATTACTTCCATGTTGTGTTCAATAACGAGTATAGTGTTGCCTCTATCAGTAAGAGTTTGCAGTACATGAAGCAAGACATTCACATCCTCAAAATGAAGTCCGGTGGTTGGTTCATCAAGAATATAAAGTGTTTTTCCGGTATCGCGCCGCGATAATTCAGCTGCCAGCTTCACCCGCTGGGCTTCTCCCCCCGACAGGGTTGTCGACGACTGTCCCAGGGTTATATATCCTAAGCCTACATCCTGTAAAGTTTTAATTTTCTGTACGATGGAAGGAATATTCTCAAAAAATTCCACAGCCTGATCTATGGTCATGTTGAGCACATCATTGATGCTTTTGCCCTTGTAGCGAACTTCCAGGGTTTCGCGATTATAGCGCTTACCCTGACAGGTTTCGCAGGGTACCATTACATCGGGAAGGAAGTTCATTTCAATAACTTTCACTCCTGCTCCTCCACAGGTTTCACAGCGACCGCCTTTAACATTAAAAGAGAAGCGGCCGGGCTTGTATCCCCTGATTTTGGCTTCAGGCAAAGAAGCATACAATTGTCGGATTTCGTCGAAAACCTTCGTATAAGTAGCAGGATTGCTACGCGGAGTACGCCCTATGGGGGTTTGATCTACCTCTATTACCTTATCGATGTTTTCAACACCTTCAATCCTATCGTATGGTAATGGGTTTTGTTCGGAGCGATAGAACTTTTTACTAAGGATAGGATACAGGGTTTCATTGATGAGGCTCGATTTACCGCTACCTGATACACCTGTAATACAAATAAATAACCCTAAAGGCAAATCAAGGTTAACATTTTTAAGATTGTGTCCCCTGGCCCCGTAAAGGATAAGATGCTTTCCATTACCCTTGCGCCGATGAGTGGGTACAGGGATTTTTTTCTCTCCGCGCAGGTATTGGCAGGTCAACGAATGCTGGGAAAGCATCTGTTCAGGTGTGCCATGTGCCACGATGCGTCCCCCAAGTATGCCTGCACCCGGTCCGATATCTACCACATAATCGGCTGAGCGGATCATATCTTCATCGTGCTCTACTACTATTACGGAGTTTCCACTATCGCGAAGAGCTTTTAGGGAATCTATCAGGCGATGATTATCACGCTGATGCAAGCCAATGCTGGGTTCATCGAGAATGTACAGTACACCTGTGAGTTGGCTTCCTATCTGGGTAGCCAGACGAATCCGCTGGCTTTCACCTCCGGAAAGGCTACGTGCCGTTCTGTCGCACGAAAGGTAACCCAGACCAACATTCAACAAAAATTTAAGCCGTGACCTGATTTCCCGAATGATTTCCTTGCCTATCGTCCATTCGCGCTCATTCAGCTGAGACGGCAAGGTCTCAAACCAAGCATCAAGGCTCTCCAGATCCATGCGGGCAAGCTCAGCTATATTCTTTCCGGCAATACGATACCAGCGTGATTCTTTTTTAAGTCTTGTACCCTCGCACTCCGGGCATTCCACCTGATTGATAAAACTACCTACCCATTTGCGAATGCTGGCCGATTCTCCTTCTTCGTATTGATTTAGAATAAAATTGACTAATCCATCGAAATCGAGCCGATAGGTATTGACTACTCCTCCAAACTCTTTCTGAAAAACAAAAGGTTCGTTACTTCCGTAGAGAATAGTATTTATGGCCTCTTCGGGAAGTTCACCTACAGGCGTATCGAGAGTACATCCATATCGTTTTGCAATGCCTTCGAACTGAGTAAAAATATAATTGTTTTTATACTCACCAGCCGGGGCAATACCTCCTTTGCGGATGCTCAACGAAGGGTCAGGAAATACTTTTTCCAGGTCAATTTCACTGATTTGTCCTAATCCTCTGCAGCGGGGACAAGCGCCGTAAGGGGAGTTAAAAGAAAAAGAATTTGGTTCAGGCTCATCATAAGCCAGGCCTGTTTCAGGGTCCATAAGGTTGCGGCTCAAGTAGCGCGGGTTACCGGTTTCATGATTCAGCAACATTAAAGTGCCTTTTCCGTGCCGCAGGGCCGTATCCACCGAACGCACCAAACGTTCATGGTTTTCTTCAATTACAACAATACGATCAACAACCAATTCAATATCATGCACCTTGTAACGATCGAGCTGGCGAACCTCACTGAGGGATTTCAACTCACCATCTACCCTCACTTTTGCGTATCCCTGCTTTCGCAGATTGTCGAAAACTTCGCGATAATGCCCTTTTCTGCCCTTTACGACGGAGGCCATCACGTAAATTTTTTCACCCGCATATTCCCTTTCGATAAGCCCAAGGATTTCCTTGTCTGAATACCTAATCATGGGTTTACCGCTCAGATAGGAATAAGCTGTACCGATACGGGCAAACAACAATCGCATGAAGTCGTAAATCTCGGTGATGGTTCCGACCGTAGATCGCGGGTTGGTGCCAGTGGTTTTCTGCTCAATAGAAATGACAGGGCTCAGACCTGATATTTTATCCACGTCGGGCCTTTCAAGGTTGCCGATAAATTGACGTGCATAGGCTGAAAAGGTCTCCATGTACCGGCGCTGACCTTCAGCATATATCGTATCAAAGGCTAATGACGATTTCCCGCTTCCGCTCAGGCCAGTAAAAACTACCAATTTATTTCGGGAGAAAACAACATCGATATTCTTAAGGTTATGAACCCTGGCGCCTTCCACCCGAAGTTCGTCGTGCACTTCATTAGCAATTTGTAATCCGGTAGTCTCTTCCCTGTTCATTTCGTTGTATCTGCCTCGTTTACCGATTGCCTCAACAAGGCATCGTAGTCTGCATATTTTCCTTTAGCTATTTTGATAGTGTAAACACTTCCCGGCTTAACCACCAGTGAAGTGTCGCGTATCCACGGGTTGAGTTCCCTTAAAATTCGATAGTTTATTCCTTGTTGGCGTGACCATTGCACCAAATTAGGTATGGTTTGCGTGACACGTACTTCTTTCATCGGAATGCGGGGATAAAGGTCTTCTTTGCGAAGTACATATCCGTACTTCTGAGGGTGCTCGAATATAAGCTTGAAAGCTAAAATCCTGAAAACATATCGGGAGGTTTCAGAATTCATATACATCTCGTAGTAATTGGAAGTTTTTTGCGTGCCGGATATCCGGTCGAAGCGGCCCATCCCACCGTTGAAAGCAGCTGCAGCAGTAGTCCAGCTGCCATATTTGCTGTATGCTTTTTTCAGAAATTTACAAAAAGCTTCGGTAGATTTTTCAAGATGGTAACGCTCATCAATTTTATCGTTCACCTCCAATCCAAATTCTTTAGCTGTTTCTGGAAGAAACTGCCAATAACCTGCTGCGCCAGCGGGTGAAATATCATGCAAAAAGCCACTTTCAACCAGTATGAGATATTTAAAATCCTCAGGTATGCCATTATTTTTCAATATTGGCGCTATTATAGGGAAAAAGCGATTGGCCCGTTTAAAGAGCAAAAGCGACTGGCTATGCCAATAAGTATTAAGGGTCAATTCCCTATCGAGCGCTTCCCTGACATAAAAAAGGTTGAGGGGAACCGGTTCGCCGGCAAACGACAACTTGCGAGGTATAGGCACAGCTACTGTCGAAGAACCCGAACGTTTTATAAAGTCATCGTCATTGGGCTCTCCGACAATTTGCCAGGCCGTGAGTAAGGTCAAAACAAGAAGAACACTAAAACTGGCAATAAATAACCCGGGATGGTTCCTTCGAAAATCAGATATACTTCTCATTATTGGGGTTACTAACACTTTCACAGATTTAAAAAAACTTTGCAAAATTACAGCTTTACCCTGAGAGGGGGGTTGAGTGCATCAGAAAAAGCTATTCTCGTAATTATCAAAACCAAATGCAGCCGGAAAAATTAGCACCAGCTGCATCCATCCATAAGTTAGGAAATTTTCAGGAAAGGCCAGGTGTTTCCTGCGGAGTGGTTTGAGAAGAGGTTTTTACAACTATTTCCTGCTTTTCCGTATCGAAATCGATGAGTATGGTATCACCCGGTTGAAGTTTGCTGCGAATAATTTCCTCAGCCAATGCATCTTCTACATATTTCTGAATGGCTCTTTTCAATGGGCGCGCACCAAAATTGGGATCCCAACCTTTCTCTACGAGAAAATCCTTGGCGCTGGTTGTCACAGCAATCTCGTATTTAAGGGAGCGCACCCTGTTGTAAAGATGCTTCATTTCTATATCGATAATCTTGTGAATATCTTCGCGTTCAAGGTTTTCGAAGATAATAATATCGTCGATGCGGTTGAGGAACTCAGGAGAAAAGGTCTTTTTGAGGGCATTTTCAATAACACTGCGGGCATGCTCGTTCTGTTGAGCTGTTTTAGCCGAAGTGGCAAATCCTACCCCCTGGCCAAATTCCTTCAGTTGCCGAGAACCGATATTCGACGTCATTATGATAATAGTGTTTTTGAAGTCCACTTTTCGTCCAAGACTATCGGTAAGTACGCCATCATCGAGAACTTGCAGAAGCAAGTGAAATACATCCGGATGAGCTTTTTCAATTTCATCGAGTAATACAATGGAATAGGGTTTGCGCCGCACCTTTTCGGTAAGCTGCCCACCTTCTTCATAGCCTACATATCCCGGAGGGGCTCCTATGAGGCGCGATACGGCAAATTTTTCCATATATTCGCTCATGTCGATGCGAATAAGTGCATCTTCAGAGTCGAAGAGGTATTTGGCCAACACCTTAGCCATATGCGTTTTACCCACACCCGTTGGGCCAAGAAAGATAAAATTGCCGATGGGTTTATTGGGATCTTTCAATCCGGCACGATTGCGACGAATGGCACGCACAATCTTTCGAATGGCTTCATCCTGACCTATCACACTGCCCTTCAGCTCATCTTCCATATGGAGTAGCCTTTCGCTTTCGTTTTGAGCTACTTTTTGGATGGGAATACCCGTCATCATGGCAACCACCTCCGAAACGTTTTCCTCGGTAACCATCTCCCGATGTATCCTCGATTCTTCTTCCCAACGTCTTTTTGCACGTTCCAGTTCGTTGGTGAGCTTACGCTCTGTATCCCGGTGCATGGCAGCCTCCTCAAACTTCTGGGCATTGATTGCGGCATTTTTGCGTGCTCTCACCTCCTCAATATTCTTCTCGATATTGAGAATTTCTTCCGGAACTCTGATATTTTTCATATGCACCCGTGCACCGGCCTCGTCGAGGGCATCAATAGCTTTATCGGGCAGGTAACGATCGGTAATGTAGCGCATGGTAAGGTTGACACAGGCCATTATGGCTTCGTCAGTATATTTGACCAGGTGATGATCTTCATACTTTTCCTTGATATTATTGAGTATCTCAATAGTTTCTTCGGGTGTGGTAGGATCTACCATTACCTTCTGAAAACGGCGTTCCAAAGCTCCATCTTTCTCGATGTATTGCCGGTATTCATCAAGGGTGGTAGCTCCAATCACCTGGATCTCGCCTCTGGCCAGGGCAGGTTTGAACATGTTAGATGCATCGAGGCTGCCGGTGGCATTGCCGGCACCTACCAGAGTGTGAATTTCATCGATAAACAGGATGACATCGGGATTTTTTTCGAGTTCATTGAGAACGGCTTTCATTCGTTCCTCAAACTGCCCGCGATATTTGGTTCCGGCTACCAATGAACCCAGGTCGAGTGCAATAATACGTTTATTGAAAAGCGAGCGGGGAACCTGCCGTTTGATAATTCTTATGGCTAATCCTTCGGCAATAGCCGATTTGCCCACACCTGGTTCTCCGATTAAGATGGGATTGTTTTTTTTGCGCCGACTCAATATCTGGGCAATGCGCTCCATTTCGCGTTCGCGTCCTACTATAGGATCGAGTTTGCCTTCCTCAGCCGCCCGGGTGATGTCGCGTCCGAAATTGTCGAGTACAGGAGTGCGGCTTTTGGGATCTGCGTTCCGCTTAAGATTTTGAAATTCCTTGTCTTCTTCACTCTCATCCTCAGCATCACCTCCACCACCCCGGGAATATCCATCCTGCGGATCCTCACTTTTGCGGGTGCTGTTCTGGTCATCCGGACGACCCGCCATGGTTCTCACCTCGTTCTTTATTTCATCGTAACCAATATTGTAATTTTCAAGTCTCTGGGCTACGAGGTTTTCCCCTACTTTTAAAATGGCCAACAACAAATGTTCCGTACCAATTAAATCGCTTTTAAGGTCCATGGCCTCCAGATAGGTCATCTTGAGCACTCTTTCTGCCTGCTTCACCAGACTAATGTTGCGATTCTCAGCATCAGGCAAAGGAGCCACAGGCTTTATTATTGCTGTCTCAATAGATTGGCGCAATTCGGTCAGGTTGGCGCCAAGATAAAGCATGATTTGGATTGCCATGCCTTCTCCTTCACGCAGAATTCCCAAAAATATGTGCTCAACGCCAATAACATCACTGCCCAGCCTTATGGCTTCCTCGCGACTATATGACAATACGTCTTTTACTCTTTGTGAAAATTTAGCTTCCATGTATGGTTTAAAAGTCTATTTCATTAACAATTTTGCCTAAATTTTTGTTCTTCAAGGTTTTTTAATTTAAAAATCACCTTCAGTAAATTCTTGCTGCAAATTTACGGCCAAAACTGAAGGTGGCAGTTATTTTGCCAAAATTAATACCTCGGTATGCATTCGCTTACATATCTCCAATTTATTTTTCAACAAAACAACAGTAGTTTTTCAACAATAATCGTATATATTAACGTTGGAAACGGGGTATTTATATTTTTCGTAACTTCGCAGTTCGGTATTTGAAAACCCAAATATCTCATTTCGAAAATATTAAGATTTTAATGGAAGAATTTCAGGCAAAAGTCGTACCGGTAAATATTGAACACCAAATGAAATCGGCCTACATCGATTACTCGATGTCGGTGATTGTATCGAGAGCATTACCGGATGTAAGGGATGGATTAAAACCGGTGCACCGAAGGATTTTGTACGGGATGTACGATTTGGGTGTACTTAGCAACCGTCCATATAAAAAATCGGCGCGTATTGTTGGGGAAGTGTTGGGTAAATATCACCCACACGGAGATTCATCGGTTTATGATGCCATGGTAAGGATGGCCCAAGACTGGTCATTGCGTTATCCTTTGGTAGATGGCCAGGGAAACTTTGGAAGCATCGACCAGGACCCTCCTGCTGCAATGCGTTATACCGAGGCCAGGCTTCGGAAAATTGCCGAAGAAATGTTGGCCGACATTGAAAAAGATACTGTTGATTTTCAGAACAACTTTGATGACTCCCTGCAGGAACCTGTGGTTTTACCGGCCAAGCTGCCCAATCTATTGGTAAATGGTTCATCGGGTATTGCTGTAGGTATGGCCACCAATATGCCCCCTCACAATCTGCGTGAAGTGGTTGATGGGTGCATAGCCTATATCGACAACCGCAACATAACGGTAGCTGAATTGATGAACTACATTAAAGGGCCTGACTTTCCCACCGGGGGAATTATTTATGGCTACGACGGGGTTAAAGAAGCTTACGAAACAGGCAGGGGACGAATTATAATCAGGGGAACCGTAAAAATTGAGGAAGAACACAATCACGAACGGATTGTGGTTACCTCTATCCCTTACCAGGTCAACAAGGCAGAGATGATTAAAAAAACAGCCGACCTGGTGAATGAAAAGAAGATTGAAGGTATTGCCGACATCAGGGATGAATCGGACCGCACGGGGCTACGCATTGTATATGATCTTAAACGCGAAGCCAACACCAATGTCGTTCTCAACCTTCTTTATCAGCATACTCCGCTTCAAACCTCATTCAATGTTAACAACATTGCTTTGGTGAACGGCCGGCCCATGACCCTCAACCTGAAAGATCTCATCGTACATTTTATTAACCACAGGCATGAAGTTGTCACCCGCCGTACCCGTTTCGAGCTCGATCAGGCAGAGAAAAGAGCACATGTGCTCGAAGGTCTGCTCATTGCTCTTGACCATATCGATGAGGTTATTGCACTCATCAGGGCTTCGGCCGACACTGAAATAGCCAAAAACGGACTTATGGAACGTTTTGGCCTTACGGAAGTTCAGGCCAAGGCCATCCTTGCCATGCGCCTTTCTACCTTAACGGGTCTGGAAAGAGAAAAGCTTCAGGCAGAATATGATGAGCTCAAGCGCATGATTGATTACTATCGTCAGGTGCTGGCCGATGAAGGAATGCGCATGGACATCATTAAGAAGGAGTTACTTGAACTCAAAGAAAAATACGGAGACGAACCCAAAACCGAAATAGAATACCGCGCTCAGGATTTCCGCATCGAAGACACCATAGCCGATGATAGCGTTGTAGTAACTATTTCACATTTAGGATATATTAAACGTACACCCCTGAGAGAATACCGTCGCCAGAAGCGCGGCGGCCAGGGTGCAAAGGGTAGCGAAATTCGCGACGAGGATTTTGTGGAACACCTGTTCACTGCGACCAACCACAACTACCTCCTTCTTTTTACCGAGAAAGGAAAATGCTTCTGGCTCAGAGTATTCGAAATACCGGAAGGAAACAAAAACTCAAAAGGCAGAGCCATTCAAAACCTCATTAATATAGATCCGGACGACAAGATAAGAGCATACATCAATCTCAAAAATCTCACCGATCCAGAGTACATCAACAACAATTATATAATTCTTTGCACCCGTAAAGGTACCATCAAGAAAACCAGCCTGGAGGCTTATAGTCGGCCTCGCTCCAATGGAATCAACGCCATCAATATCAGAGAAGGTGACACACTGATTGAAGCCCGACTCACTTCGGGCAACAGCGTGGTTATTATGGCCCTTCGGTCAGGAAGAGCAATACGCTTCCCCGAGGATAAGGTGCGTCCCATGGGTCGTAACGCCACGGGAGTGAGAGGAGTAACCCTTGCTCACGAAAAAGATGAGGTCATTGGCATGATTTGTATTGACGATCCCAACGATACCATTTTGGTGGTCTCTGAAAAAGGTTTTGGTAAGCGCACTCCTTTGGATGACTATAGAGAAACCAACCGCGGGGGTAAAGGAGTGAAGACCCTTAACATCACGACAAAGACAGGTGAGCTTGTCGCCATTAACAACGTGAAAGATTCCGACGACTTAATGATCATCAACAAAAGCGGCATTCTCATTCGCATTCCTGTAAGCGACTTACGTGTGCAAGGCCGTGCAACACAGGGTGTCAAACTTATCAACCTGAAAGAAGGAGATGAAATTGCTGCTGTTACTCGTGTTGAACCCGAGGAGGAAGAGTTGGAGGGAGACGATAACACCGAAATGAATAACCGTGTCCATCTTGCTTCAGAAGATACTCCGGATGTGCTTCCTGAGTTTGAAACCGGCCCTGTTGAAGCCGGCGAGGACTCTGAAAATGGCAGCATGGAAGAAGATGAAAGTTGATGAAAAATGCTTTCTAATATATGCATTACAACTACATTTCCCCATGGCATAACTATTGTAAGAAGCTAAATATCAATTTATATTTGCAACTTCAAAATCAACCCTAAAAATCGAACTTATGAAACGTATTATTCTATTATTTTTTCTGGCCGGAATGTTCGTCTATGCACAGGGCCAAAGCGCAAAAAGAACTACTGCTTTCAATTACCTGAAAAACGGGAAACTCGACAAAGCCCTCGAAAATATTGAGCCCACCCTTACACACGAAAAAACTATGAACGAAGCCAAAACATGGTTTTATCGTGGAAATATCTATTTACAGATTGGGCTTACCGAAAATCCAGAATATAAAAAATTGAGCGACAACCCCTTTCAGGTTGCCCTTGAAAGCTACAAGAAAGCCCTCACCTTAGAAGGTGCCAATGAATTTAAACTCGACATTCTGCAGAATATGAATGTAATTGCAGAAGGTTTTTATACCCAGGGTGTTAGCAAATTTAATGAGCAGAACTATTTGGGTGCTGCTCATGAATTCGACCGTGCTGCTATGGTAAAAAGCGAGCTCGGGGTTTTCGATACGGCTGCCACTTTTAATGCCGGCCTCTGTGCTGAGTTTGGACAGGACTACCAATTGGCACTTAATAAATACAAAGCTGTTTATGAAGCAGGCCAACGTACCCCCCAGCTAATGATTTCACTGACCAACGTTGAAACACGCTTAGGAGATACTGCTGCTGCTTTCAACACCATTGCCGAAGCCAGAAAACTATATCCCGAAGATTTCAATGTATTGATTACCGAAACCAACCTCTATCTGGCAAAGAACATGACGGAAAAAGCACTTGAAAACCTTGAGGTAGCAAAGAATTTCGACCAGACCAATCCCAGCATCTTCTTTGCCGTGGGTGCCAGTTACGACCGCCTGGGGAATTTTGCAAAGGCAGAAGAAGCCTATAAAAAAGCCGTTGAACTTAAGCCTAACTACTTTGATGCAGTATATAACCTAGGCGCGTTGTATGTAAACAAAGCTGCCGCAGTGCTTGATGCTGCTAACCAGTTACCCCTCGAAAAGGAAAAGGAATATGAGGCAATGAAGGTACAAGCCGAAGAATTTCTGGCAAAAGCCCTGCCCTACCTCGAAAAGGCACACGAATTGGATCCTAACGACCGTAACACTATTATCTCCCTCAAAGAAATATACACCCGCCAGAATAAATTGGACAAGGTGAAGGAAATGAATGAAAAACTTGGTATGTAAATCTTCAGAAAATAAGTTAAACTGAGCCTCCCTTCTGGGAGGTTTTTTTTATCTTTATCCCTCCAAACCAAAAGCCAAAAACATGACGCGTTATTCTATAATGCTTGTTGCCTTGTGGGCTCTTACAAATGCCCTCATGGGGCAGAATGTATTGATAAGTAACACCAATTATCCGGAAGAACCTTCTATTAAACTCAACCCCAAAAATCCCGCAATCATTGTTGCAGGAGCAAACCTCAACAATTACTACTATAGTGTCGACACAGGCCGGACCTGGAATCAGGGCATCCTCACGTCTCCTTATGGGGTATGGGGTGACCCTGTGATTGATGTAGATACTCTGGGGAATTTTTATTTTTTTCATCTATCCAACCCTTCTTCAGGCAGTTGGATTGATCGTATTGTATGCCAGAAGTCGGTGAACAACGGACAGAGCTGGAGCCCTGGAACCTACACCGGGCTAAATGGTACAAAAGCGCAAGACAAGCACTGGAGTGTGGTTGACCGCAAAACCAACACTATATACGTAACCTGGACCCAATTCGATGCCTATGGCAGCAGTAATCCGGCAGACAGTAGCCTAATTCTGTTTTCGAAAAGCACCGACGGGGGAGAAACCTGGACCTCACCCATTCGAATCAATAAAAAAGCCGGAGATTGCATAGACAGTGATAATACTGTTGAAGGAGCTGTTCCTGCTGTTGGCCCCAACGGAGAGGTATATGTTGCCTGGGCCGGGCCCGCTGGCATCCGCTTCGACCGTAGCACCGACGGAGGAGCTACATGGCTCGATGAAGATATTTTAATCGACCCTATGCCCGGAGGCTGGGATTATGAAATTCCGGGTATTAGTCGCTGCAATGGCTTGCCCGTAACTAAATGCGACCTGAGTGGAGGCCCTCATCACGGTACTATTTATGTCAACTGGACAGATCAACGCAATGGCTCAGGAGATACTGATGTGTGGCTGGCTAAATCAACCGATGGAGGATTCACCTGGACAGCTCCTATACGCGTAAACGACGATGCACCCGGAAAACATCAGTTCTTTACCTGGATGGACGTAGATCAGGTGACCGGTTGGCTTTGGTTTGTATTTTATGACCGCAGAAACTACAATGATAATCGAACCGATGTTTATCTTGCCGTTTCGATGGATGGAGGAGAAACCTTTATCAACCGGAAAATCAGTGAAAGCCCTTTCTTACCAAACTCCGGGATTTTCTTCGGCGACTACACCAATATCAGCGTCCACAACAACATCGTACGTCCTATCTGGACTCGTTTGCATGGTGGTCAACTGAGCGTGTGGACGGATATTACCCCAGTAGATCAAATTTTGACAGGGATGGGTGAAAATTCATCAGCCGGTGAGGATATGGAAGTTGTGGCCTATCCCAATCCTACCAGTGAGAAATTTTATGTAAGCTTTAAAATACATGCTTCAGCACAAGTAACTTTAAAAATTTACGACAGCAACGGACGACTGGTAGCTACACCTTTAGACGGTAAGGTTTATGACTATGGAAAGCACGTCTTCGAAATTAAGCCTGCACAATATAATCTCACTTCCGGAAACTACCTGTGTACTTTAAGTTATGAAGGCAAAACGATTAGTCGTAAATTTACTGTCAATTGATAGATTTTAAATTCATTGTTAAGTCTAGGCTTGGTTATTTTGGATAGAGAAAAAAATTACACAAGCATACCCAATAAACCGGAAACAATCTGCTTTCAAAATCATTTCGGCTTTCTACGAATAAATCAACTATATTGTCTCTATAATGAAGCCGTTATAAAGGTAGTATTACCTATGATTAAAATCGAAGAAAACAAGTTTATATATTAATAATCAAGCAATTAATCAATATTAACGATTAAACAAAATGACAATATCGTACCTTAGGTTAACAGAGAAAAGACCTGTAAAATAAATCCACAGGAATAACATCATGCAAGAGATGGAGTAATCCTTTGCACATGCCCGCCAATACATAACTTTGCAGCATGAAACCCACTTACCTCAACATTCGCCGTTTTACCCGCGAAAAGCTTAAAGAAGGCTGGACCCGGCAGCAGATATTCGATCATTTAATGGAATCTGCCGGTTCGGGAGCCAGGAATGACTATGCAAGGGTTATGCGGATAGCTACGCTGGTGGCACGCTTTCCGGTGCAGGCGCTTAACTGGAAAATCCGCTGGGTAAGAGCCCTTATGATTTTCGGTATGCTCGCTGCCATCGTTCTGAGTTGGTCGGAGCAACTTCCCCTGGCCCGGATGTTTGGATTGCTTGAGCTTCCCTGGTATATTATCGGTCTTTGGATAGTGAGCGCCAACTTTTTTAATTTGCTCAGTATATTACTGCTGGGGCCTGCCTTGCGGATGAATCGCAAAGCATACCTGTGGATAATGATTCTCAATATTTTTCTATTGACCCGTTGGATTTGGTCATGGGCCTGGGCTCCAATAGCCTCCCCGCCGGTCTTGCTTCTCATGGCTATCATGCGTGCAATTATTGTGGCTTCTGCGGCTTTCATTTATTTCAAATCGAATATCAGGTTCGAGATCCAAAAGAAGGGTCAAAGTCTTTATCATGTGGTATTCAGAACTTAAAAACATCTTAGAAGATTGCATCTGAGAAACATAACCAAATGGTTTTTTTATTTTACGGTGGTACTCGCATTTGTGATTTCCATCATAAGTGCTCTCATGCTTCATCCCTTTTTTCAGCGTAAGGCTGCTGAAGCCATAGCCAGGAAACTTACTTCAATTGCCGGTACTCCCATCCAAATTGGCAGTGCGTATCTTGCTCCAACAGGAACCCTCCACCTGAAAAACCTTGTGGTTATCGACTCTATGGGCCTTCCCGTGATTGATGCAGGAAGATTCAGCATCAGACTATCTTCTTTTAGTCCGTTTGGTCATCGGCTTGTACTGGGAAACGTTGAACTCGAAAATGCTAATGTACAGGTTTATAAGTATTATGGCGATTCTTCGCTTAGTTTGATAAAAATCCTGAGGAAATTCATACCTGCAGATACTACCCCGTTTGGCATTGGTCAAAACCACCTCGTGGTAAAAAGACTAAGACTTTCTTCCTGTCATTTCACCTATCAAAACAATAATAAATGTGGACGCAGGGCCGAAGGTATGGATTATCATTTCATTGAAGTCTCGCAGATTTCAGGGCAAATCCGAAATTATCATTTTACCGGGGATTCCATGGAGTTTACCATTGACCATCTTTCAGGTCGGGAACGTTCAGGACTTAACCTCGAAAACCTGCATGCCTCCATTAAGCTTACGCCCCGGCTTATGTCAGCCAAAAATCTTTATGCCCGCACCCCTTTCAGCGAACTGGATCTTGACCTCGAATTCAAATGCAACGATTGGATAGATTGGGAGTATTTTGTAGATCGAATGTATCTGAAAGGGGATATTAGAAAGGGGAAACTCAATATGCGGGATTTGGGGCCCTTTTACGCCCCTTTATATAGTATGAACCAGGAGCTCAGGTTTAATGGAAAAGTCGAAGGCACCATACCCATGCTTACTGCACGCGATCTGACCATTGAAACCGGAAATAGCACCCATTTCTCAGGAAACATTACACTGATAGGGCTTCCCAACCCCGAAGTAACCTATATGCGCATCAAAGCTCGCCGACTTACCACTACCTACAAGGATATCTGCAGCCTTGTAATACCCGGAGGCAGTAAATTATGCGAAACCCTGACCATACCCCCTCAACTCCAACGCCTTGGCTATTTAAACATTAATGGGAACTTTACGGGATTTTACAATGATTTCGTAGCAAACGCCGTTTTTTCGACGGCTCTGGGGAAGGTATATACCGACCTGCGGCTGAATACCGACAGTTTAAAACAATTATCTTATAGCGGTAATCTGAGAACTGAACAATTTTATCTTGGAAAAATAGTCAACCTGCCAGATGCAATAGGCAGGGTGAGCATGAGCGGTTCGGTTAACGGCTCGGGCACCGACCCCAAAACCTTATCCGCAGAAATGAACCTTACGGTACCTTCCATCGAAATTGGAGGTTACACCTACATAAATAGCAAAGTTTCCGGGATGGTTGAGAATGCAACTTTTAGTGGTGTTTTAAACATAAACGATCCCAATCTGAAATTCGATTTCGATGGCAGTATCGATTTCAGTCGCCCCCTTATGGAGTTTAACTTCGATGCCACTTTGCATTATGCTTATCTGCAACGTTTGCAAATAGCTAATCGCGGAGATTCGCTCTGCATGCTAAGTTTTACGGTAAATGCCAATTTTCTGGCCAGCAATTTATATGACCTGGAAGGCTATGTCAATATCAATAAATTGACATACACAGAAAAAAACACAGAATACCATACGGGGAAAATTATTCTGGCTACCTCAGTCCAGCCTGACGGAAACCGCACCATGAGTCTTCTTTCGGGAATTATTGATGCCGACATCAAAGGACATTACAGTCTGGGAACCCTTGGGGCTTCATTTAAGACATTCCTTGAAAATTTCATAGTAGCATTCAGGCGTCAGGGAGATGTAAAAGCCGACTTTAGCGAACAAAATTTCAATTACTCAGCCAAAATCAAAAATTTTGACATTATCTCGAGCATATTCTGCCCCTGGCTCAATGTATCGAGAAATGCAACTATCAGCGGGTCTTTCGATGCCCCTAAGGCTCTTTTCAACCTCAAGGCAGTTGCAGATACCCTCTCAGTATATGGATTGAAATTGAGGAAATTCTATGTTCATGGCCAAACCTTAAACCACCAACTGGAAATTCAGACGGGAAGTGCGGACGTTTTACTCTGGCCCGGTGAAAATCCGACAAGGATTTATCGCATAGACAGTTTGCTATTGGGGCTTTCAATGCACACCGATAGCATTCTTTACAAATTACGCTGGGGAAAACAGCATGAACCTGCATACTCCGGCCTGATTGGAGGTTACTGTTCATTTGCCGATTATCCTAATTTAAATCTTGAGTTGAATGAAGGAGAATTTCGGATTGCCGATTCCTTATACAAGTTTCTTCCAGGCAATAAATTATACATCAAGCCGGGGGGTATCACCGAAGTCCACAATTTTGAAATTAAGGGCAACAGCGAACGTTTCCGCATTGAGGGTACCCTGGGCTCGGACTCAACCCATACACTCAGTGCTCTTTTAGAAAACGTAAATCTGGAGCATCTTAATTTTCTATTGAGCCCTTACAATTCGCAGGTAACAGGAAAGCTTTCGGGCGAGATTCTGGTAAGAAATTACCGGGGCAAACCCTTCCTGGAATCCCGCATAACCGCCAACGGAATTAATTTTAATGGTACGCCCCTGGGTCAGGTGAGAATGGACAATTTGTACAATGCATTGGAAGAAAAGCTGTCGATCGATGCCGAAGCATTCTACACCCAAAATAATATTACCTATCGTCCCATTAGCGTTAAAGGAAATTATTTCCCCTTTCGCAAGAAGGATAATTTTGATCTAAAGCTTAGCACTCAGGATTATAATCTGAACGCTCTGGAACCTTTGGCTAAAAAGATTTTTCCTATGCTCAGGGGTGATTTCAGCACCTCACTTCAGCTCAAAGGAAGTGTGGCCCGACCTGAGCTCTCGGGCAGAATTAAACTCAACAGGGCTGAATTTAGGGTCGCTTTCCTCAACACCTCTTATGCAGTTACTGATGAAATTATTATTTCACCGTCGGCATTTATCTTCAATAATTTAACACTGAACGATTCATTAGGAAATAAGGCCATTTGCTCCGGACGAATTAATCATACCTGGCTCCACGATTTTATTTTTGATATAAAAATCAGACCCGACAAATTTCTTCTTTTCAACAGTGACCCATTACAAAATCCTCTTCTCAGCGGCACTGGATATATCACTGGAGTGGCAAGCATCGGCGGACCCTTAAGTAACCTAAACGTGAATATTGCAGCCACTATCGACAGGGGTACTGAAGTTTACATCCCTCTTTCTTCTTCGGTTGATTTACAGCAGGCAGATTTTATCAGCTTCCGGCAGCCTGATTATGCTCCCGGAACCCAGTTGCCCATGAAAAATACAGTTGATTTAAAGGGGTTTTCTCTTGCAGCAGACCTCACGCTGACCCCCCAGGCCCGGATTCGGATAAGCCTGCCCCAAAATGCAGGAACCATCGAAAGCCAGGGCGACGGTAACATCAGCCTGGGGGTTAGTAACCGGGGAGACCTTACTTTGACGGGTGATTACAACATACAATCGGGTACCTTTTTATTTAATCTTCAGAACATTCTTAGCCGGGTTCTTGAAATTGAAAAAGGCAGCCGCATTCATTTCCCGGGTAATCCCATGGATGCTGAAATTGATCTTACGGCTTCATTCACTACCCGAACCACCCTTACAGGTCTGGGACTCGACCTCGACAGCACCATCACCAGCATCAGAATGCCTGTAAAAACTATGATTCGCCTGCAAAATAAACTCCTCGACCCACGCATCAGTTTCTCCATCAAATTTCCCAAAATTGACGAAGACATCCGCCGAATGGTGTATACCCGCCTTGATACCACCAATGAAGTAATTATGACTCAACAGTTTGTTTCTTTGTTGGTGCTCAACAGTTTCAGCTTTACCATGACAAATAAATCTTTAAGCAACAGCATTGGGATTTCTTCGTTTCAAATGATTTCAAACCAAATAAGCAATCTGTTATCGCAAGTCAGCCGTGACCTGGATATTGGAATCAACTATCGGCCCGGAGACGCCATTTCGGCACAGGAATTAGAGCTGGCTTTGCGTACTCAGTTATTCGACGAAAGAGTTATCATCGACGGCAGCCTCGGCATGACGGGCGATCCCTCTCGCCAACAGACAAGTAACTTCGTGGGAGATATCAATGTAGAAGTGAAATTGACTGCCGATGGGAAAATACGGTTAAAGGCCTTCAACCGTTCTAACAACATGGAGCTTTTGACGGTATCAGCCCCTTATACACAGGGAGTGGGTATTTCTTACCGAAAAGATTTTGACTCGCTAAGCGAACTTCTCAAAAAGAAACGAAAAATCATGCAGAACAGGCAGGCATTGAAGCCTGAAGAGACAGTACTTGAATCGGTTCAAACTGATAAAATGTAAAGAATCATTTCGCGGGTAATCTCGCCCGGAGAAGTACTCTGGTTGTCTACCCCTTTGGCACGCAGATCATAGTAATTCATCCTCCGCAAAATCCGATTGCATTTTTCAGGAGGATAATTTCGTGCCGCCGCAAGATAATCTTTTAAAAAAAATCTATTGATTCCCAGAACTGCAGCAGCATGCGATTCGGTCTTCACCGGCAAAAGATGATAAAGCCATACCTTATAAAACAAGGGGAACAATGTAGCGGCTACCCTCACCGGATGATATTCACGTGCATCGGCAGCATATCGCATGGCGATTCGGGTAGCCATTGCCCGATTTTTATAAGCCAGATGCCGGAATAACTCATTAATACTGTATTCCTTGCTAATGCCAATAAACTCCTCAATGTGTTCGGTGCGAATGGTAGTTCCTTCCTTTAAATTTAAAAACAACTTGGAGCATTCATTTACGATAACTTCTATTTCGGTTCCCGTGTACTCAGCCAACATCTGCAGCGCTTCTTCTTCAATATTATACCTATGCGCAGCAAGATAATTCTTTATCCATGCCGGTATCTCACTTTCGTAAAGCTTCTTAAACTCCGCTTCTACAATTTGTTTTCTGGCTTCGGAGCTCAGTTTTTTCAGGTGTTTATTTTTCTCTGATTTGCTAGCAAGGACAAGAATAGTAGAAGGAGTGGGTTTTTCAAGGTATTTTTGCAGGCTGTCTTCCTCATCCGTCCGTAAATGTTGTGCCTCACGCACAATCACAATATTGTGAGTTGCCCCCACCGGATAACGCCGGGCCGCATCTACCACTTTTCCAACATTGGCATCGAGACCATAAAAAACCGTAAGGTTAAAATCTTTCTCAAAATCCTGTAAAACCTGATGCTGTATATAATCTGTGATAGCATCGATAAAATATGATTCTGAGCCGTACAGATAATATACCGGTTTGAATATCCTTTTTTTCAGGTCATTTATAATATCGAGATAAAGACTAGCCATAGCAATATATCAGGTATTAATCCTGGTCGAAAATCAGGTGTTTAACGGTCAAGCCATTGTTAATGAGTTGGCGCAGCGAATCGATGCCAATGCGTACATGCAATTCCGTAAATTGCCGCGAAACTTCCCGGTCTTTTTCTTCAGTTTTCACACCATCGGGTATCATGGGTTGGTCGGAAACCAGCAAAAGAGCACCTGTAGGTATATGGTTGGCAAAACCGGTAACGAAAAGGGTAGCCGTTTCCATGTCGATAGCCATGCAGCGGGTTTTGCGTAAAAACTCTTTGAATTCCTCATCATATTCCCAAACGCGACGGTTGGTAGTATAAACAGTTCCTGTCCAATAATCGCGACCGTAATCGCGTATGGTAGTCGAAATGGCTTTTTGCAGGGCAAATGCAGGCAATGCAGGGACTATTTCAGGCATGTAGTCGTTGGAAGTACCTTCGCCTCTGATGGCTGCAATGGGTAAAATAAGGTCACCCAGTTTATTTTTCTTTTTCAGGCCTCCACATTTACCTAAAAAAAGTACAGCCTTAGGTGTAACCGCACTTAATAAATCCATGATGGTGGCAGCATTAGCACTTCCCATGCCAAAATTGATCATGGTAATATCTCCGGCTGTAGCTGCAGGCATGGTTCTCTCCTGACCCATGACCTCTACACCCATTATCCGCGTGAATAGATTTAAGTAATCTTTGAAATTCGTAAGCAAAATGTATTTTCCAAATTGGTCCAGCGACATACCCGTATAGCGAGGCAACCAATTGCTTACTATTTCCTGTTTAGTTCTCATTTTTCCTCCTGTTTTCCTTTTATTGGGAGATGCTTAGGTTTTTTTGAAGCACCCCTGCCCTTTGCTTATTTGCAAAAGTAATTTTTTTAGTTGAAGAGGCCCCGCAAATCATAACAGACTAATAATCAATACGATTTCATACGATTAAGGTTGATAATGGAGAAAAACATCACCGAAGCGCTCACCCACTGGATTGTTGTAAGTACAGCTCCATTGAACAGGTAATCGAAAAGAATGGCAGAAAGCGGGAAAAAAAGCTCGCAAATCGTAGATACAGAAGCTTTTACTCTTTTAAGCCCGAAATAGTATAGGAAAATGGCTCCAGAGCCTGTGGTCAAGCTAATCACCAGAAAAATGAACCAATTAAAGGGTGTGGCTTCAAAAAACTGGCCCATTTTACCCGACAACAAAACTACAGGCAGCATAATAAAAGTAGTTAATCCGTATCGCAGATAAGTGGCCAGGGGAAAACTGAGCGCACCCAGTGCCTTTTTACTAAATACCGTACTACTTCCAAAAGCGAATGCAGCAAGCAAGGAGTATAGGGAAGCAAGGACATAATTTTTACCACCTTCTACATGGGGCAGGTTCCAGCCAAAAGTTAAAAAATATCCGGCCATAATGGCGATGAAAGCCCAGAAGTAAAATACGGGTTTAAGCTTTTCTCTTAAAATGAGGGTAGCAAGGGCAATGGCAAAAACAGGCTGTAATTTCTGCAATAAAACTACAATGGTAAGCTTCTGAAAATTCACCAGAAACAGAGCTTTAACAATAGCCATAGTGCCAATAGCTCCGCCAGCTAGGGCTACCAGGAATAGAGATACCCACTCCGACCGCCGCAATACCTTGAAATTCCGGTATTTATAGGGCAAAAAAAGAGTCATTAGCAGAAAAGGGATCAGGTGGAGTACCATCACCACAAAACCTACATCAAGATTGTACAACCGAGGGGTTAATACAATGCCATCGAGCCCCCATAAAACCGCGGCAAAGCTAATGGCAATAGCTCCCCAAACCCCCTGTCGTATCGTATTTTCATTAGATTTTTCCATATTGGGCGCAAATTTACGGGTTTCCTTAGTATCTTTGAAATAACGGAAAGGAGGCAATTATGAACACCTTAAAACCAGCGCTATTTTACGAAAATCTCGAAGACACGACGATTCGTTGTTTGTTGTGCCCCCACTTGTGCCAACTTAAAAATGGTCAAACAGGTATTTGCCAGGCAAGAATTAATCACGACGGAATCATGTATTCCCTCAACTACGGAATAATAACCAGCGAAGCACTTGACCCGGTGGAAAAAAAGCCCCTTTATCACTTTCATCCTGGTCGCAAGATTTTCAGCATAGGCTCTTTTGGTTGCAACCTGTCGTGTATTTTTTGCCAAAATCATACGATTTCAAGGGAGGGGGCCAAAACCTTTAACAAAATAAATGCCCAGATGCCCTGCGAAATAGTTCATAAAGCTTCGCGTATTGAAGATAACATAGGCATTGCTTATACATACAACGAACCCGTTATTTCTGTAGAATTTATTCTCGAGACAGCCCATCTGGCAAAACGCTTAGGTCTTCACAATGTAATGGTAACCAATGGTTTTATAAACCCTACACCTTTGCTGCGACTCTTACCCCTCATCGATGCCTGGAACGTTGACCTTAAAGCATTTAGCGAAAAGTTTTATAAGAAACTAACCGGAGGAAGCCTTCAACCCATACTCAATGTCTTGAAAAACATTCGTAAGAGTGGCAACCATTTGGAAATTACCCACCTGGTTGTAACCGGCGAAAATGACAACGAAGAAGAATTCAGGGCCATGGTACACTGGTTACATGAAGAACTTGGACCCGATACCATCCTTCATATTTCACGTTATCACCCTCACTACAAGCACCATGCCCCACCTACGCCCCCTGAAACACTTTTGAAGTTTTACAAAATAGCCAAAGAAAAACTCTTTTGGGTGTATCTGGGGAACATACAATTAAGTGTGGGTAACGAATCGCACTGCCCCAAATGCGGTGCTTTACTGGTGCGACGCAGTGGATATTTCACAGAAATTTATGAACTCGGTGAAGAAGGAGATTGCAAAATTTGTGGTGAGCACCTGCCGTTTATCAGGTAAACTCCACTTCGAAAACCTTCTTCCCAGTAATCCTGATTAACTTCGCACCATAAACCTTCTGCTCATGAAAAAGCTCCTTCTGCCGGTGCTGCTTTTGATTTCTGTGCTTCTCAAAGCCCAGCCCGATGATTATTATTCTGTCACTTCTCTTCGTACAGAAAACAGAATTTACATCCCCAATCTTAAGACCCCCCTGCTTTATCCCGTTGACGATCCCCTTGGGCTGCCCATGATCCCTTTAGCGGGTGACAAGCAACTCCTGTTGCAGTTCGACGACCTGGATGGCACTTATAAACCCTGGCAATACACATTTATTCATTGCGATGCCCTTTGGAATCCCTCTCCCCTGCGTCCCAATGAGTATCTCGAAGGTTTTACAACAGACGAAATTCGCGATTATGCATTTTCATTCAATACCACCCTTTCCTACACTCATTATTCTTTGATTATCCCCAACGATTACATTCGTTTTACCCGTTCTGGTAATTATTTACTTGTGGTTTATGAAGAAACCCCTGAAAAACCCGCATTAACTCTTCGTTTTATGCTTTATGAAGAAAGGGTAAAAATTGGTGATTTACGCATAGGACGGGCAACGATGCCGGCTTATATGAACAACTTCCAGGAGGTTGATTTTTCTGTTTACCCTGGGAATTACCGCATAGTAGCGCCCGAACGCGACCTTAAGGTAGTAATCATGCAAAATGGCCGCTGGGATAACCCCTTGCTGTTGCGCAAACCCCGCAATATAGGAGCGGA
>Ga0067045_1029163_pt1 | contig 23274 bp, 21 predicted proteins | sample TerdegcTABiofilm_FD_59184 | JGI IMG/M metagenome (GOLD analysis project Ga0067045, IMG submission 59184) | Combined Assembly of (Gp0054472, Gp0054536) Wastewater bioreactor microbial communities from Singapore -Terephthalate degrading...
AAAGATCTCGTTAAAACATACAATAAATAATCCACAATGCATATCTATACATTGTGGATATTACTGGTGCGGGAGAAGGGACTTGAACCCCCACGGCGTTTGCCACTAGATCCTAAGTCTAGCGCGTCTGCCAATTCCGCCACTCCCGCATATTAATTTGTTCTTTGCGTCACAAAAGATATAATAACATATCGAAATGCCATTTTCAATAGCAAATTCTGTTCGGTGTATTAGAAATTAACTGTTTCAATCCCATTCCCTATTTTGATAACGATAAAAGGAAATCTCTGGCTTCCGAAACCTCGTCATATTCAAAAAAATTGTTCCGGTATACTTCTATAATATACGGACCTTTATATCCGGTTTTCTCTAAAATATCAAACAAAGCTCTGTAATCAACACCTCCCTTTCCGGGAAGCAGACACATATTACCCAACGAATAGTCGTTTATATGCACGTTTACCAGTCTGTTGCCCATAACCTCTAAATAGCGCTCTATGTCCACTCCGCTCCTGTTGGCCTGCTTCAGATCAAGGGTAAAGTTTATATTTGCGCTTGTGATCATACCCATTATTTTTTCCATCAGCTCAGGACTGTGTGAAAGGCACCAATACACGTTTTCCCATGCCAGCGAAACACCGTATTCTCCTGCCTCGGCAGCAAGCCCATCCATGGTGCGGGCTATTTCCTTCACCGCGACGTCCTCATTGCCCAGCCATTTCCTCCCCGGTCCATGGAAGGTTATGTGCTTTGCGCCCAAAATGCCGGCACCTTTAACCACTTTGCTGAAAAGCTTGTGCGCATCTTCTCTTCTCGGACGGTACTTATCAAACAGGAAAGGCTCATGTTGGGCCGCAAAGGAATGAACCGAATAAACCTCTAAGCCTTCTTTCTTTACTATTTCATTTAGTTTCTCACAGTAGTCCGGCTCATATTCCGATGCAGTTTCAAGGAATACTTCAATCTTTTCGAAACCCATTCCGGAAATCACCTCAATGGTTTCCTCGGTTAGTAACTCGGGATAAAAACACGCCGTTGAGACTCCAATTTCCATCCGTCCCTCTCCTTCCGTCATCAACTTGCTATCCTATATTAAACTATTCTATTTAACCCTGTATATTCCGCTCAATTGAATCATCCCATTATACTCTATCATAGAATAATAAAAAAAGCTTTAGGTAATATAAATTTGCAAATCCTGGAGGTATTATCATTGGTGGTAGGACAAAATCTATTGGTACCTACACCGGAAGACGGGGTCATATTCAGATATGTTGTGCAGCCCGGCGACACGCTTTTCTCCATATCCAGATTATTCAACGTCAGCGTTGAAAGTATTGCTGTTGCCAGCGGCCTGAGTACGCCCTACACAATATTTCCCGGGCAGATATTGAATATACCCCTGAGAAATCTCAGGCAGTATACGGTTCGCCGTATTTCACTTACACGGACGAGCAGGGACGGATGCACGAGGTATGGTTTGAGGATGTACGGAGCCACAACCAAAAATATGCCCTTGCAAGGGAACTCAGGATAAGGGGAGTAGGATACCGGCAGCTGAACAACATTTTTATTTCAACCCGGTACCTGCTGAACAACCTGTTTAACGTCAGGCATAGTTCGTAGGTACTAGGTGCTAGATACTGGCCACTGACCACTAGCCACTGATTACTATCGCTCGCAATCACAGTTTGCCGGGGAAATAATATAATACTAGTATAACGTATACTGCAAAGGTGTGATACAGATGTCATTTCAGGAGGATTGTCAACATGATCTGCTGCTGATAATAGCCACAGCGGTGTTTATTCTTTTTGCCACCGGTCTTGCCGCACCCGCTGCGGTCCCACAGGACACAATAATCATTCCTCCTGCTTAATTTGACGTGGAGGGAGAACTTTGGCCTTTTCATCCGATGATATGAATTCCCTGCTGCAAGAAGCCGTGAAACGGTTGGATATAGATGGCCAGGGCGGGGATAAGGACGGCAGTAAAAAAAGACCCGTGATAAACCCTTCCACCGCGCTGGTAGTAATCGGCCTGCTGAGTGGAGTTCTGCAGGTGGACTCGGTCCTAGTGGACAGAGAGCAGACAGTCCAGTTTGTCCTTTCAGGCTCTTTAAAACAGAAGACACAGCTGGAAAAGGTCATGGACCAAATAGGCGCCATGCCCTTCGACGAAGTCATGAAGGCCTTCCTGGGCAGGCTTATGTAGCCCTGCGATGATGTCAAAATATATCATATCCTATCATATCGGCAGGAAAATTGTCCCCCAGGTAGAAGATATTAATAACCATATCTTTGCAACTGGGGGTATAAATTTGGCTAAGCTCTATTTCAAGTATTCGTCCATGAATGCAGGCAAATCCTTGGACCTGATAAAGTCAAACTTCAACTATACCGAGCGAAACCTTAAAACCATAATATTCACCTCCGCCATCGACGACAGGTGGGGAAAGGACAAGATATATTCAAGGGCTGAACTCAGCGTGGATGCCGTATCGGTAGGCCCCGGCTTCGACATGTTAGATTATGTAAAGCAAAGGCTGGAAAGTGAAAGCATCCACTGCGTTTTTGTGGACGAGGCGCAGTTCCTTACAAAACAGCAGGTTTATCAGCTGACCGAGATTGTGGACCGGCTGGACATACCTACCATCGCTTACGGCCTGAGGACGGACTTTTTGGGCAACCTGTTCGAAGGCAGCCAGTGGCTGCTGGCGTGGGCCGATGTACTGGACGAGATAAGGACCATATGCTGGTGCGAGAAAAAGGCTACCTTCAATATGAGGGTACAGGACGGCAAAAAGGTGGAGGAAGGCGAGCAGATACTGGTTGGGGGAAACGACCTCTACCTGTCGGTATGCCGCAAGCACTGGAAGGACGGCAAAATCAATCCGGAATAGAGCTTTGCAGCAGCTCCCGAATCCAGCCGATTATCACCGACAGATGGAATATGATAAATATCGCTATAGGCAGGGTAATTATCAAAAAAAGTATTATGCCCTTCCTGCGCATGGGAAACTTCACCCCTGTTTTTGATTCTATTATACACTGCGGATTTGCTGGCAGAGATGTAAAGGCAAAATAAAATTAGAAAATTCTTCTACATGATGTTGCAATATCTTCTATAATAATATAAAATATAGGCAAGAACAGACAAAAACTCGATAAGGGCAAAGCCGTCGAAAGACGGTGACGCAAAGCTAAAGGGGCTACAGCGCCATAGGCGCCATGCCAGCCAGTTGCCGGTAATATTGTAATAGCATATTTACCCGCACTGGCGTGCGGGTTTTTGTATTTGGGGATATTCCGCGACAAGGAATGCATCGGGGACATCCCACCTTCCCCGGAGCCATGCTCCAACGAGGAGGTGTGTCCCCATTCCGCAGAGACAGCGGCATGTCACCTGACTTCCAGACAATAAAATATCCAACCGACAAGGGCAAAGCCGTCGAAAGACGGTGACGCAAAGCTAAAGGGGCTACAGCGCCGCAGGCGCCATGCCAGCCAGTTGCCGGAGTAAGTATGGTTATTTACCCGCACTGGCATGCGGGTTTTTATTTTTGGGGACGGCAGCATGTCCCAAGGAATTAAAGGGGCGAACGAAAGATGAGGAGAGAATGCTCTTTCAGGATAATTCTAACACTGGCTATATGTACAAGCTTACTGCTTGCAACCGCAGTTGCGGCGCAGGCTGCATACAGCGTCAGCTTCAAATCGCCCCGCATTGAGATAACCTCTCCGAATTCAAACGGCCAGTCCTTTGACGGCAGCCTGCATATAGAAGGGAAGTCCGACCTCCCGGAAATATGGCTGTGCGTAAGGGGACCTGCAGGCGAACTGGCAACCTATCCGGCGGAAGTTTCGGAGGGCAGATTTCAGGTCAAGCTGTATCTGCGGTTCGGCAAGGGCACCTATACCATATGGGCGGGGGACAACTCCACCAAGTTTGACGGAAGCATCAGGTTCGAAGTGGTGAGCACCCGCTCCGATGACACCAGGTTTTTAACACCCTCTGCCTTTGTGGACAGCGAAAACGAGCAAATTTCCTCCCTTGCGGACTCGATAGTGAAACCATCCATGACCGATATGGAAAAAATCCGGGCGATACATAGCTGGGTGACTGAAAATATAGAGTATGATTACAAAGCTTATTTAGCCGGCATCAACCAGGTAAAAAAGGCAAGCACGGTACTTGAAGAAGGCCAGGGCATTTGCCGTGATTATGCTTACTTGGTTGCTGCGCTGGCCAGGGCATTGGATATCCCTGCAAAAGTTGTATACGGCTCAGTGGCGGACAGAAACAACGGGTGGGAGCCTCAATTGCACGCATGGAACGAGCTGCAGGTTGACGGCCGCTGGGTGACAGTAGACGCAACCTGGGATGCCGGCTATATAAAAAACGGGAAGTTTGTAAGTTCCCCGTCAAACAAGTATTTTGACCCCGATAATGAAGAATTTGCCGCAACCCACAGGGATGCCAAAGTTACTCTTCATTAAAAAGCCTCCTTTATCTTCTAAACCCCAGTTTGGCCCTGACGGCAACCATCTGGCCCCGCGCTTCCGGCCGGGTGGCTTGTTGTCAGGGTTAAACCTGGGCAGCTGCAGCTTTATAAGCTGCAGGTATCACTACAAGGGTCAGCAGCGTGGATAGGGCAAGCCCGAACATAAGGGAAATCGCCATTGGCCTGAACATTTCACTTCCCGAAAAAACAAGGGGTATCAGTCCGGTGACGGTTGTGACGGTGCTAAGCATTATTGGCCTGAACCTTTTATCCGCAGCCTGGATGCAAGCCTCGCTGACGTTCTTGCCGAGCTTCCTCTCATTGTTTATATAGTCGACCAGGACGATCGCATTGTTCACCACTATGCCCATCAGGCTGACCATACCGAACAGGGCAGTGAAGGAAAGGGGCTGCCGGAATATGTAAAGGCCTAGAACCGAGCCTGCCCCCGACAGCGGTATGGTTATGAGTATAACAAGCGATTGGGTGAATGATTTGAACTCAAAAAGCAGCACTGCGAATACCAGCATCACCGCTAAAATTGCAGAGGTCCCTATATTCCCAAAGTTCTCGGCTATTTTTTCCTTTTCACCGTCAAACTTTATCTCAACGCCCTTCATATCCATTTTATCAATTTGACTGGTAAGTTTCTTTTGTATACGGATGGAATTGTACCCTGGCCTTACATCGGATGTTACCATAATTGCCGGATCCCTGTCGTATTTTTTTATGGCCTGGATTTGAGGCCCCAGGGTAATTTCAGCTATCTCCCTCAGCGTTGTTTTGCTCGACGTGACGGAGGACTTGATGGCCAGATTGTCAAGGTCTTCCTTGCGTTGGATGCTGCTTTTCACTATTATGTCCAGGTCATCCCCCGCCTCCCTGAACACCGAAGCCGTGAGCCCGTGAACGGCGATGCTTACCTCCCTTTGGATATCCAGCTTGGATATTCCGAAATAGCTGGCCTTGTCGTTGTCAATATTTACCCTGTATTCGTATGACTTCTCGCTGTAATCGTCCTCTACATTCACTGTACCGTCTATTCCGCTGAGGATGCCCTTAATTTTCCGGCTTGCTTCCCTGAGTTCCTGCATGTTATTGCCTGTTATCCTGACCCTTATAGGCGAACCTATTGGTTCAGCGATTTCCAGCAGTTTTACGATGGCAGTGCCGCCGGTTATACGGGCATCAAATATTCCCTGCAGATAATCGGTTATCTCAGAATTTTTCCTGAACCGGCCACCCTTTTTCAAATCCAGCCTGACCATTATCTGGCCGATATCCGGCGAATCAGTAACAACCGGAATGGTATTGTAGAATTTCGGCAACCCTCCGCCGATCGCTGCGGTAAAGCCTGTAACTTCCGGCTGCTCCCCGAGTATCACGGATACCTTTTCGACAATGTCTTGTGTAATGTCTATGCCGGAGTTCCTCTCGGCTTTCACGTCTATATATATCATATTTTTGTCGGCCTTTGGGAAAAACTGAAGGCCCAGCCGGCACACCATAAGGGTCGTCAGCAGTATCACCGGTACGGCATATTTCAGTATGGCTCTTTCCCGTTCCATCCCTGCTTCCAGCATGCTCCTGAAGCAGCTGCGGATTGTATATCCCATGCGGCTCCTTTCGCCCTTCCGGAAAAAGAGGAATGCCAGCGCAGGGGTAACAAGCAGGGCCACCATGTATGATGAAAACAGGGCCGTAATTACTATCTTAGGTAGACTGGATATGTACTCGCCCGCTATGGAGGAAAGATACAGAAGGGGTGTAAAGGCGCAAACAGTTGTAAGAGTAGATGTGAATACCGGCGCAGCCACCTCCCTTACCCCCTCAACGCAGGCGTCCATCCTGTCATCCCCCCTGTCCATCCTGTTCTGTATGGCGTCGCTTACTACGATGGCGTTATCCACCAGCATGCCAAGGGCAACGATAAGAGCAGCTATGGATATCTGGTGAATCTTTATTCCCAGCAGATGCATGACAGTGAGGGTGACCATTATTGACACCGGTATTGCCGTGGAAACAACGAAAGCATTCCTCAAGCCCATGCCTGCAAAGACCACGATTATTACAAACACCATCCCTTCCAGCAGGTTCAGGGCAAAGCTGTTGACCGATTCCCTGACATCCTCCGGCTGGAACAATACCTTTTCCACATCCACGCCTTCCGGCAGCTCCTTTAAAAGCTGCATTAGCCTGTCTTCCACTTTCTTCCCCGACAGCACTATGTTTTCATCCTGCTTAAAGTACCCGCCGAGAAGCACAGCGTTTCTGCCGTTGTGTTTTGTTCTTACGTTCTTTTCGGCAGGCTTGACAGAAATAGAGGCAATGTCGCCCAACCGGAGCACCGAGCCATTCTCCTCCGAAACATCGATTATGGTGTTCTCTATCTCGTCAATTGACGCAAAGGCTCCTGGCACCGTCACGTTTATGCGTTCCCCGCCTTCACCGATGCTGCCTGCCGGTATTTCAACGTTCTGAACCTTTAAAATATCTGCAATATCCTTGAGGGACAGCCTGCAATAATTGAGCCGTCCTACATCCGCCTCAACCACCACTTCCTCATCCTGTGCTCCCAGGATATCTATCCTGGATACCCCCTGCACCCTCCCAAGCTCTTTTCTTATACCCTTGGCGTATCCTTCCAGCTGCTTGACGGTATATCCGTCGCCCGTGACACTGAGTATAAAACCGGCGGTGTCGACCAGGTTGGTATTCACCTGAATCTCGGTGCATTCATCTGGCAGCTGCGCCTGCAGGTCATTCATCCTCCGCCTGAGCTCGGACCATGCGCTGTCAATATCCGTTCCGTATTCCAGCCTCATAATCACCGTAGATATGCTGTTGCCCGAATATGAATGGGCATAGCCGTAGCCGCCTATCTCCACTATCTCGTCTTCTATTTTGCTTGTCACGTACTTTTCCACGTCCTCAGGAGAAGCCCCGGGATACACCACGGTCACCACTGCGACCGGCGCGTTCAGGTCAGGGGCCTCCTGTTTCGGCGTGGCATAATAGCTGTACAGGCCAAAGACTATCGACATCCCAGCCACAAACAGTGTCAATTTTCTGTTTTTTATAGCCGATCCAACCAACGCCTCCAGCATACCGACACCCCTGCACTCACTCAATAATCGCTGCCCCGTCGCCAGGCCTGACCTGCCTGGCATTATCAATTATCAGCTTATCTCCTTGTTCCAGCCCTTCCACCATTACGCGGCCTTCCCGTATCTTCCCCAGTCTGATGCCCTTTCTCACAACGGTATCTTCCTCCACAACAAACACATAATCTTCCCCGTCGTTCATCACCGCAGTTATCGGTATCCATATCCCCGTTTCATATCCCAGTATTATCTTGACCTTCACAACAGACCCGATTTCAAACCTTCCTTCATCCAGGAGGATCTCGGTTTCATAGGTCCTTGTCCTGGCATCGGGCACCTTCGATATCTCGGTTACTCGACCGGTTTCAACGACCCCGTCGGCACTCATGACAGCCCTGGCCCCCTCTCCAAAGCTGCCCATGTCTTTCCGGGATATCCCGACCCTGACCACCCGGCCTTCACCCCTTATAACTGCCACAGGGCACCCTGCCGCCACCAGCTCCCCTTCATCGTACAGGACATCCACCACATAACCGTCAATATCCGAAGCGAGCACTGCGTCCTCAAGCATTCTCTTTTTCTGTTCATAGTCTGTCCTTGCCTTCTCCCAAGCGGCATAGGCCATCTTCTTATCCTCTTCCCGGGTCCCCTCCGCAACCTGGCTGTACACCTCCTTTGCCTGCTCCAGTTCGGTCCCGCTGATGTCAAGCTCCAGCTTTGCCCTGTCCAGTTCCTGCCTGGATATGGCGCCTTCGCCGTAGAGCTTCTCCAGCTTAGTAAAGTTCTCCATGGCAAAATTATAGGCGTCCTGCGCTTTTTTTACATCCAGTGCGGCATTGTTCACTTCCTCGCTCCTCGCACCCTTCAGCGCCTTGTCCAGCTGCGCCCTGGCCGCTTCCATCCCTGCCCTCGCAGCATCACAGGCGAACTCAAGATCCTGGGCATCCAGCTCCACCAGCACGGTCCCCTTCTCTATGCTTTCACCTTTCCTGACGTGGACGCTTTTAATCCTCCCCCCGCTTTTGAAAGCGACCTTCTTGAGGACCTCCGCCTCAACCACCCCGATATAGTCAAGGGCATTTTCCGCCGTTTCCTCCCGGACCTCCAGCACCTTAACGGGCTTTGCCCTTACCTTTTCCCCTCCTCCGGGCGTACAAGCCACAGCGGCCGCAGATATGAACGCCAGGAACAAAGCAAGTATTTTCCTCTTCATTTCTACCCCTCTCAATCCCTCTCGGCACGCATTGGCAACTGGCAGATCACCGGTGCCAGGTGCCAGGTTCTGGCACTGGCCACTGATGCCGGATGGTTTTATGTGATCTAAAAATATACGTGTGTTCATTTTTAGGTCAAAATAATTTACTTTTACATCCTTTCAATAAAATCTTTGAAGATAAATCCTATGAACCGCCGGACCATTTCCCTTACCTTTTCGTCTTCCTTGTGTTGTTTCAGAATCAGTATCACTCCCTCGATGACGCTGGCCGACAGCACATGGATAAAATGGGGGTCCGGCATTGCCAATCCATCCGCTTCCGACCTGAGCTTCAATATACTACTAATCATATTCTCGACCAGCCGGATTATGTCATCTTTCGCCCTCTCATACCTGGTGCCCTTGCTTCCATCTATGATAATCAATAACTCTTTCCTGTGCTGGAGGTATATGTTCACAATCCCGTCGGTCTGTTTATCTATGTTCAGGTTGTCCCATTCGCGGTTGTTTCCCCGGGGAAGCTCCTGCTCCACTATGAATCTCACTATCTTGTCGTAGGCTGGGCTTGTTACAGTATAGAACAAATCGTCCTTGTTTTTGAAATACCTGTACATGTTTCCTGCCGTGATGCCCGCTCGCTTTGCAATATTCCTCATGGAAGCCTTCTCGTATCCTTTCTCGCTGAACTCCGCCAGAGCTGCATGGCAGATACTCTCCCTGATCTCGTCCTTCAGCACCTGCACATTAATAAACCCCCGTTCATTTTTAATCCTATATTAATATTAGCAAGATTCTCTGGATACGTCAACGAAAAAAAGCAAAGGGATGGTTTTCCCTTTGCTTGCTCAATCCTCTGCAAGTCTTCCCCGTACTACCAGGCGGAGCGAAGGTTTGCTGCTGTAGTCGCAGGTTACCAGGGTTATCAGCTTTTCCTTGCCCTGCGGAGCAAGTACCCATGTCTCTTCGGGTTTTACTATAAGTTTTTCAAATACCTCGTACTCATATGAGATATCCTTCTTTATTACCTCTATCCTGTCACCTTCTTGCAATTCGTCCAGCCGGTTGAAATGCCTTCCGTATGTGCGGCAGCGGTGCCCCGCTATGCAATAGTTGCCCGCTTCCCCGGGGCCTGCTGTACCCAAAATGCTGGAAACGGAAATCAACAGATTCTTCTCGGTTGCCCCCCTGAGGATGGGTATATTGAGGTCAATCCTATCGATTTTAAGCATGCCATCCATATTCTCTTCGATATACCGCATGCGTTCCAATAACTTTTCTGCACTTTCCGCCTGCCGTTCACCCTCAGCGGGGTCTTCCTCATCCTCCACGGCTTCTTCAATATCCTGTAATTCCACTTCTACACCCTGTGTTTCCAGCAGGGCCATGCTGTTTTCCCATTCCCTCAGGAGCTGTTCCTGTTTGTAGTCGTAATATGCTTCTCTGAGTCTTGGATATGCCATCAATGCGATACCTGCAATGATAAGAATAATTGCGACTGCCTTTTTCATGTGCTGCGCCCCCGTATCCCAAGAAAAAGCCGAGGAGATGATCCCCTCAGCTATGATTTTTTGTTCCTCATCAACCTCACTCCTGCAATAACCGCAAAGGCGCCTGCGATGTAGAACGGGTATGGCAAGCCCTCTCCCGTTTTGGGCATCGCCAGCACTTGTTCATCGGCCGGCATGATTATGCCTTCCTGTTCGGGTATATCTTCTTCTTCAACGGGACCGAAGGGCGTGGGCTCCTCCGGAACGATAATACCCGGTTCATTATCGCCTTCATCACTGCCGCCTCCTCCGCCTCCGCCTCCGCCTGAGGATACGGTGGTGAATACCCAGGTTGCTTCCATAGAGGAGCCCTGGTACTCATTGCCGGTTTCCTCGCCGGGCAGGTCGATGTCGAATTTCAAAATCTTCACCTCTCCTGCAGCCATCCGGCCCAGGGTGATATTGCCGGCACTATGGGCCTCCCGGAAGGTGCCGCTGCTGACCACTGTATCCCCGTCCCGGATGGTAAGATACATGCCGTCGGCCAGGTCAGCCCCGCCCCTGGGAGTATCTTCTCTGACAATTTTGGTGCGGATGTATACGGTGACAGCACCGGAACTTGTATTGGTGAGTTCAAGACTGGAGCGCTTATGATCCCCGGGGTTCAGGTTGCCGATATTGGCAGGGTCGTCCAGGGACTTTATCTTAAGCCCGTTTTCTCCAACAATTTCATAACCCGTTCCCCCCAGAGCCTGTGCAGTCACTATACCCAGCATGAGGAAGGAAACAAACAGAATTGTCATTATCAACTTTATCGGCTTTGCAATTTTCGGTGTCATATATTCTACCCTCATTTTGGGGGAGCCTAGGTCTATTGACATAACACTCTTTTGCGGTGTGCCGCTTCCAAGCGGCACACCAGTTAGTTAGTTTGTGATATTACATGCTTTTCTCAGTATAATTATTCTACTACTTCTTGAAATGGGCTGTTATATTTACATCGTTGGAAGGCATGGTAAATGTAATTGGATTGGTTTTGGAATTGTTAACAGGCTCATACCCTGTCCATTTGTCAAATTTATAAGAGTAAGTATGGCCCCACCATGTATAAGTGCCAGGCGTAGCTGTCAGAGTAACAGTTTCTCCCGGTTCGTACTGGCCGGCCCCCTCAACTGTTCCCGTTGCTCCATTAGTACCGGTAATATTTACCGTTACAGTATATCTGATTACGGGGACAGGTTCAAAATTGGCTGTCACTGTTACTGCGTATGCAGGCATGGTAAAGGTTAGCACATTACCGTCTGCCGCAACATCCGGCAGGCCTTCATACCCTGACCATCCTGTAAAGACAAATCCTTCTTCCGCTGCTGCCACCAGTTCCACTTCTTCACCTGCTTCAAATGACCCGGTGCCGCTTACACTGCCGCCACCTTCTTCAACAATTACCGCTTCTACACTATACTCATCCGGTTCGACAGGACCGCCTCCTCCGCCACCGTTCCAGCAGGGCATATCCTTACCTGGCCCTGTTAAAAAGTAACCTATATAATCGGCAGCCAATCCCTGATAGTCATTATAGCCGTAATCGCCTGAAACAGTTGTCCAGGCATCTCCCCATACTGCTGCAGGCGCGCCATTGGATGCTTGAACAGCTTCAACCATACCGCTCAATGTAAAGCCTGCACCTTGGTATTCATTGCCTGTTGCCGCACCGTCAAAGGCTACTACCAAAGCAAGGTCAACAGTTCTGTCTTCTTCAGGAGTATCTCCGTAAGTACCTGGTACTGGACCGCCTATGTAGTACAGCCAGATTTCTCCATCTTCTTCATACATTACCCAGTCACTGTCCGGGGCGGGCGCATAGAAGAAGTTGTCCGTTGACAATTCTTCATCGTCCCATGCTTCCGACAGCTTCACTCTCAACTCAGCCGCTTTCGTGCCTGTGTTAACTATTGTCCATGTTACTGTAGCACAGTCGCCGGGGTTAACATTGTCAAAATATTTTCCTTCCGGCGTAACGATAGCGGGCCCCTCGTCAGCGTCAATTTCTACCGTACCTGCAGTGAACTGCGCAGCAGTAACTTCAGTCTCATCGGTAAACCACGCCATTGTTGCTCCGGCTATCAGGGTTACTGCCAGACCGATTGCCAGAACACTCATTAAGATTTTTGTTTTCATTTTTTCATACCTCCGATTTTTTAAAATTTGATTTTAATAATCGGCGGCCAGGCTGCCATTCCGTATGTAGAAAGGCCCTATGGCTTTGCGTCCCTGCCTTTCGACAGGTTTGCCCTTATCAATATTGAGACCTGCAGTTTGTATTATGTTTTCTCTCTTCCCCCTTCCCCGTCAGTTCCGAGAAAATATTCTTCCGCATGTGGCAGTTCATATTTTTGTGTCGATACCTGTCCGTCAGCAATAAAAATTCTTTATGTTTTTATTGATAAATCTAATCATTCAACGGATTGTCTGGCCATACGGCGTCTATTGCATCATGTGATGCCTGAACGGCTTCCGCCTCAAGGGATAGCGTATAGTCACCCGACCAGGCTTTCTCTATTTCAAATTCCAGCTCAAAATCAACTGTTCCGCCAGAGGAAACGGGATAAGGATAATAGTAATACCCGTCACTGCCTTTTGTCCACCCCGCAACATCCAGGTCGATATCCGGGTCGCCAGCGTAGTCTCCTGAGATACGCTCCTGTATTGTTGCATGCAATGCTATGTAAACTTTATCATCTTGAATTCCTGTCGGCAAAGGAAGTTGATAGGTGACACGGGTGCTCATAGGCTGGCGCTGATTGCCCAGTTGGCCCGGAGCGCTTTTTGTCGGAGCAGTTGAACCAACATATAAATGGGTTTCCTTCAATCGCCAGCTGTTTGCCGTCACAGCTTCAACCCAAATACTGGTTCCATTGTCCCAGACGTATACTGAGCCTACATTCGTATAATTATCTCCAAGCCCAAGCTTCAATTCAAGCGGTTCAGATTCATTATGACCCAAGTTATAGACATGGTATCTAGCATTGCCTCCGCCGAACCGAGGGCTGATTGCGCCGGGTGGAGTGCTCCCGTCAACACCGCTGCCAACTCCCCATGCGCTTCCTGCGTCTATGTATTCACCTCCGCCGCTGCCCTGAAATTCTTCAATAATTCTTGCCCGCATCATTGCCGTCTTGCTTCCGGTATTGGTTATCCGCCATGCTGCTTCTCCACCGCATTCATCAGGAAAACTGATTGTAACGTCCCCGCCCGATATCTTTTCAACTTCAATATCTACTGTACCAAATACAAACTCCTGTGAAGAACCTAGCGATGCTCTATCGGTGAAGTAAGCCGCCGCAGCCCCTCCTACCAGCAAACACAGCAGAACAATAAGAATAAAACCCGTCAAAACATGCCTTTTCATCATCTTTCATCCTTCCTCATAGCTTGTTTGAGCAAATAAGGATTCTTCTTTTCCTTGCTTGACTTCCCAATGATTATGTACAATTTATAAGCTTCGAAAATTATCAGCAACGCTCCAGGTATGATTATTAATACCAGCAGCCCCTGCTTTGTCTGGCCAAAGCTCATGAGATAGCCCAGATACGGGATGGCCAGGGTAACTTTGCCTACCAGGTTTTTACCGGGTACAGGATTTGGGTCGTTAACATCGTTGGCATCCCCTTTGGTTATAAACCTGGTCTTGCCCGGCTCACTGCGGTCGATTTCAACCACCCTATGGGTGGTAAGCGCCTCGCTATCCCCAAGCCCCTTAAAAGTAATTATGTCACCTTCTTTAACCTGTTCCGGACCCACCGGCCTGACAAAGGCCACGCTGCCGGTATCGAATTCCGGGGCCATGCTGCCGCTTAAAACTATATACATATAGTGTCCCGCAAACTTTGGCTGTCCCCCGGATATCTTGTTCTGTATCACGAAGAACACCATCAGTACAACCATCATCAGCATTACTCCGAAAAACACATTCCCTACAAGTTTCATCAGCGAAACAGCCCTGTTAAATGAATTCATTTGTGCCGGGCTGTCAGTATTTTTTGCTTCCACTCTCCAGATGCCTCCTTAGTTCTGACCAATTTAATCTAAATCCCTTCTATCCCTTCGCCAGTTGTTTCTTCTTCTAATATCCCTTCTTCAAAATGTTCTCCACTTTGCTCATTAAATATATTTTCATTTTCCTCTTCCACTTCTTCATTTTCCTCTTCTACTTCTTCTTCCTCTTCTACTTCTTCTTCCTCTTCTGCTTCTTCTTCCTCTTCTGCTTCTTCTTCCTCTTCTGCTTCTTCTTCTTCTTCTGCTTCATCTTCTTCTTCTACTTCTTCTTCCTCTTCTGCTTCATCTTCTTCTACTTCTTCATTTTCCTCTTCTACTTCTTCTTCCTCTTCTGCTTCATCTTCTTCTTCTACTTCTTCTTCTACTTCTTCATCTTCCTCCGTTTCTTCCTCTTCTGCTGCTTCTTCATCTTCTGCTTCGTCTTCTTCTACTTCTTCTGCTTCTCCACCACCGGTGATAGTCTCGTCAACCGGCACTTCTTCCGGCGGGACAATATCTTCCGGTATTTCTTCCGGAGCAACCAAATTCACTTCAAATGTTTCTTGCACCTCAGGATTGCTCTTTGAAACCGCTATTATCGTAATAGCTCCCTCTTTAGCTGAGCTGGTAACAGTTAACTTGCCGTTTTCGTCAATGCTTACTCCTGCACCCTTTACACTCCAGGTTACTTCTTCTCCGAATATTTCTTCTGCGTTTTCATCAAAAGCTACAAAACCATATCGGTACACTTTTTCTTCATCCAGAGGTATTTCAATTTCATGCGGTCCCAGGATTTCCAGATCGGCTATTTTCGTGACTGCTGCCGGATTTATTATTACGTTTTCTGCCGAGAAGAAAAATCCTATTCCATCTGTTTCCCTTGTTCCTGCTCCGGTAACTATGAGTATCGGATTATCTTCCAGACCTTCCAACCATTCTCCGACAGTATCTCCATCGAACTCCACAACCAGGGCGCCGCCTTCAATCCTTGCAGAGTCAACGATGACATCCAGGGTATGACCCTTATAATGCAGTTCGATTGTCCATACCTCGATATCTTCCACGCTAAAACCGCAATCTTCAGGCAACTCAATATAAGCTATGACCGGACCCATCATTGCCTGGGCACCCATGGCCGTCATCCCTGATGATCGTAATGTCATGGCGGTCTGACCTAATTTATAGTACACACTTGCTGCAAGATTAAAAATTGTACTCTCGATAGTAAAAGTCGCCGGATCCGAATATACCGGACCGGAAAGAAAATAGGCGCTGGTGCGCATAGTATTATGGGGATATACGAGAAGCGCTGCAGACATTACGGTAATCGTCGACATTTTTACAGTTCCTTTGACAACTGCCCCTATAACCTTTACCGTTGCTTCCCGGTCTTTACGCTTTTGAATCCTTTTTCCCTTCATTTCGCAGTTCCCCTCTTTCAATATTTCTTAACCGCCTATATTTCAGCCTTACGCTACAATACCTTGCTGTTGGTATTCCCTTCTTCCCCTTTATCCAGCTCCCAGGACCTGAATCTAGTCATTTCCTTCCTGCTGATGTAGAGCCCTTCTTGAATCAAGTGCAGGAGTTCCATGTAGCTTCTGAAGGGTACTGCTTTCCCCTGCTCTACCCACTGTATATAACCCTGTACGCTGAAGTTTTCCGAATATACTACTTTAATCAGGAATGTAGGGGTAGGGCCGGCTGTCTGCCGGATACGGCAGTCCCTTTCAAGCGTATTCTGCATGACAATCCCTCCAAAATGAACCCCGTATACACTGCTTCATTTGTATTCTAGCATGTACCGGTTTTATCCAGAGTTCATGAGCGTTGCATTTGCCGTACAAAAGAGTTTTATCTGAATTACATATGAGGCACATTTGAGTTGCAAGGTATGGGGCGTACACCGTGTGAGGCGTTGCCTCACGCTTTCCAGGCAAAAATGTCCCGAAATGCTCAGCGGGAAGGTCGCAGGGACTGGCCGCCGGGCAACGGCAACTGCCTAAAAAATTGTCCTCAATACAAAAAAATAAAACCCGCTGAATTGGGCTATCAGTTGCAAAAGCCCGTTTCAGTAGGTTTCAATATCAAACTTGCTTTTTTATTTGCCGTTTATTCAAAAAAGGGTTTTTCCGACGTTATCGGCTTAAAGGAGATATCCACCGTAAAATCATTATGCCCCATCTGCTCGTTGAATTTTCTCTCAATCCTCCTGCTGATCAATGGAAGGTTGTCTTCCTGCACGTCCGTCAGGAGGATAATCATCTGGTGATGATTCCACTGCGTGAATACGTCTCCCCTGCGCAGGGAATCCTTAAGCACCGACTTCAAGGCATCGCCGGCGGCTTCAATTTTATCCCTGGCATTTGCTCCGCCGTTCCCCGCAATGGATACCAGGCCCAGAAATTCTTTGTTCTCCGCCCTTAAGCTCCTGCGCTCTTCAAGATTGTATATCATCTTGAAGTATTCGATATCGCAGAACAGGGCTCCTTCCACCTCGTCATCCCGGGAGAAGGTTCTGGATAAAGCCGATATGTCAGCTTTATCGATGCTTTGCTCCCCGGCAACAATCTTGCTGTATAAGCCCTTAAGGGCTGGGGAAGGTTTTACGGATAGTTCCCGGTACATTCTTCCGGTAATATAGTTGTAGTGGCTCAGAGCGTTTTTATGCTGTTTCAAATCCAAAAGGGCTTCCAGGAAATATATGTGAAGGGATTCTTCGAAGGGCTCGTAGCAGACAGCCTGCTCGAAATAATCAACGATTTCTTCATGACGGCCCTTGGCTTTCAGCAATTCAAAAAGCCTTAGCAGCGACTGAACGTATAGGCGGTGATAGCGGTTCCTTATGGTGAACACCCATTCGCTGCTGGTGCTCTCCGCCAGGTACTGCCCTCTGTAGAGCTTCATGGCTTCTATGTACTTCCTTATTGCTTCATCGGGGTTGTGGCTTCTTATCGCATCGGCATTTTTAATATTCTCTTCAAAGAGGGCTATGTCCACCAGGCAGTTTTCCCCGACATTAAAAACATAAAATCCGTTCTCATAAGCCACATCAAGGTACTGGCCGCATTCTCCGTTATCAACGGCCAGCCCCATGCCCTCCAGTATTTTGCGAAGCCTGAAAATCTGAGTTCTGAGGGCGTTTTTGGGATCGGTAAAATCGGAGTGGGTCCACAGGTTTTCCACAATATTTTCCGGCGAGAGCTTTTTCTCCCTGTGTGTTATGAAATATTTAAGCAATTCAATGTTTTTGTGGGATCTCCAGTTTTTTTTCAGGAGAGACTTGCCGGATTTTCTTATGTCAAAATCCCCCAGCGTAAAAACCTCTACGCTCATTTGCATTCCCCCAATTGCCGACAAATATATGCTGCCTTAATGCTTATTGTACAGGATGTTTCAAATAATTTCAATATATTGTAAATGTTGAAGAATACTTTACCCATATATCTTTTCATATATAATTATAATGCGGTATGTTATCAAATATAATCTAAAAAGTGTTATAATTTTAATAGTCATACTAGGGGGTGTTTTGTATCATGCTGATAAAAGCGGCTGCCCTGGGTAAAAATCTGGTCGAAAGGCTGGCCACCAGCCTCAAGCGGTTTCCCGAAGCGGTAGCGCTGGCCGCCTGCGCCGCACTGACATTGATATTGATGAACCATCTTGGCTTTCACCGGCATGACTATACGGAAACGCTGACGCGGATATCCATGGTCCTGGCGCTGGGGATTCCCCTGTATCTGTGCGCAAGAGTGTTTTTGGAGAGAAGGCCCGGAACTGCAAAAAAAATTAAGGTTGCCATTTACGCCCTGCCGGCTGCAGGGCTGCTGCTGTACTATTTGTACCTGCTGCCCGATTTCGAAATGGTTCCGGTTTCCCGCTACATTGCCTTCAATCTGAGTTTTTACTGTATTTTTTCCTTCATACCCTATTTCTATAAAAGGGAAAACTATGAATGCTATATAATGAGCCTTTTGAAGCAGATTTTGACAACCCTGGTCTATGCCGTGGTGCTGTTTGCAGGACTTGCGGCAATGCTCTTTACTGTGGATAAGCTTTTGGTCGGCATTCCTGAAAAACTCTACTTTGATGTCTGGCTGCTGGTGGCGGGGGTCTTTTCGCCGGCGTTTTTCCTGTCGGGTGTTCCTCCGGCTGAACAGGAATTGGGCCCAGAGGATTATCCCAAGGTGCTCCGCGTGCTGTTTCTATATATAGTTATGCCGATTATTTCAGCATATACCATCATCCTCTACCTGTATTTCGCCAAGATCCTGATAACAAGACAGTGGCCCGGGGGGCTTGTATCCCACCTGGTCCTCTGGTACTCCCTCATCAGCACCTTTGTGGTTTTCCTGGTTTACCCCCTGCGCAGCGCCGTTCAGTGGGCCGGGGTCTTTCTGGCTGCCTTGCCAAAACTCATGCTGCCCCTTCTGGTGATGATGTTTGTATCCATGGGCATACGCATCAACTCCTACGGCGTAACGGAGAACAGGTACCTGGTCATACTGGGCGGCCTTTGGGTGTTGGGGTATATGGTCTATTTCATCCTGTGCAGGAAGCCGCGGAACATTGTTGCCGTAATATCTCTGGCGGCCATAGCCGCCCTGGCGGTTGCCGGCCCGTGGAGCTGCTACTCTGTGTCAAAGATGAGCCAGAATAACAGGTTCGAAAGGATACTGCAGCGGAACGGCATGCTGGAGGATGGCGAAATCGTCAAGCCCTCGGCTGAGCCCAACGCAGAGGACAGGAGGGAAATAAGCTCAATCCTTTCCTACTTTGAACGGTTTCATGACCTGAAGGACCTCAGGCACCTACCGCCGGATTTTCGCATAAATCAAATGGAAAGCGTGTTCGGGTTCGGATTTGAATACGGCTTCAGCGGCGGAAGTCCGCAATATTTCGGCCATTACCTGGAAGGGGGCAGGGTATCTGCGGATATCAGCGGCTATGATTATTTTGTCGCTGTGAACTATGGCGAACCGAGCGGATACAGCATCCTTCAAGGCGATATAGCCATAGCCTACGATTCGGGGACCATGGGACTTCAGGTGGCAAAGCGGGGACAGGTGCTTTACCGCAGAAGCGTAGAGGATATTGCGCTGGCCATCCATGAAGAGTACAGAGGCAGGGACAGCCTCAGTCAGGAGGAGATGACCTTTTCCGAGGATAATGAAGAGGTCCGCGTCCTCTATATATTCAGACGTATCAGCGGCAGTGAAGGAGATGCCGCACCGGATATCAGCCTGGAGCCTCCAGAGCTGTATATATTTGTCAAGCTGCTGAAGTGAACCGGCAAGGGGACACCGCCCCCTTGCTTTTATATATTTTCAAACAGCTCCAGCAGCTGGCGTGCGGTCCTGTCCAGGTTGTATTTTTCTTCGGCAAGCTGCCTGCCCCTACGCCCCATCTCCAAAGCTGCATCCGAATGCTCAATAAGGTAAAGGATATTCTCCGCCAGGACCTCAGGGTTGCTGTACTCATCTACCACAAGGCCGTTGACGCCGTGCTCGACAACTTCGGCGTTGCCGCCGCGGTTGGTGGTTATTATAGGAAGGCCTGCAGCCATGGCTTCATAGTGCACCCTTGCCAGGGGCTCCCTCCACTGGGAAACGCACGCGAATATGTCACCAAGGTTATAGTACTTTGGTATTTCCCTGGGAGGCAGAAATCCCGTGAATATCACCGGGCCCTTTAGTTCCTCCGCCGCCAGCTGCAGCTGCTTCACGTAGCTGTCCGCCGCATTGGTGCCGTACCATTTGCTGCCTACGAACACCAGCACCGTATCGGGGTATTTCTCCTGAACATTTTTCATCGCCTGCATTAGTATATGGGCCCCCTTTTTGCTGCTCAGCCTTCCCACATAAAGAACCACCTTTTGCTCGCCGATGCCGAACCTTTCACGCATGGCCTTTCTCTCCCCGGATGCCTCCGGGGACCAGAAGGGTGTGTACTGCGATATGTCGACGCCGGAATACACGACATTCAGCTTGTGTTCCGCCGAAGGATACAGATGCTTTACGCCGTCTGCTATAAACCTGCTCACGGCTGTGATGAAACTGACCCTGTCTATGCAGTTCTGCGCCTTTTCCGGATCGATCTTGGCCGGCAGGAACATCTCGTTGTGCAGGCTGAGGCTGAAAGCGCTGTCCGGCGCAAGCGGGCTCAGCGAAGCAACCCATACCGGCCTGTTGAACACATGAATCAGGCGGTACTCTCCTGTTACTGCTCGTTTGAGGTTGTTGAGATATTCCTGCCTGGTCCTTCCCTGCACCCGCACATAGCGGATGTTTCCCACGGTCTCTGTCGCGGGCAGGCCGCCGCCAAGCAAGCTGAATACCGTTATATCGTGATGCCTGGAGAGAACAGGGAGTATTCCGTCTATATATATCTGGATTGCTCCGCCGGATACCGCGGGGACGGGTAGTTTTTCGGTACATATAAATGCGATTTTCATGGCTGCCTCCTATCTAGAAGAGCTGGTCCAGTATGGAAAATTTGGCCTGTTCCATCTCGGCAGCCCTTTCAATTTTTCTGCCTTCCAGAGGTTTGTTTTTCTTGAACAGGTTCTTTACCTCCGCGAAAAACCAGTGCGGGAACATGAGGTCAACCTTCAGAATTTCCTTGTGCTCCTTTGACAGCCCGTTTACCCTTTCATAGCTTTCCAGTATCTGCAGCGCCGCTCCCCTATCCGTCCAGCCGCTGTCCTCCATCCGCTTCCCTATAAGCTTTCGCAGGTCCCTGGCGGGCAGGTCGTAGGTTACTCCATCCAGGTCCAATACAAATACCCCATGCTCGGCCAGGATGGCGTTGCCCTTTCCGTAGTCCTGATGGCATAAGGGGCACAGTTCATATCCAATGGACGCTGCAGTGCTGTAAGGCGACGCGTCCAGAGCCTCTATTGCGGTATCTGCCATTTCCACTATTGAATCAACATGCCTGAGGTAGGAGCGGTACCCCTGCTGCCCTGCTTCAGCTATAGCCATGTCCTTCCATTTAACCATATTGTCTCTCATGGACCTGTACTGCTCCGGCCACCTCCCCAGTTTTGAAGAAACTCTCGCTTCATCAGGAGGCCGGTACCCTACCGAGGCTTTGTGAAAGCGGGCCAAACCCTCCATAGCCAGACGCAGGTCGGATGCGCTTCCAAAGTTCAAGTCCCTTCCTTCAATCCATTCGTACAATACAAAGAGGCAATCGCCGTATTGGGTTATGGCTTTGTCTTCACGGTTCAAATGCACCGCAGGAACGTTTCCGCCTTTGCTGCTTACATATACCTGGGCATAGACCGAAAACACGGCCTTGTCAATGGTATGCCTGAGCCTTTTCAGGCACATGCGCCGGTCCCCGGAAGCCACCTCCCATAGGGTCTTTAGCCCTTTGTTCTGTATCAGCCTTATGTGGCCGGGAATAACATTATAATTTGCAATGACCTTTTCAGCCATCCGGGTTAGGTCGGTTTCATTCTGCACTGCGCTCACTTTCAATCCACCCTTTCTTTGGTTATTTCGGTATTATATCATCAAATTCCTTGATGACATGTTCAACCGTATTTTCAACGTTCACCATTTCCTTCAGGCGTTTCAGATACTTTTCTTCGGTCCAGCTTTTCTCCCGCCTCTCGTAATACTTATCCATGATGCCTGCAAACAGGTGAGGATAAAGCAGTTCCCATTTCAGCACCTGCCACCGGCAGGGCTCCAGGGGGTTTTCCTCCTGGTACCAGGCGAGAACCTCTCCGGTCAGGCCCGTGTCCCAACCGCCTCTTTTTTTCATAATCTTCAACAGCAGCTTCCTGATGTCCCTAATGGGCAAATCAATGGTTACGGAATCCGTATCCAGTACAAAAAACTCGCCGGCTTCGGTCAAAACAAGGTTCCCCGCCGCAAAATCCTGGTGGCATAAACCTCCCGTATCCATGCAGTCCTTCACCCAGCGGGAATAGCAGGACCCCTCCAGGCCTTCAGCCGAGGCTTCAATCCTCTCCAGAAAATGCGGGAATTCCTTTAGTATGATGCTGCCAAAAGCGCCGTGCTGCGGCTGAGTTCCCTCGGCAGAGTAAAAATCCCTGAGCTTATCCCTGTCCGCCCTGTATTTTTCCGGCCACTTCCCGAGGTGTACCCTCGGCTTGCACCCCGCGGGAGGCACAAAGCCAACGGATGCTTTATGGAATCTGGCCATTTCCTGTGCTGTCCTTTTGAGCTCGCCGGGTTTGCCGTAGTCCGGATTGCTGCCGTAAACAGCCTCGCTCAATATATAGCAGCTTCCGCCCGAACAGGCGTAGCATCCTCCGTCCGCAGTCTTTATAATCCGGGGGATGCGGATGCCCCTGTTCTGCAGGTATTCCACCGCAGCGACTATAAAATCCACGGTTTCCTTGGAGTTGGACTGTTTCTTCAAGATTTTGTAGCCATCCCGGGCCTTGATCCACCAAACGCCCTTTTTCCCTTTATAGGATTCAACCCTTATATCGATAACATCGATATCATACTGTGCCAGCACGCCTTCCAGCACTTCTCCGTATGCCTTCACCGTGTTTTCTCCTCCTTGTCCTGTGAATGCATTCCCCTGCCGCTGCCGCGGCGTTCATGAAATTGCACCCCGTAAAACCAACAAATAGGGAGAAAACCTCCCTATTTGTCACTCTTCCTCTTCTTCCTGCTCTTCGGGCTCTTCTTCCTCTTCTTCCTCTACTTCAGCGTTTCTCCAAGAGATTTTGACTGCAAATTGTCCCTCCAGTTCATCGTTCTCGTACTTGACTTTGTAGTCCAGCTCTTTGTCCTCAGGGATTTCCACCTGTACGTCCTCCACCGTAAGCCGCCCCTTGAACAGGTTGCTGAACAGCTCGCCCATGAAACCGATGCACTCTTTTCTGCTGCCCACATACGCTTCTTTGTATTTCATGCTATCTCTCCCTTCCAATTTTTA
>Ga0067045_1029162_pt1 | contig 23273 bp, 25 predicted proteins | sample TerdegcTABiofilm_FD_59184 | JGI IMG/M metagenome (GOLD analysis project Ga0067045, IMG submission 59184) | Combined Assembly of (Gp0054472, Gp0054536) Wastewater bioreactor microbial communities from Singapore -Terephthalate degrading...
CAAAAAAACGTCCCTAGCGCGAAAAAATAATTCTTGGGCGCGAGATAAATATCCATAAGCCGCGATAATCGCGAGGAATCTATCGCGAAAAATCTTGACTCTTCAACGCTGCGGTCTGGCACTGTTGTTGTACGCTGAGCTTACCATGGCTGGCATGGATTACCCGAGTGGGCTGAGTGAAGAATCTGCCATAGCTGTCGACAACGCGGCGGGAGAGGTCCGTCTGCTGGCGGTTCTTCAGCCGAAGGCATTCGGGAAAGGCTGGTTTACACAGCTTCCCGGGCACCATGCCGTCACGTGGAAAGGGGGAAAAAAGGGCGGAGAGGCGCTCCTGTCAACCTTTGCCAGCGATTCGGCAGTGTACGACGCTTTGATAGGGCTCGGCGCGGTACCCGGAGACAATCTTTCGCAGGCCGTTTGGGAAGAGCGTAAGAATCCGAGAAGCAAAGCGCCAGACTCCATCGTGGAGGGCACTCCTATGGATGTCTTGGTCTGGTGGCAGGGATTGAATACGCCAATCCCTTTGTCGAGCCTCATGTTGGACCCGGGTGGGAAAGGGGTTGATCTCCGGTTCGGCGGTCACATGGCTCTTGTCCCCCTATGGAGGTCAGGTTGCATCGTGTGTATGCAGAGCTGCCCGGGCGGCAGGATCAGTAACCGGGCATACTCCATCCGTGACTACGTTGAAGGACGGGCAACGTTTACCGTCAACGATTCCGTCGTGCCCGAGGGAGACAGGCGCGCCGTAGTGATCATACGGGTGAAAGATCCTGTGTCCTCGAGATAATTTCAGCAGCCTGCCCTTCTCTGCACAGGGCTGAAGCGAATACGCAACCGCATTTACCTGTCTCTCTTGATTACCAGCGAGACGCCGGCGCTACGAAGACGGGAGCAGGGCAGCTCGTGGCCGCCATCAATGAGTCCAGCGAAACTCGGAATTCTACTCGATTCCGGCGCACGCTAGGGCCTGTGAGGGGGCGGCCGGATAACGGGCCGACCTGCCTCAATTGGCTGCGACATCATTGATGTTTGTGCAATCGTCTGCGTCGTAACCGGATCGTGGATTGAGCCGACAGGAACGGAGGCTTGTGAACCCGGCGGACACGTACGTGTCAAGGACGGATCGCGGCTGAAGGCCCTCCAGATAGGCCCTTCGAGTTTAGACGAATGATCCGCACGATTCTTCCCCGGGGTTGACGACGCGGAAGTCCGGAAGGTATATAATCGGGATTCCGTAAGATCGGTGAGGAGCCGACACACATGAGAATGTCCAAGTTGTTGATTCCGACCCTAAAGGAAGACCCGTCCGACGCTGAGGTGATAAGCCACAAACTGATGCTGAGGGCCGGTATGATCCGGAAGCTGACTTCAGGAATCTACTCGTACCTGCCGTTAGGATATAGATCGCTGCGCAAGGTCGAGCAGATTGTCCGCGAGGAGATGGACGCCGCTGGCGCACAGGAAGTGTTTCTTCCTGCTGTGCAGCCTGCTGAGCTGTGGAAGGAGTCAGGCAGATGGAACGTATACGGTCCGGAGCTCCTCCGATTCAAGGATAGGCACAACCGAGAGTGCTGCTTCGGCCCCACTCATGAGGAGGTTGTCACGGATCTCGTCCGTCGGGACGTGCGATCCTATAAGGAGCTCCCTCTCAATTTGTACCAGATTCAAACGAAGTTCCGGGACGAGATTCGGCCGCGATTCGGTCTGATGCGCGGCCGCGAATTCATCATGAAAGATGGATACTCGTTCGATGCGACCGAAGAAGGGGCCGAAAAATCCTATCGGGCGATGTGGGAGGCATATTCAAGGATCTTCTCTCGGTGCGGATTGAGGTTCCGTGCCGTAGAAGCGGATTCAGGGCCCATTGGGGGCAGCTTCTCTCACGAGTTTATGGTCCTTGCCGATACGGGGGAAGACACTGTCGTATCGTGCGACACATGCGATTATGCTGCCAATCTCGAGAAAGCGGAAATACGCCAGCCGGCGGTGGCACCACCCGCTGGCCCGGGCTCCAAGAAACGGGTCACGACTCCAGGAATGAGCACCATTGAGCAAGTTTCGGAGTTCCTCGGAGTGAAGGCGCGCGACCTCATCAAGACATTGATCCTCCGAACAGAGAGGGGACCTGTGGCAGTGTTGATCCGTGGGGACCACGATCTCAACGAAATAAAGATTAAGAACATGCTCAATGTGACGGAGATAGAACTGGCGGACCAGAGAACTATTGAGGAAGTGACCGGGGGACCGACGGGATTTTCCGGACCCATTGGCCTGAAGAATGTCCAGGTCCTTGCGGACAATGCAATCTTGGGCATGACCTCAGCGGTGGTAGGGGGAAACGAGCAAGATGTTCATGTTGTGGACGTGAATCCTCAAACTGATTTTCACGTGGACGTGTACGGAGATCTTCGTTCGGCTCAGGAGGGGGACCTGTGTCCCCGTTGTCAGGGAAGGCTCAGCTTCACAAAAGGCATCGAGGTGGGCCACGTATTCAAGCTGGGTGATAAGTACTCACGGGCCATGAATGCGACGTTCCTCGATGCTCAGGGTGAGGATCGTCCCATGATCATGGGCTGTTACGGTATCGGTGTGAGCCGTACGGTAGCCGCTGCGATTGAGCAGAACCATGATCAGGACGGCATTATCTTTCCGCCTGCCATAGCCCCGTTTACCGTCATCGTCACGCCGGTGGGAGCCAAAGCCCAAGAGATCGAAGATACCGCCGAGCTGATTTACCGAGAACTGTGGGAACACGGAATTGACGCTCTGTTGGATGATAGGGATGAGCGACCGGGGGTGAAATTCAAGGATGCCGATCTCATGGGAATACCGTTCCGGGTGACTGTGGGAAAAAAGACCCTGTCTCAGGGAAAGGTAGAGCTGAGAGACAGGCAGACGAAAGCAGTGGAATTGATCGATGTGGCGGGGGTATTGCTGGAGGTAAAGAGCCGCTCCGCGGGGTGGCAACCCCTTCCGAGGAATCGCACCTGCGGGGGAACGCTCCCCCGGGAATGAGCCAGCCCGCACGGTCCGATCTGAGAAGATTGGTGAGACCTCAGAGGTAAAAGTTATTGGCCATAATAGTACATATAGGGGTTGCCCGAAAAGCCTCTTCGCTGGTAGCCTTGATAGGCCGGATATCCTCCCATGTACCCATAGCCACCATACCCGTAGTAGTCCGCTGCGCCGTATCCGTATCCACCGTATGGATACCGATAACCATAGGGATTGTAGTAGTTCGGCGGCTCCGGGGTAGGGGCCCACGGCGTGGGGTAATCGCTCAAAGGGGCCGACCACTTGATCGGATCAGCGATCGAGAGGGTTCCGGCAAGGATCAGCACGCAAACAGCGACGGCAGTCATTACTATGGCCTGTCGTTGCATCGATATTCTCCCCGTTTCAATGAATGCCAGACGCGTCCGACTCAGCGCGGCAAATCAATATCCTTACCATACCCTGTGATCGTTCGACTTGCAACAGGAACCCGTGATCGAGGTACAGCACAGCGACGAGAGGTGATAGCGGAACCGGGCAAGGTGACCTTATGAGCCGTTCGTCAAAACGCAGGAAGCAGCCGGACAGAAAACGAACCACCCCACCTGCGGCCAAACACTCCGATTCGTTGCCACGAAGAGTACCACGATCACGGTCAGTGGTCAAAGACATGGCGCTCGGTCTGGTCGTGTGCGTCTGTTTTTTTGTCATCCTCGAGGCGGGTCTCCGCGTCGCAGGTGTCGGCAGCAAGGATCCGACTCATGACCCGTTCGTGGGCTTCTCAGCGGTAAAGCCCCTCTTCGTGGTACGGGACGGGATCGCTTCTACCAGCCCCGCCAGGCTTCAGTACTTCAATGCGGTGAGCTTTGCCGCAACCAAGCCCCAGAACACTGTGCGCGTATTCTCGTTTGGAGGTTCTACCACCTATGGCAGACCGTTTGACGGCAGGACGTCTTTTTCTCGCTGGATGCAGGACCTTCTTTCTGCCGGTGACCCGTCTCGCAAGTATGAGGTGATAAATGCTGGCGGAATAAGCTATGCGTCATACAGGATCGTCCCGCTCATTAAGGAGGCCCTCTCTTACTCCCCCGATCTCATCGTCGTGTACACCGGCCACAACGAATTTCTCGAGCGCAGGACCTATGCGAGCTTGTTTCAACAGGGGGGCACATTGATACGCGTCCGGTCCTTCGTGGAGGACCTGCGTCTTTATCAGGTGCTGAGGAGTATCCTGGCACTTATCGTGCCGAGTCTGGAAGGGAACGGGGGCAGCACGGAGTCGTTATCGTCCCGCGCTGGTGGCACGTCCGGCAGCACTGCCAAGACTGTTCTGAAGGACGAGGTGACAGCGATCCTTGATCGGAGTGCGGGCCTTGACCTGTACCACCGGGATGAGGAGCTTTCGAGTGCCGTTGCGGACCATTTCTCTCACAATATCAAGGCCATGATAGATCTATGTCGAAATGCGGGGGTGCCTATCCTGTTCGTCGCTCCCGCTTCGAACGTGAGGGACTTTTCTCCCTTCAAGTCTGAGCACGACAACAGCTTTACTTCACAAGCTAAGATGGACTACGACGCAGCTCTCGAGAGAGCGCAGCGCCTGATAAAGGATGGACGTGGCGACAAGGCGCTCGATATCTTGGAGGGCTTGGAAGAGAGAGACCCGCTTTTCGCCGAGACGCATTTCTGGAAAGGTCAGGCGCTGTTGGCAGCGGGCAGGAACGAAGATGCCAAAGATGCATTTTTGCGAGCGCGAGATTTGGATGTCTGCCCGTTGCGTTGCACCACGGCCTTGGAAAAGAGAATAGAACAGATTACTTCTCGCGAGGGCGTGCCCCTTGTCCAGTTCAGAGCCCGTCTCGAAGAGATCGCTGCCACATCCGGCGCGAGGGCAGGAGCACCGGGAAACGAGAGCTTCTTGGATCATGTCCATCCCACGATTGAGCGCCACCAACTACTGGCGGAGATGATTGTGGCGCGGATGCGAGAGAAGGGTTTCTTTGCTCCGCAGAGAGACCTTACCGAGAGGGAACGGCACGCCCTGTACGAACAGGGGATGAAGTCCCTGGACCGAGAGTTCTTCGCGACCAAGGACCTCAATCTGGCCAAAGTGCTGAGGTGGGCAGGGAAAAAACAGGAATCGCGGGAGGCACTCCGCCGCGCATCCGCAATTCTCGAAGGAAATCCGGAAGTCCACAAGATGATGGGCGGGTTCCTTCTGGAAGAGAAGCAATACCTTGAAGCGATAGCCGAGTATAGGAAAGCTGTTGAGCTCTCGGGCAACGATCCCAGAATGGAGTTTTCTCTGGCTGCGGCGTACTATAAGGCCGGGAGGAAGAAGGAAGCTCTGGAGCTTTACGAGAAACTCTTTGCGGATAATCCCGGGAACGAGGACGTGAGCGCCGATCTTGCAACCCTTCTTCTTGAGTACGGTGAGGTGGGCAGGGCATTGGAGATTCTCCAGGAGAGCCTGAGAAATACTCCTGGCGCTCAGAGCCTGTTCGCTCCGTACGCCCTGGCCTTGGCCATGTCAGGCAGACCCGGTGACGGAATTCCGTGGATGCTGCGCGCAGTGGTGGCTGAGCCAGGGAATCCTAAATATTTCTATAACCTGGCAGGGATGTACGCTTTGAGTGGAAAGAAAAAAGAGGCCTTGGAAGCACTGAACAAGGCGGTGGACAAAGGGTATTCTCGACAGGACAGCCTAACAGCGGATCCGGTATTTGAGTCCATACGTAACCATCCCCAGTTCCTGCGGATTCTGGAGAGAATTCGATAGAGTAAGAGCGATCCCCCAGAAATAGCTACGCGAAGCCCCCTCGATGTACCAAGGAACGGGATCTCTTCCCCCAGGGTTCCCCGGGATTGGTGGTGTCTCGTCCGAGCTTGCCCCTGGAAAGAAGTTGATCATGAAGGGTAAGCTGTGGTATTGTTATGTTTTGTGTTTTTCTTGGATAATCCCGCACTCCAAGCGACAGTATCTTCAGAAATCCGTCAGCTCGTAGGAAGCCGAGGAGGTTTAGTGCATGTTTGAAATATTGGAGAAAGAGCGGATCGGTCCCGGCGTTAACCGGGCAGTCATATTCGCCCCCGATATCGCGAGGGCCCATCACCCAGGGCAATTCATCATCTTGCGAACTCACGAGGATGGGGAACGAATTCCGCTCACCGTGGCAGACAAAGATGTCGAGAAAGGGACCATTACGCTCGTGTGGCAAGAGGTGGGGGTCACCACCTATTTCATGGGGACCATGTGCCCGGGAGAGAAGCTGCAAGACATGTGTGGTCCCCTCGGAAAGCCGACCCATATCGAGAAGTTCGGTACGGTCGTGTCCGTTGGAGGTGGCATCGGCGTGGCTCCTCTTTTCCCCATCACCAAGGGGATGCACGATGCCGGCAACCATGTGATCACCATTATCGGCGCCCGTACCCAAGGGTTGCTGATCATGACTGAAGAGATGAGAAGCGTGAGCGACGAGCTCCTCATTGCAACGGACGACGGCTCGTACGGAATTCACGGATTCGTCACCCAGGTGCTCCAAAAACTTATAGACGAGGGCAGAAAGATAGATCTTTGTGTCGCTATTGGGCCTGTTCCCATGATGAAAGCTGTGGTGAACGTTACCAAGAAGGCCAACCTGCCCACCGTTGTCAGCCTGAATCCCATCATGGTAGACGGTACCGGTATGTGTGGCGCATGCCGTGTGGAAGTCGGCGGGAAGACCATGTTTGGGTGTGTAGACGGGCCGGAGTTCAACGGATTCGACGTGGATTTTGATCTCCTGACCAAGAGACTGGCCATGTACAAAGGTCCCGAGCTCATAGCGCTCAACAAGTTCCGAGAATCACCGAGAGGGTGTCAATGTAATATACCGGAGGGCATGTGATGAGTGATCAGGAAAAAGATGTCCAACAACCGGCAAAGCCCAAGAAACCCAAGATTCCCAGACAGAAGATGCCGGAACAGGACCCCATTGAACGAGCTCACAACTTCTATGAAGTCGCGTTGGGATATGATAATGATTTGGCCCTCCTGGAAGCCAGCCGCTGTCTTAGGTGCAAGAAACCCTATTGCATGGCCGGATGTCCGGTTGAGGTTGACATTCCGGATTTTATCGAGATGATCAAGCAGGGAGATCTCATCGGCGCAGCCTGGAAAGTGAAGGAGAAAAACAGCCTTCCGAGGATCGCTGGTCGGGTTTGCCCTCAGGAAAGCCAGTGCGAGGCCAAGTGTGTCCTGAACAAGGGAGGGAAAGGCGAGCCCTGCGCCATCGGTCGTCTTGAACGATTTGTTGCTGACTGGGCCGCTGTGCACGGCGAAGGCAAAATGCCGGAGCTTCCCAAACCCACTGGCCTCAAGGTTGCTGTTGTGGGATCAGGACCGGCTGGTCTAACGCTGGCAGGCGCCCTGATCAAGAAGGGAATAGCGGTCGAGGTCCTCGAAGCTCTGCACGAGCTCGGAGGGGTGCTCGTGTACGGAATTCCGGAGTTCCGCTTGCCCAAGGCGATCGTTCGGGACGAGGTGGACGAGTTGCGCAAAATGGGCGTGGTGTTCCGTACCAACTGGGTAGTGGGACGAATCGAAACTGTGGACGATCTTCTGGAAAAGAGGAAGTTCGACGGCGTGTTCATTGGAACTGGCGCCGGAGCGCCTCTCTTCCTGAAAATCCCCGGGGAGAATCTCAATGGTGTTTATTCGGCCAATGAGTTTCTTACCAGGGCAAACCTCATGAAGGCCTACAAATTCCCCGAATCCGACACGCCTGTCGCAAAGGGACGACGAGTCGTGGTGTTCGGGGGAGGCAACGTGGCGATGGATGCCGCGAGAACAGCTCTGCGCCTTGGCGCAGAGGAAGTCACCATTGTGTACCGGCGGACCATGGAGGAGCTCCCGGCTAGGGCGGAAGAGGTCCATCACGCTGTCGAGGAAGGGATCAAGTTCAAGCTCCTGTCCGCTCCCCTGGAAATTCTTGGCAATGAAACCGGATGGGCCGTCGGCATCAGGTGCCAGCAAATGACCCTCGGAGAGCCCGACCAGTCGGGGAGAAGGCGGCCCGTCCCCGTTCCCGGTCAGACGTTCGAGATTGAGTGTGATACCGCGATCGTGGCCATCGGCAACGCGGCCAACCCCCTCGTTCCAACAACCACGAAGAACTTGGAAACCAACAAGTGGGGCAATATCGTTGCCGATCTCGAGACCGGAAAGACCGCAAAGGATCGGGTCTGGGCAGGCGGGGATATTGTAACCGGCGCTGCGACAGTCATCCTGGCCATGGGCGCCGGGCGTAAGGCAGCGCTCTCCATGCTCGACACTTTCGGCATAAGCTGACACAGATGATACCCGAGTGGCTGTCCTCCCGAGCGATCGGGAAGGCAGCCTTCGGTTTTCAAGTGGGTTCTTGTGCAAGGATTTCCTCGTGTGTTTATCCGTACTCCCATTCGCATTGCGTTGCTCGCTCTATTGCTGCTGGGACTGGGATCTGCCGGCAACTGTGAGGCTGCCCCGATCCAAAAAATTCAGGGTGTGATCGTAGACGTGGGAGAGGGATACCTGTGGCTCAAGCCAGATGACGGCTCCGAATCACGAAAGTTCATTCTCCGCTGGAAGGCACAGTTCATCCCGCCCAAACTGCCCCTTGAGGGAGATCGAGTACTCTTGCTGTACAAAGACAAGGCCGAAGGTGCCATCGTGTACGGAGTGAAATACCTGGGATCGGCTCATGGGACCCAAAACCAGTAGCTTAGTACACCGTTTCATAAATATGGTCGCGTACTTGCTTCAGCCCTGTTCAGGATTGAAACAGGCTGTGAACCGGCCCTTCCTAAAGGAAGCAGTTTCCCAAATACGTAACCGTACTTATGAAATCCTGCACTTGGTGAAGCTAGCTCTACCGGTCTTGTGTCATCGTTCTCCCCGGCAGGGCTAGGAGCTCAAGATGGACTTCTCAATAGTTCTCAAGTCCGGGTTCATGGGATTCGCTCTCGCGGTAGGCATCCTCATGCTCGTGTTCTACCTCTGTGGCGTGGTGCTGACGGTGGCACGAAGATATTTCGTGCGGGTCTTCACCTTGGCAGCAGTCGCCTCTTTTGTTGGGGTGTACGCGTTTCTCCACTACAAGATCCGGGTGAGTCCAGTGCCTCAGCCGGAGCTGTTCCTGGTGGGGTGCATAGGGGGCTGGCTTGCGGGGATTTTCTTCGGATTGGTGAACCTGAGGAGGTTCCTCACTAGTACACTGAAATAGCGACTCACTGCCCCTGTTTCTGAAGTGGCAGAATACGCAACCGTACTTGCGAAGTGGCGGACTTACTCCCGGCGCCCATCGCTTACTCCAACACATAGATGGCTTCGAGATTTCGGAAGCATTCATCGCAATCCAGTCCGTATCCGACCACAAAGCCATTTTCAATGGTAAAGCCGCAGTAGTCCAGATTGACGTGTCTCTCTCGCCGTCCTCTCTTGTCGATCATGGCAACAGTTTTCACGGAGCGGGGTCCTTTACTTTGTATGGACTCGCAGTAGTGGTGGAGAGTTAGGCCTGTGTCAACGATGTCGTCCACGATGATAACATCCCGGCCTTCCACGGGAATTTTGATGTCCATGGTGACAACGAGTTGGCCGCTGGATTCCGTCGAGCTGCCATAGGAAGATACGCGCGCGAAATCAATTTGACAGGGCTTCTCAAGAGAACGAGCCAGGTCGGCTAGGAACACGAAGGCTCCTTTGAGCAAGCCGACAAGCAGGACGTTGCCTTCAGGATAGTCCTGGGAAATCTGTTTTCCTAGCTCTTTTACTCTCGCCGAAATTTCGTCGGCGCTGAAGAGCAGACGTTTCTTTGCTTCGAGCATCGTACATTCTCCTGAAGACGGCCGCTTGCCCTCGTCGGCCTTAACGGGATAGGAGCAGAAATCCGTGGGGGAGGGCCCTACCATCGACTCTTCGCCCCGAACGTGAGAGTGTCCGCCTTTCCGTTTCTCAAAAGGACATCCGCTCTGGCGGCAATCATTGCTGCGTTGTCGGTGCACAATCGAGGAGATGGGAAAATGGCCTCAATCCCTCTCTTCTTCCCCTCATCCATTATCTTCTGACGAAGGGCTGTGTTTGCAGCCACACCTCCGCATACGATCAGCCTGTCTACCCTGCGGTTTTCAGCCGCGCGAAATGCCTTGATTGTCAGGACGTCAACGACTGCATCCTGAAACGCGGCCGAAATTTGACGAACATGCTCCCGCACACGCTCGTCAGATTCCGCTGGTACGAGCGGATGAAAACTCCCTGGGCTCTCGGAACGACGGGACGCTCCAAACATATCTTCTGCACATCGCAGCACCGCTGTCTTGAGACCGGAGAAGGAGAAATCTAGCTGATCTCCTTCCAGGAGCGCCCGCGGAAATCGCAGTTCTCGTGGATCGACTCCCTGGGCCATTCGCTCGATCGCGACCCCTCCGGGATAGCCGAGTCCCAGGAGCTTTGCCACTTTGTCAAATGCCTCTCCAGCAGCGTCATCTCGGGTCTTTCCCATAAGCTCGATCTCGAGCGGGCCAGCCACATGATAGAGACTGGTATGTCCCCCAGAGACGACGAGACCTACGAAAGGAAATTCGAGATCGTGCCTCTCAAGAAAAGGGGCAAACAAATGACCGTGGATGTGGTTAACACCGCAGACAGGGACGTCGAGGGCCAGGGCCATTCCCTTGGCAGCGCTGATTCCTACGAGTAGAGACCCGATAAGTCCCGGTCCTCGGGTGACCCCGATTCCTTCCAACTTGTTGGGGGTGATGCCGGCGCCTTGCAATGCCTTGTCGATTACTGGTGAGATGGCCTCCACGTGCTTTCTCGAAGCCAGTTCCGGGACTACTCCGCCGAACTCCTTGTGCACGTCGATCTGCGAAACCACCACATCCGACAGGGCCTCGGTTCCGTCTCGGACCACTGCTGCAGCAGTCTCGTCACACGATGTCTCGATGCCGAGCAGAAGCATGGTCAGAACCCCGACACCATAGTAGAACGGATCTGGTGGACTCGTTGCTGAATAACCTCTCGGGGCACATCAGCGTAACGGTCGGGAAGAATCTCTCGAGAAGTGCATTCTAGCACAGCGAGGAGCTCCTGATACTCTCGCTGCCTTGCAACGTCTGCGGGAATGAAGTCAGCCACTTCCTCCAGCACCATCTCTGGGGTCAAGTCGCCCTCAAGGTGGCGTCGTCTTCGCAGCTCGGTGAGAACCTGGTCGAAATCCGCAGGGAAATAGTCCGCAGTACATCTCAAGAATTCGTCGTAAAGCTCCTTTGGAAACTGGCTCAGGTCAACGCCAGCCTGGGAGAGTACATACTTGAGAAACTCCTCCTTCTCGTGCCCTTCATTGTCGAAGACCGGAAGATGCTCTCCGGCCCTTCCGGATCTCTTTATGTCCGGTTCGAGTCGATCGGGCCGGGCGGTAATGATTATCCAGACTATCTTACCCCGGTTCGTCGGCTCGGACATCATCTTGAGGATGTTTCCAAAAAGCCGTCTGTCTACATCGTGAGTTTGGGCGCTCCGGCCTCCAATCTCCGTATCTGCTTCGTCATAGATCACCATCACGTTGCCCATGGCTTCCAGCACAGACCGTATCCTCTCCCAATTCTTTTCTGTCTGCCCGACGTACGGTCCCCGAATATTTTTCAGCACAACCGCAACCCATCCACATTCTTTGGCGAACGCTTTGTAGATGAATGTCTTTCCCACCCCGTTCGCGCCCGGGACCAGTATGCCCACTGGCATGAGCTCCGGATCTTCCCCCCGGAGGCACTCGTTGAGCTCTCTCAGCTTCTTGAGCAGTCGGGAGGCCCCGATAATCTTCTCGAAGCCGTACTTGAGCTTGGGGAATTCAATGTGCCCTTCAAGCTCCTTCTCGATAATTTCTTTGGTCTTTTCGAAGATGAGATCCGGCGTTATCGAGGTTCCCTTGTACGCCGCCTGGCGAAAGATCTGTCTCAGGGAAAGCAGTGTAAGACCGGCGCTGCTGTACGCAATGTGGTCCGCAGACATGCTCGTCTGAGCTCCTTCTTCGACGAGAATGTGCTCGATATATCGCTTGCGCTGGTCCCGATTGGGTCTATCTATCTGGATGGCCGCGCAGTAGGGCAAGTCTACGATGCGCTCGTGGACTCCATTGAGTGTCTCTGCGAGAATGAACACTATATCGGACGAAGCAACAAATCTGGAGTCGGAAAGCCAGTTCTCGAGGGTAATTACCTTGAGTCGATCCGAATCGAGCATCAGATCCCCCCGCGCTGCAGGGGCTACCGCCTCACCGTACTTGATAATAATAGCGTAATCTTTTCTGACCTTCTGGGAAGGGTTGTTCTTTAGAGGAACCGTGACGTCGACGTTCGTGAATTCCCTCAACACCGCCAGAGCGGTTGCAATGTCGCTCCTCGACGCGGAGAGTATGCGGTCGAGACGATCTTGGCCGATAGAGGAAGACACGAGCGCCTTGTCCATGGGGTTGAGAAAAGAGATGCCGGTTGATGGATCGTACACCAGGACAATCTTGGGAGCATCTTCCCTCTCCGGTTTTATGAGGGCTTCCACGAAAAAGTCTACGAGCGGAACATAGCGGTTGGATTCTACCGGATAGATGTCGCGGGTATTTCCATATACCAAAAATGCGTTGGCCTGCAATGAGACGAACTTCTCGATGATCCGCTGTGCGAACTGGGGCTTTTGTAAAGAACCGTCCATCGTAATCTGATTCTGTGCTGCCACGCAGTGAACATGCGCGGCATTCGTTAGGTCTGAAAGCCAGTGAACTATAGCGGGAGACATCGTCATGACAGGGACGCGCGCCGCCCATCGGCCCAGTAGCCCCCGCTACTCGTGGCCAACAAGATAGTGTAGCGTGGAACGTGTTTTCCTGCGATGGGTTACCCGAGGTCTCGTTCCTTGCCCGCAACCCCTAATTTCTGGGCTGCTCTCGCTTTGAGAAGCTCGTCGAAATGGGCTTGAGCCTCGCGCTCGGATCCCAGTTTCTCGTACGTGCGGTCTTGCGACTCGAGGGTCGCTCCCCCCATCTCTGTAGCGATCTTGGCTTGAGCCCTCAGATTAGCCACTTTCTCCCGAATGGCCACGATCGACTCGTCTACCGCTGTCTCTCCCAGCCCTTTGAGACGATCCTCAAGCTGAATGACCTGCTGGTTGGACACGAACTCCGCGACCATTTCGCCCTGTTCACGCTTCAGTTTTTCGATCTCATCTGTGAAAGACCGCAGCTTGATCTTGTACTGCTCCACCTTGCCAGCCTGGGCTTCCAGCTCTGCTGTGAGTACTGCTTGACGCTCGTCGATTTCTTTGATCCTGGTCAGGTACCTGGTCCCTGCCTCGCGATGGGATGGGTTAGCAGGATCAGCTTCTGCCGCAGCGAGTGCCCCTTCAAGCCTCCGCTGGAGGTCGGCCTCCTCCTTGTCAAGCTCTCTGAGGGACATCTCCGTACGTTCTCGTTCTCTGGCCAGAAGGGCGACCGCTCTCTCCATCTCCTTGTAGCGCTTCTTTGCATCATCTATGGCCGCGGCATACGTGGCCTTGATCGCATCAGGGCTCGATGAAACCAGGTCGTCACCGGCTCTGATGAAGACGCCGCGGATCATAGCCCAAAATTTGCCAAAAAAACCCATGGTCATGCCCCTCCTTTACCATGCGACAGAGCCCAAGTTTCGCCGTTCATTCTATGCACGTAGCATAACATGTCAAGCGGTAGTGGGGATGAACATCCTCTCCTTAGCCCCGGCCATGCACCTTGCGAGGCTTCGACCGTCGGCTCATGATAGTCCTATGATGTCCGTCTCCGGCTGTTCACCTCGAGGAACCATCGTTCCACATCCGACCATCCTGCAAATCGCCGCATAACAGGAACTTGAGAATCTTTGTTCCAGGGTTGTGTCATTAATCCCACTCCGACTCCCTGGTCCAAATACGCTTGCACATACTCGATGTCGTCCTCGACGATGAAATCCGCCGACGTCTCAGCCAGATAGCGTCGCTTGTCTCGATCACCGCCGGTGACAATCATGTCCGGGACCGCGGGATTCCACGGCAACGCCTGGAGCTGCTTCAAGGCACTTGAAGGATCCCTGCGTCCAGTGATGAACAGCAGCGGTTCTCCTGAGAGCTTGTATATGTTTGAAAGGACTGGCGCAGCCCCTTCATAGGGTTCAATGTGCGGCTGCTCGTACATGTGGTCTACTGCTTCCCACATGGTCTTTCGATCAATGCCAAGCCGTTCCAGCTCCCACGCGAAGAGATCGTCGGTTGTGAGGCTCAAGCCGGATTCGCGATTGATGTAATCGAGTATGATCTCGATCGATTTCAAGACTACCCCGTCTACGTCAAATGCCAGTTTCATGCGAGAGGGCTCCGGTGAAAGTGCCGTGTCCGCCACGTGTTTCGCCCACCGAGTCGGGGACCGATCGCTGCGAGATCAGTCTCGGTGGTACCGTTCGATTCCACTCAAAAGGACGTACTTCGTATCTATGCGTCAGATAGACTTCGGAGTCAAGGACCCACGGCCAATAGGCCGGCTCCTCAGTGCTTGCCGATCTTGCGTTGTTCGCCCATTTGGGCCATAATTCTCGACATGATCGGGTACGTGAAATTCAGGGTCGAGGATGACAAGAATCGGCGATCGTACCATTGCGCATACTGCGGGGCGTTTATCACGGATTCGGCTGCGATGATCACGATTCAAGGAGCAAGAGACCATTCATTCGTCAACCCGGCCGGGGTACTGTGCAATTTTACCACGTTTGTCACGTGCCAGAATGTTACCGCGCATCAAGAATTATATGTCCAGCATTCCTGGTTTCCTGGATATGGATGGAGATTCCTCCTGTGCGCCCGGTGCTTTCAACACATCGGCTGGAAGTACGATGCAGTGAGAGAGGGGCTCCGGCCCCCAAGCTTTTTCGGAATTCTTGTCGAGTCTGTAGACTCGGTGTCGCCCGATAGCTCATCGCGCAGGTGAGCGGACAACCTGTACTGCGCGGAGTCAGGGAGAGCTGCTTGAAACGTCCCAATGTTTTATTGCGGTTATTTAGTGGTATGCTGTTTGTGTTGACCGTTGGGACCCTTGGATACAAGATTCTCGAAGGGTGGACATGGTTGGACGGCTTTTACATGACCGTGATCACTATCACCTCCATCGGGTTCAGAGAAGTACACGACCTCAGCGATTCAGGAAGGCTGTTCACAATTCTTGTCATCCTCATGGGGTTCGGCGTAGTCGCATACGGAGCCGCAACCATGACCCGATTCATGATCGAGGGAGAAGTTGAAAAGATTCTGTCAAGGCGGCAATCTATGAAAGCGATCGAGCGGATCAAGAATCATTTCATCATCTGCGGCTTCGGACGAATGGGTTCTTTTGTGTGCAGGGAGTTGCACCTTAGGGGCATTCCTTTTGTTGTAGTGGAGCGTTCCCCTGAGGTTCAGAACAAGGTCATCCAGGCAGGATACTTCCTGTCTCCAGGCGATGCCACAGAGGAGGACGTCCTGCTGGCGGCCAACATACGCACCGCTCGGGGACTCGTGGCCGTGCTGGACTCGGACGCTTCCAACGTGTACACCGTTCTAACAGCGCGCGAGCTTAATCCCGACCTTCTGATAACAGCAAGGGCTGCAGATGAGTCTGCGATCAAGAAGCTTTCCCGGGCCGGTGCCGACAAGGTGCTGAGCCCCTACCAGACCGGGGGATTTCGAATCGTGATGGGAATTCTCAAACCCACGGTCATGAGCTTCCTGGAAGTGGCGATGGACTACGAGCATCTGGATCTCCAGCTCGAGGAAGTCGAAGTGGGAGAGAAGTCGATTTACTGCGGAAAGACCCTGCTGGAAACTGGAATTCGTCGAGACCTGAATCTTATCATCATCGCAGTGAAGAAGAAAAACGGGGAGATGGTTTTCAATCCTGGCCCCCAAACCGTCATCGAGTGTCACGACACTCTTATTACCCTCGGGGAGAGGACAAAGTTGGAGGCGCTCGCCAAGGAGGGAGGGGCAAGCCATTTCTTATAAGTCCTCGGTCCCTGGGCTGGTCTGAAATTATACATTTATATGCACTTTCTCGATGAGATATGGTAAACTGAGTCCATGACACCAAAAAGACAGATGTATCTACTATTGGCTCCGTTCCTGCTGATCTCCTTTGCCGCTCATGCAGCCGGCCCATATCCCTCGGCGGATATCCGCGGGGTTTGGGAAGGCAATGCTCAAGGGTCCATCTTTGGGGCCAAAGGCAGCGTCCATATCGTGAGCCAGCAAGGGGAAGATATTCAGGGAGTGGTGGAAGGCGGCAACGTCTTCGGTCGAGCAAAATTTACCATATCCGGGAAGGTAATGGGCAATCAGGTCTTCGGATCCAAGGATGGACACACCTTCTCGGGCTTCCTGTATCCTGACGGGACGATCAGAGGTGTGTTTCGCGCTTCAGACGGGGACACATATTCGGTGTTCTTGCGTAGACCCTACCAGTACTGGCCGTACCCCTACGGAATGTGGTGACGGATGACGGGAAAGCGCGCGAGAACAGGATCCCGTAGCATTGCGGCATGTGGCAGCCCCTGCTTTCACTGGAGGGCTCTTTCCGGCCGATGCGCTCTCACCGCGCGAGGGCGTCCGTTATGAAAGGAAGGGCCGGCTGGGACCGCAGACGCACCGTCGCGTTGATTCTTGTCTGCGTCCTCGCAGCAATTGCTCTCGGTTTAGGTATTCACGCCTTGATGAAGGTTCAGAAGATTCGTGGTCTGCTCGTAGACTTGGAGCTCCAGGGGCCTGATGCGACACGGTATGGAGAGCTGCGCTCCGCGTTGGTAGCCAAGCTCCCCGGGACGACTCCTGCCCTGCGCAAGGTTGACGTTTCCTTGGACTACGTCCATTTCTCAATGCTCGACGGCAAATTGTCGGAGTCCGACAATTTTGATTTTGTGCTCTTGAGTCCACAGGCCACGCCGTGGTACATGTATCGGGGAGAGGCAACTGTCCATCTCGATCGTCTCAAAGGATTCGTGAGAGATCTGGTTTTCAACGGCAACAAGCCTTTGCTCGGAATTTGCGGTGGCCACCAATTCCTTGCCCTCACGTTTGGTGCGCCAGTGGATTTCATAGACGGCAGGTTTTCAGGTAGATTTCCGGAGCAGTACCCCAAGGAGGCTATTTCGGAACGAGGCCCCGTCCTCCTGGAGACTGTTCGGGATGACGAAATCCTGGCAGGGATCGCATCGCACCCCGGGAGACTTCTGGTATTCCAGAGTCACTACGAAGAGGTAAAGAGTGTTCCGGAGCCTTTCGTCAACATAGCCAGAAGTGGCTTGTCCGAGGTGCAGCTCATACGATTTCCCGGGAGGCCGATTTACGGCATGGCGTTCCACCCGGAAAGAGGGTGGGACTCGAGTTCTACCGACGCGAACGCGACCAATGCAGGACAGCAAATCTTGGCTAATTTCCTAGCCATGGTTGTGGAATCCAAGAGGTCGGGACCTGGGTTGCGGTAGTCGGACTTCCCTCCGTACAACAAGTCAAGAGGCAGAGTAAAACGAGGTAACGATATGGATGATGTGCAGAGAAGCAAAGTGCGCCTTACCCACTGGATAGATCACAACCTGGACCATCTGAGAGGTTACCTAGAAGTCGCGGAGCTCATGGAACAACGTGGTCTTACTGAAGCGGCCGACAGAATTCGCTCCGGCATGAAGCTGATCGAGGGAGCAAACACTGAGTTCAGCAAGGCCTTGGCAGTCATGGCCAAATTAGGTGTCCATGATCCCCATGCGGGGGAATCTCATCACGATCATAACCATCATGGACACAGCCACGATCACTCGAAATAGGTAAGCACTCTCGTGAAGTGTTCCCTGGACCCGTTGGTGTGGGGCATGCATCCGGGCTCTTTGCACATAACGATCACGGTGCGTGTCCCACGATTCTGCAGTGCCCGGACACTCTGTCGGGAGCGCGCCAACGGAGCTACGAGCATTCCAAGACGCTAGAATTCTCTCAGGACGCTGGCAGATCCCCAGTAATCGACCTGGATGAGGTATGTCTTGCCCGATGAGATATCTTTGACGTATTTTTGCACCGGTCCCCCCATGGGAGGCCATTTCCATCCTCCGGAAGTCATGCTCGAAACACTGATCAGGTAATTTATGTCTGGAAGGTTCTCCTTTTCGGAGGAAGACGCCCCGACTATACTTGACACAAGAAATGTACTTAATAACGCTATCATTACAGCGGTGATCCGCAATTCTTTTCTCATATTCTTCACCTTCCTCGGTCTCTTTAACTACTATCATTTGATGCGACAACCAGGAAAACGATTCAGGACCACAGCATCAGACCCGGTGAAAGCTTGCCATGAGGGTGAACAATACGAGGGAAGGACTTGCCGCAAGACGCAGCAGATCTTTGTGATTTGTCTCAATAAGGCAGGCGAGGGGTGATGCGAAGGAAGGACGTCTTTGCCACGTCCTGATCAATGACAGATGAAGCGTTCTCCGCGAGTGTAACGATCGAGAAACGGTCTGTACTTAGTGCTCGTTACGCGCAGTCTGCAACGTGGCGTTCAGATACCACTGGAGCTCGACCGTGCTCAGCCGGCTGCTCGCAGCGCTTGGTCAAGATCCTCAATGATATCTTCTACATCTTCTATGCCTACGGACAGGCGGATGAGCTCGGGTGACAAACCTGCTGCACGCTGTTGTTCCACGGTCAACTGAGAGTGGGTAGTGCTCACAGGATGGATCGCCAGGCTCTTGGCATCTCCCACATTGGCCAAGTGTGAGAACAGGCGTAAGTTACCGATAACGCGTTCCGCCACAGCAGCGTCTCCTTTCACACCGAACACGACCATTCCACCGGCCATACCCTTTCGGAAATACTTCTGTGCAAGGCGGTATGAAGGGTCCGAAGGCAGCCCGGGATACCTAACCCACGCTACACGATCGTGCCCATCGAGAAACTGTGCGACGGCAAGAGCATTGGAGGAATGGCGCTCCATGCGCAATCCGAGTGTCTCCAGGCCCTGGATAAAGATCCACGAATTGTCCGGACTGATGCATGGGCCCAAGTTGCGCAATGGTACAAGACGCATCCTGAGAATGTATGCCATGGATTGAAGATCACCCAAGTCATGGGCGAATCGCAAGCCCTCATACGAGGCCTCCGGTTCGTTAAGCAGGCGGAATTTGGGATCGGTCCAGTCGAATTTCCCGCTGTCCACCACAATGCCGCCGACTGCGGTACCATGCCCTCCTATCCACTTGGTCAAGGAATGGACCACGATGTCGCCGCCGTGTTCAATGGGCCTGAACAGGTATGGCGTGGTGAACGTGGAGTCAACGATGAGAGGAACGTGCGCTTCCCGAGCCACTCCAGCTATCTGCTCGAAATCCGGTACCCCAAGGAGCGGATTGCCGATCGACTCGACGAATATGGCTCTCGTCCTGTCAGTCAAAGCCTCCCGGAACATCTCCGGTCGCTTGTAATCCGCGAATCGGACCGTGATGCCAAAGAGCGGGAGAATGTCGTTGAACATGGTGTAGGTCCCGCCATAGAGATTTCCGGCTGAGACGAGCTCGTTCCCCTGTTCCATGATGGTGGCGATAGCGGAAAAAATCGCGCTGGTCCCGGAGGCAAAGGCAAGGGCTCCCACTCCGCCTTCCAAACGAGCGATTCTTTGCTCCAACACATCGGTAGTCGGATTCATCAGCCTGGTATAGATGTTGCCTGCTTCTTTGAGAGCGAACAAATCAGCAGCATGCTTCGCGTCTCTGAATACGTAAGAAGAGGTACGGTGGATCGGCACTGCGCGAGCAAGAGTCGTCGGGTCGGGCTTCTGACCCGCATGCACAGCCAGAGTGTTGAACCGATAATTCTGCTCGGAGTGTTTCAAGAGCCATTCCTCCTAGTTTCCGGGGAGACGTTCGTCCAGTTTCTTGAGTACACCACTATGAATCCGTTGGCAACATTTCGCTGTAAAGGACCACTGGCTTCGTTTTACGAAGCCTTCCGCCCACTGTCTTCCAGCCAGCACAGGAGCGAGAAAATTGTCCAGATTTGCCTGTTGTTATCCTTCACTCCAGAGAGGTGCTCTTCCAACTGCCGACGGCAGTACTTCGGATCAAGAATTCCTGTGGAGCGTATCCTCGATTCGGAAAAGAAATCCATCAGAAGGGGCTTGAGCTCGTCCTTGATCCAGTAGGGAAGGGGGGGCGTGAATCCCTTCTTTTTCCCCTTTCTGATCTGTCTGGGAAGCAGGCTCCGTACGGCCTTTCTGAGGAGGCGCTTGGTCTGAAGGCCCCTCGATTTTATGTGCGGTGGAATGAGTGCCAGCCTTTCTACTAATTCTTTGTCGAGAAGCGGTACCCGGGCCTCAAGCCCGTGGGCCATTGTCATGCGATCCACTTTTGTCAGGTTGTCATCCAGAAGAAAGGTCTTAGCATCCACGTAGAGGAGCCGGTTGAGGGGGTGAGCGTGGCGCGCCGTTCGGAAGTATCCGGCGAAGACCTCAAAGCTATCTCTCAGGCCGTTCTTGAGAAGGTCTCCCGTGCACAGGGCTTTCTTTTCCTCCTCGTTAAACACTACCTTCCACCAGTAGTGGGCCTGCTCGAAGGGGAGGTCCACGCCGGTGACGAACCGCTTGGCCTTGTAGTCGAAGCTGATCCTTTCCATCGACGTGGGCAGAGCCATGACCAGCGGATTAAGAATACCATGCCTGATCCATCGAGGAATCAGGCGGACCAATGTGCTTACCCGATATGCCACGTGTGTAGGATACCCTGCGAAGAGCTCATCCCCTCCATCCCCGGTGAGAACTACCTTCACGTGCTCGGATGCCATCCGGGAAACGAGAAAGGTAGGGATGCAGGAATAGTCTGAAAACGGCTCGTCGAACAGCTTGAGCAGGGCTGGAATAGATTCCACCATATCCGGTCTGACAGTCTGCTCCATGTGCTTTGTACCGAGCGTATTGGCAACCAGCCTTGCCTCTCTGGATTCGTCGTATGACACATGGTCGAACCCTACAGTAAAGGTCCGCAAGGGCATGTTGAGCTTGCGTGCCATGACCGCTGCAACAGTCGTTGAATCCAAACCGCCGCTCAGAAGTGCCCCCACTTCCACGTCCGCTATCATGTGCCTGCGGATGGCTCTCTCGAGCAGGTGAAGAAGCTCTTCCTCGTATCCCGTCTTGGCCGAGGGCTCCTCGCCCTCTCTCGGAAGAGGAATATCCCAGTACTGTTGTATCTTCATCCCGTCCCGCGAGCACGTGAGGATGCATCCAGGGGGGAGCTTCCGTATGGCGGCAAATGCTGTGGCTGGGGACGGGACGTACATTAGAGAGAGGTAATCATACAATGCTTGGTAATCCGGTTCACGCGAAACGGGACCGGCAAGTATTGCTTTGATTTCACTGGCGAACATCAATCGACCGGAAGGCTGGTGTGCATAGAAGAGCGGTTTGATGCCCAGTCGATCCCGCGCGAGCAGGAGGCGACGCTCCTTCGAATCCCAAAGCGCGAAGGCGAACATTCCATTGAGCCGATCGACACAGGCCAGTCCACATTCTTCATACAGATGAACAATGACTTCCGTGTCCGACCGGCTTGCAAATGTGTGTCCCGTGGCTTGGAGCTCCTCCATGAGCTCCGGATAGTTATAGATCTCACCGTTGAAGACGATCCAGATCGATCCATCCTCGTTGCTCAGCGGCTGATGGCCGCCTGCAAGATCTATTATGCTCAGTCTCCTCATAGCGAGGCCCACCGGTCCCTGGACGTACAAGCCGCTGTCATCGGGGCCGCGATGGACCAGTGTCTCGTTCATCCGCTCCAGAATAGCCGGATCCGCTTCGGCTCCAGGATCCAGCTCAATAATTCCGCATATTCCACACATGGGTTCGCCACTCGAGCATCAATTCGATGTGGACAGGTTTATGTCTGCCGGCCAATAAGGGAGTGCGGGGGGCCAGCGACGGTCTGTCGGTCTCGGGCTCCACGATGATTCGTTTACGCTCGCATATCCTCTTGTCCACATACAATATACCATGCTTCTGACCGATCCGGCCGACGACAAAGCTTCGTTGTGGCTCGGATATGGTCTGGGCAATCCATTAATCTCTCTCTCGGAGGCGCAGAGTGGCAAATTGATCGAGAATGAGCCCAAAGAAGATGATGTTCGTCCCGCCCGCGAGGAATAAGACCACACCTCCCGAGAATTGGGCGAACAGAAGGAGATTCCGAATCGTCAGCAGTATCCCCACAAGCACGAGGCTCAGTCCCACTGGAAAGAAAATCTTATTGGGATTGGCCATGGTAATGATGCGCAGGATGAACATGACAAATCTGAATCCATCCTTAAACGGATGGAGCTTGCTCTCTGACTGCGGAGGGCGCCGCCTCACCTCTATCGGAAGGAATCCGACATTGTACCCCGCTGTGATGAAGCACAAGGTGCTGGTGGAAGGGAACGAATAACCGTTAGGGTACACATGCAAGAATTTCCTGGCCACCTCATGGCGGAAGGCACGGAAACCTGAGGTCAGATCCGGAATCTCTTGCTCTGCGAGAAACGACGCCAGCTTGCGGAGAAGGATGTTTCCTGCGTTTCGGATTGGGGAGCTTTCCCCGAAAGAGAAAGATCTAGTCCCCACCACGAGGTCGAAATCTCGCAACCGCTCCAAGAGGCGTGGCAGATCTGCGGCGTTATGCTGGCCGTCTCCGTCCATGATTGCCACGATCCCCCCGGCGACGGCTCTCAGAGCGGTCTTAACCGCTGCACCATTCCCCTTGTTCAGAGGATGGGAGATCACGTCTGCTCCTGCTTCTCGCGCGACCCGGGGTGTGGAATCGGTGGAGCCGTCATCGATGACGAGCACTCGAGCCTCCGGAACATGCTTTCTGACTGCGAGGACTACTTCTCCGACAGTAGTCTCTTCGTTATACGCAGGAATCACCACCGTAACGGGCTCCCCTGATGTGCTCTGTGTCGCGGGCATTGTCACGAGCTTGTCGTCCATGAGTCCTTTCTGGGGCCTCTGGTCTGAAAATGATTCGAGATGCAATACCACCAACCACGGCAGGTGTCAAAACCTAAGTTGTCGACGGCACAAATACGGTACCGTATCCGCACCACGGAGTACGTGGTGAGCGCTTCGTTGGCACTGTAGGGGCGGGCCTCGTGCCCGCCCTGGGCACCCACAAGGGGTGCCCCTACGTCGTGGCAGATTACGTGACCGTATTTAGGAAATGGAGCA
>Ga0067045_1003466_pt1 | contig 23267 bp, 20 predicted proteins | sample TerdegcTABiofilm_FD_59184 | JGI IMG/M metagenome (GOLD analysis project Ga0067045, IMG submission 59184) | Combined Assembly of (Gp0054472, Gp0054536) Wastewater bioreactor microbial communities from Singapore -Terephthalate degrading...
CCCCACGGCGGGTCATGGCCCGGTCCGCGTGCTCGCCTTGCGGAGCGTCGAGGGGGCCGGCGGAGGGGCCGAGGCCGTCCTGCTCCGCACCGCGGCCAGTCTCGACCCGGAACAGGTGCGGATGACGGTCTGCTGCATCCGCCGATCCGGCGACACGGCCTACGATTTTGACCGCCGCGCCGCTGGCCTGGGGATAGACTATTGCGAGGTGGAGCAGGCGTCGATCTTCGCCCGCGGCGTCCTGCCCGCGTTGCAGCAGATCGTGGCCCGGCGGCAGATCGACCTCGTCGACGCGCAGGACTACAAGGCGGCCTTCTTCGCCTTTCACTTGGCGCGACGGGAAGGGGTGACGCCGGTGGCCACGCTGCACGGCTGGAGCGGCCACCACTGGCGGGAACGGTTCGTGTACTATCCGGCGGAGCGGCTCCTGGCGGCTACCTTCCCGCTGGCCATCGCCGTTTCCGGAGAGATCCGGGATACGCTGGTGCGGTGGGGTTCCCGGCCCGACCGCGTTCACGTCTTGGCCAACGGCATCGACCCGGCCGCGTTCCGCCGCAATGCCGCGAGAACCGCGCAGGTCCGCAGTTCCCTCGGAATCGTTGCGACCGATGCCGTGATCGGGGCGGTAGGGCGTCTGGCTCCGGAGAAGCGGTTCGATGTGCTCGTGGAGGCCGTGGCCCAACTCCTCCCCCGCCGGCCGGAGCTAAAGTTGATCATCGCCGGTGAGGGAGACCGGAGGGACGCTCTCCAGCGGCAGATCGACCGCCTGGGGATCGCCCCGCGCTGCCGGCTGCTGGGCCATCGCCCCGACGTGATCGACCTCTACCAGGCCATGGACCTCTTCGTTCAGTCCTCGGACCACGAGGGATCGCCCACCGTGGTGGTCGAGGCCATGGCGATGGAGGTCCCGGTGGTGGCGACCCGCGTGGGCGGGACTGGGGAGCTTGTTGAGCACGAGGTGCATGGCCTGCTGGTCCCGCGCCGCGATCCGTCGGCGATGGCCGCGGCGATCGACCGGACGCTCGGCAACCGCGAGGCGACGGCCGGACGCGTGGCAGCGGCCCGAAGCCGGGTCGAGAACCAGTTGTCGTTCGACGCCCGGACCCGCGCCCTTGAGCGATTGTATTGCGGAATCCTCGGGTGGCATGCTCTCACGACGCGAAGCGTCGGGTGAGCATGTCGCGCGTTGTGACGGCGTCCATGCCGACCCTCGGCTTCGCCGAGTGACGGCATGCCACACACCGAGCATGACTCCCCTCTCCCGTTGGACGGGAGAGAGGGGCCGGGGGAGAGGGGACGTGCCAACGGAATCCCGGGGTAATCCCGGGGAGGGCGAGGTTGTTTCGATGTATCTTTCGGCGACCGCGGAGAAAATCGCCTCGGGGGTGTCGGCGTCGTTCCCGACGCGGGCCGTGCGGGTCTGCTACGTGATCGACCGGCTGCAAGTGGCTGGGACGGAGACCCAACTGCTTGCGTTGATCCGCGGCCTGGACCGGCGCCGGGTGATTCCCTACCTGTGCCTGCTCGACGGTCTCGACGCGGGTTCCCGCGCATTGGAACCCGAGGGCTGCCCCGTGTTGCGGCTTGGGGTTCGGTCGTTGTGCCGCGGGTCCACGCTGCGCCAGGCGTGGCGGTTTGCCCGATTCCTTCGCGACGAGCGGATCGACGTGGTGCAGATGCACTTTCCCGACAGCACCTACTTCGCCGCACCCGCGGCCCGGCTTGCCGGCGTGCGCCACGTGCTCCGAACGCGCCGCGACCTGGGATTCTGGATGCGGCCGGTGGACCGTTGGCTGGGCCGCCTCTACAGCCGCATCGTCACGCTCACCGTGGCCAACTGCGAGGCGTGCCGCGAGGCGGTCCTTGCCCAGGAGAACGCCGCTGGGGATTCGATCGTGGTCCTGGAGAACGGGATCGACCTGGAGGCCCTGCTTCGGGTCCCGACGCCGGAACCGTCCGGCACCGGGCAGGTGCGGCGCGTAGGCATGGTGGCGAACCTTCGGCCGGTGAAGGGGTTCGACGTGTTCCTCCGCGCCGCGGCCCTTGTGGCAGCCAGGGACCCGAACGTCCGCTTTCAGATCGCCGGAACCGGTGACGAGCCCTCGGCGCGACGACTTCTGCGAGAGGGCGGCATCGAGGACCGTTGCGAACTGCGGGGCACCGTGCGTGACGTGGCCGGCTTCCTCGGCGAGTTGGACGTCGCGGTGCTCGCCTCGCATTCCGAGGGGCTTTCCAACGCGCTGCTGGAGTACATGGCGGCGGCCCGGCCGATCGTGGCCACCGCCGTGGGCGGGAACCCGGAGTTGGTGGAGCATGGCATCCACGGCCTTCTGATTCCCCCCGGCGATCCCGAGGCCATGGCCGCCGCGATCCGCCGCCTGCTCGCAGATTCGTTTTTTGCAGTCGGCCTGGGCATTGCGGCCCGGAATCGCGCGGTCCTGCGCCACTCGCGCGAGGCGATGGTCCGCCGCTACGAAGACCTTTATGAGCGGCTGTGTGCGGAGAGCGGTCCGTGCTGTGGCTCCTAGGCGGCTATCTCTGGCTCTTCATCCATCGGCCCTTCGAGGTCTGGCCGATGTTGGGGACGCTGCGCGTGGAGCGGGTCTACATGCTGGTCACGATCGCCTTCTGGCTCGTGGCGGCCGACAAGTCGTGGATCAAGAACCCGCTGAACGCGGCCTTCGGACTCTTCGGGCTGGCCCTGACTGCCGCGTGGGCGGCCAGTCCCTGGAGGGAACTGGGAACGAAGACCGTCGAGGACTGGTTCAAGGTGGCGGTCTTCTACGTCCTCGTGATGTCCACGATCCGCAACGAGCGCGACCTGAAGCGGCTCGTGGTGATGTACCTCGCCGCCGTAGGCCTGTACATGGCGCACAGCCTCTGGGAGTACCGGGCGGGCCGCCACGTGTGGACCATGGGGACGGCCCGGTTGCTGGGCATCGACACGACCTACGGCGATCCGAACACTTTCGCCGCGACCCTCGTCTATTCGCTGCCGCTCGCCGTGGCGCTTTGGCCGCACGCCGAGCGGGCGTGGCATCGCGCGCTGCTGGCCGGCTACGCCGGGCTTTCGGTCCTGTGCATCCTGTTGACGAGTTCCCGGTCCGGGTTCGTGGGGCTCTGCTTCCTGTGCGGATGGATCGCGATGGCCTCGAAGCGGCGGCTCGCCTGGATCCTGCTGCTGGCGATCGCGGCGCCGGTGGGGTGGACATGCCTGCCGCAAGACCGGCAGAACCGCTTCCTGACCCTGATCGATCCCTCCTACGGCCCTCCCAACGCCCAGGAGTCGGCCGAGGGACGGGCCAAGGGTTGGCGCGACGGCGTGCGCCTCTGGAAAGAACACCCGGCGCTGGGGGTCGGGCCCGGCGCGTTCGGCACGGCCACCGGCGGCGGCCTGGAGTCGCATCAACTCTACGGCCAGGTCCTGGGCGAGTTGGGCACGGCCGGCACCGTGGCGTTCGCCTCGATCCTCGCCGCGTTCCTCGTCAACGTCCTGGCCATGCGCCGGCGATGCCGGGAGTCGCCGGAGTGTCAAGGAAGCCTTGCCGCAAGCGTGAACTGGGCCGCAGGCACCACGGTCGTCTTGCTGCTCCTGATGGGTTTTGGTGGGCACAACCTCTATCGCTACACCTGGCTATGGTTCGGCGCGTTCCAGGCGATCGCACTCCATTGCGTAAATCGTCAGGAAGAGGCGGAAGCCGAAGACTCGGAGGACCACGAATCCGCCGCGGAGGAGCTGGAGGAAGCGGAGGGCGGTGTAACGACGCCCACCACGGTTGAAGAAGGCAATCGGGTCTTGCCGCCGAACGTAACGTCAGGATCGGCTTCTCTCTAGCCCAGGCGTTCACGCCTGGGAAACGGAGGCAGCACGACCGGATACCAGCCCCTTCAGGGGCTTTTGAGGCATGAAGCCCCTGAAGGGGCTGAGAAACGATATTGCGGTACCCGCGTCCTAGGCGTGAACGCCTGGGCTAGAGAAAGCTACGGTTCCTAATGATCGGAACGTCAGACCCATCAGGCGACGCGACCATGATCCGACCAGCCCAGCACGATCTCCCGCGGCGGGTGCTCACGGTCGTTCGTTGGCCGCTGGGCGGGATCCGCACGTACCTTCTCTACAACTACCCGATCCTGGCCGCGGCGGGCTACCGCTTCACGCTGGTCGGGCCCGCCGACGAGCCTTTCCGGGCTCTCTGCCGCGAGATGCAGACGTGGGAGGGTGCGGAGTTCGTTGAAGCGCCGGTTGCCGGCCCGCGGTGCAAGCTGCGGAGCACCGTGCGGCGCGTGCTGCGGGAGCGGCAATTCGACCTCATCCACTCGCAGGGACTGACCGCCGGGGTCGAGGCGGTGCTGGCGAACCTGCGTTGCGGAGTACCCCACGTCATCACGTCGCACGACGTGATTCGTCCGGACCAGTTTGCCGGCCTCTTGGGACGAGTCAAACGTCGCCTGCTGGGCCAGGTCCTCCGTCGGGCCCACGCGCTGGTCGCCGTGAGCTACGACGCCCACCAGAACCACCTCCGGTATCTTCCCTCGCTTGGACGCGGACCGTGCAGAGTCCTGACGATACTCAACGGAATCGACACAACCCGGCCCGGCAACCACACCCGGGCGCAAGGGCCGCGCTTGCGCGAGCGGCTTGGAGTGGCGGAAGACGTCTGCCTCCTCGGCTATCTTGGCCGCTTCAAGGAGCAGAAGGGTTTTCTTGTGCTGGTCGATGCCTTGGAGAGGCTCCTTGCCGCGGGTCCGTCGCCGTCGGTCCGCCTGTTGGCCGTCGGTTCCGGCGACTACATCCGGGAGTACCGGGACGAGATCGAACGTCGGCCGCGGGTGGCCGGCTGCGTCACGTTCCTCGCCCATACGCCCGACGTTACACCGATCCTCCGGGAGATCGACCTGCTGGTGATGCCGTCGCTCTGGGAGGCGTGCCCCCTTCTGCCGATGGAAGCGATGTGCGAGGGCGCCCCCGTGTTGGGGTCCGACTGCATCGGCCTGCGTGAAGTCCTCTACGGGAGTCCCTCAAGGATGGTGCCGGCAGGCGATGCGGCGGCCTTGGCACAGGGTATTCGCCAGGCGATCGACGCCCCATGGAAGGAGAAGGCGGCCGAGTACGCCCCTGTGGCACACCGGAGGTTCGATGTGCGAGTCCGTGGAGGGGAGTTGCTCGGACTGTTCGACCGGGTTCTGCGGCCGACCAAATGAGGTCTCGCCCTCCCAGGATCACGCAAGGTCATTTAGGCCAGTGTTGGGAGTTGGGGGCTGGGGGGAGCACCCTACACCGTTATCCGCAGGGATCATCGCACGCTGCGCAGACTTCCGAAGTCTCCAAGACTTCGGAAGTCTTGATTGCGGCTCGGCCGTGCTACGACGATCCGCGGCCTCTCCCGGGGCAGGGTTCGGGGTTTGAGGGGAATGTCGAAGGAAGGCCCGGAACCCGGAACCCGGACCCCTGCGACGCCTCAAATCCCGGTGATGAGAGGGGAAAATCCGCCCGTCGCGGTATAGAGTAGAGTATGCCATTTCTCGCAGACCCCCTGGCTTACGCAATCCGCTACGCCATCGCCCCTGCTTGGGCGGCGTGGGAGCGGAGTCCGTACTTGCGGCACAACCGGCGTCTCCAGCAGACCCAGTTCGACCCTCCGGAACGGATCCTCCAGCGTCAATGGGAGCGAGTGGTCCCGTTGGTCCAGCATGCCTGGAATACCACATCTTTTTGGCCGAAGCGGTTGCGGGAAGCAGGGTTTACGTCCGGCCGCATCGAGTCGTGGGATCAGTTCGGAAGGATCCCGCTCTTGACCAAGGCCGACCTTCGCGCTTGTGAGCAGGAGATGCTGTCGGAGCCGTACCGCAACGCGGAAGTGCATCACCGCAAGACGTCGGGTTCGACCGGCGTGTCGGTCCACGTGGTGGTGGACGACGCGGCCCAGCAATTCCATCGTGCCTGCACCTTGCGGTCGGACCAGTGGACCGGCTGGCGTTTGGGCGAGCGTGTGGCGGCGATCTGGGGAAATCCCGAATACCTGAAACGCGGCTGGCGGGGGCGGCTCCGCAACGCCCTCCTGGATCGCGCGACGTATCTCGACACACTGAAGATGGACGAGGCGGCCATGGACCGGTTCGCCGACGTGCTGCGCCGCCGCCCGACCGTCCTGCTGTTCGGCCACGCCCATTCTCTGTACCTCTTCGCCGAATTCCTCCGCTCTCGCAACCGCGCCGGCATCCGGCCGCGTGGAATCCTCTCCACCGCCATGGTCCTGCACGACTGGGAGCGGAAGGCGATCGAAGAAGTGTTCGAGTGCCCCGTGACGAACCGCTACGGGTGCGAGGAAGTGAGCCTCATTGCCTGCGAGTGCGAGCGGCACGAAGGGCTGCACCTCAACGCCGACGCCCTTTACGTGGAAGTGCTCCGACCGGACGGCACGCCGGCCGCCGCGGGCGAGCCGGGCATGGTCGTTGTTACCGACCTGGTGAACCGGGCCATGCCGATCCTGCGGTACCAAGTGGGCGATATGGCGGTGCCGAGCGGCCGGATGTGTCGTTGCGGGCGGGGGCTGCCGATGTTGGAGCGGGTCGAGGGGCGTGTGGCCGACTACGTCGTCACCCCGTGCGGCGAACTTATCTCCGGCATCTCGCTGACGGAGAACTTCGCCGTGATGGTCCCCGGCGTCGCTCAACTCCAGATCGTCCAGGAAGCGTTGGACCGTTTCGTGTTCCGCATCGTGCGCGGGCCCGATTTCGGCGAGGTGAGCCTAGCGACGATCCGCTCGCTGGTGGCCGAGCGGTTCGGACCGGAAGTCCGCTACCAATGCGACTACGTGAGCCGCATTCCGCAGGAGCCGTCGGGGAAGTACCGGTTCTGCACCTCGAATGTGGAGAATCCGTTCTCGCATGGCCGGGGTTAGAGCGGTTCAACTTGGGGGAACCCCGGCACGGCACGCCGGGGCTCGTGGCCAAAGCCATTGGCGGGCCTGGACGCAGTTCGCAGCGGCCTGGGCGTTCCACCGTGGGGAGGCACGTTTGTTCGAGCTTTGCGATCTGGCCGAAGTCGCTCGCTCCCAGACGGACGTCTGCCTGGCCGAGGGATACGTCTTCCGCCACATGACCCCGGAGGAGTTGCCGGTGTGCGCCGACCTGGCCGGCGTGGCGATCGCAGAATACCGAAGGCGGTGCGGAAGCGGCGACCAGTGCTACGTGACCTTCCGGAACGCAGAACCGGTCAATCTGAACTGGCTGCACTTCGGCCCGTGTTACGTGTACGGGCTAGGGCTCCTCATCGGGGCGGGGCCTTCGGAATGCTACCTCTACAACGTCTTCACCGACCCGGGGCACCGCGGCAAGGGACTGTACAAGACCACGCAGCGGCTCCTGATCCAACGGCTCGCAGAACGTGGGATCACGAGGGTGCGTCAAGTGGTCGCATCCGACAACTCCATACCGCAGCTCGTGCTGCCCAAGCTCGGCTACCGGCTGACTCAGGATATTCATCACAAGTGCATCGGCGGCCTGAAGATGACGGCCGTGCGGGACGTTGCCGGCGCGGTCGCGTCGCGGAGGCTGTTTTGGAGGACGCCTAAGGGAATCTTCCGAATATGAGGATCGGGCGGAAATGGCAGGTGACGTAGGCTTGGAAGACTATCCCCTCGAAGCAGAGGGAGGGGGCCTGCGTAACGACCGGCGTGAGCCGGCCGAGACGCCGCCGCGCGCCAGCAAGCCCTTCGTGAGGCATGCGGTCATCTACGGGGTGGGGGCCCTGGCGCTTCAAGCGGCCTCGGTGGTCCTGGTGCCGCTCTACACCCGCTGTCTGACCCCCGCCGAGTTCGGTGTCCTCGAGATGCTCAACCGGATCGGCGAAGTCTTCTACCTGTGCCTCGTCGCCAACGGGGTCCGGCTGGCCGCGTTCACATTCTACTGCCAGGCGAAAAGCGACCAGGAGCGGAGGCGGACGGCGGCGACCGTCCTCTACGCCCCCATGATCGTTCTGCTCGGGTGCGGGCTCTTGTCGGCGGCGATCGCCCCGTTCCTGGACCTGCTTGCCGGAATCGACGATTCGAAGATTGTGGTTTTCGCCATCGTGGTGGCCATGCTCGACGGGCTGACGATGGTGCCGCTGGCCCTGATCCAGGCCCGCGTCGAGTCGACCTACTACGTAACGATGACCGCGGCGATGTTTTGCTTCCGGGTCACGTTCAACATCGTTGCCGTGGCCTGGCTCGGATGGGGTGTCTGGGGTGTCCTCGGGGCGTCGGCGGCGACCTCCGCCGTCTTCGGCGTGATTCTCACCTGGCACGAGCTTCGCAAGTCCTCCTTCCGGCCCGACATGAAGAAGCTCAAAGACGTGTTCCGCTTCGCGCTACCCTTCGTTCCGGTCGGGCTTTGCGGGATGTTGCTCCACAACGGCGACCGCTTCTTCCTGATGCGATTTGCGGGGGCCGACGAGTTGGGGCTCTACGCCCTGGGATACAAGGTGGCCTTGGTGATCGGGATGCTCAGCACCGGTCCGCTGTGCCAGGTGTGGACGGCGCGGATGTTCGAGGCGTTCGAGTTGCCAAACGCCTCGGTTGCTGTCGGTCGGGTCTGCACCCGGATCCTGGCGGTCTACCTGTTCGTGGGCATCGGCGTCTGCATCTTCCAGGAGGAAGTGATCCGGGTCCTGGCCGCGCAGAGTTATCACGGGGCGACGGCCGTGATCGCTCCGGTGGCGCTCGCCTATTTCTTCTGGGCCGCGTCGAATCTCATGGACGCCCCGTTTTGGGTGCGGCGCCGGAGCGGGCTGAAGGCGTGGATCATCTTCGCCTCCGCCTCGATCACCCTTGCGCTTTATGTCTGGCTCATTCCGCTCTACCACGCCCGGGGCGCCGCCTATGCGACGTTGCTGAGCATGATCGTCCATTGTGGGATCACGTATGCCGTGTCCCAGCGCGTGTTCCACGTCGACTATGAACTCCGGCGTTTGGCGGTCATGTTGGCCGCCGCGGTGGCCCTGACGCTGGCCTCCCGCTGGATGTCGCGGGACCTCCCCGGCATCCTGGCGCAGTTGGCCCTCTGGGCGGCCTGGCCTGCGCTGATGTGGTGGGGCGATATTGTCACGAGAAGCGAAAAGGAGATGTTTCTCCAGGTGTGCAGCCGTGCCCGGCACTGGATCGGCTGCCTGGCGTTCGGCAAGTGGCCGGCTAGCTTTTGGAGTGCGGCGACCTGTCGCCGCTTTGGCCCTGGCCGATCGAAGCGGCCGATGCGAGAGTCTGAAGAGAGGCTGGCGGAAGAAGGAAAGCGGCGACGGGTCGCCGCACTCCGGAAAGACAACTGCGGATGAAATTCCCCGAAGCGTTGAAACGCATGACGAAACGGCTGCTCGTCCGGAGCGAGGTCCCCAGCGCCCTGGGACGCCTGGCCCCGACCAGCGCGGTCGTGCTGATCTACCACTCGGTCCACCCGGAACCCGACGCCTTCTCGCACACGATCGGCGCCGGAATCATCCACCCGGCGTCCGCGTTCGCCGGACAGATGGCGCTGCTCGCCCGGTGTTTCAGCCCCGTGACCCTCGACGAGGTCCTGGAGTTCGTGGCGGGCCGCGGCTCGCTTCCGCGGCGGGCCGTGGCCGTGACGTTCGACGACGGCTTCCGCGACAACTGCGAGGTCGCCGCGCCGATCCTCGCCCGATACGGAATCCCGGCGACATTCTACGTGACGGCCGGTTGCCTCGAAGCGAACGTCCCCCCGTGGTACTGCCGGCTGCGGTATGCCTTCCACGCGGCCCCGGACGAACCGTGGACGGACCCCGACGGCGGCGGTGCCTGGGACCTCGGCGACGACGCGGCCCGCAGCGAAGCGATGCTCGCCGCGATGCGCCGCTGCGCCGCAATGGCGGGCGTGCGGCAGCAGGAGTGGGTCGCGTCGATCGAGCGGAGCCTCGCCGTCCCCCTCTCCCCGCAGATGGACCAGCTCATGCTCCAGCCGGGCCAGATCGTCGCGCTTCGCGCCGCCGGGCACGCGATCGGTTCCCACACGATGACGCATCCCAATCTTGCGCACATTCCTGCGGACGACGTCCGGCGGGAACTCCGGGACTCGAAGAAGGTGCTCGAGGCGTGCCTCGGGGAACCGGTGAAGCACTTCTCCTACCCGAACCCCAGCCTGACCCCCAATTGGAGCCCGCAGACGAGAGCGATCACCGAGGAACTCGGCTACCGGACCGCCGTCACGTGCGATTGCCGCAGGGCGAGGGCCGGATGCGACCCGCTGCTCATCCCCCGCCTGGCCGCACCGATGGACCTTAACGAATTCCACTGGGCGTTGGAAGCCACCTTCCTGGGCCATCAGGTGTAGAAGTCGCCGCTATGCAGACAAGAGTCCTACGCACGATCGAGGGCTTCCGCGACCTGGAGTCCCGTTGGGGTGAGATGCTCCGCGACAGCGACATGAATGCCCCCTTCTTTTCCTGGACCTGGTACGACGCCTGGTGGAAGCACTTCGCCGAAGGAAGCGAGTTGTTCGTCATTGCCGGAGAGACGCCGGACGGCCAACTCCGGTTCGTCGCGCCGCTGAGGAAGGGCCGGCGGTCGCTCCGCGGCCTCCCGGTGTCGGAAATCTCGTTCCTCGCCAACAGCATCAGTCCGCGGAGCAGCGTCCTATTCCGGAAGGACTGCCCAGGGCCCGAGGCCTTGGATGCCGTGTTTCAATGTCTCGCCGAGCACCGCTCCGAATGGGACATGCTCCGGCTTTGGAACCTGCCCGAAGGCGTCGCCTATCTCCCCGGCCTTGACGAGGCGGGAAGCCGCCAAGGCTTCCACGCGATCCGCGAGCCGGGATGGCAGAGCGCGTACGTGGCCATGGAAGGCGCGTTCGAGACGCACTTGACCGGCAACTTCGGAAAGAACCGAAGGCGCGGCATCCAGCAGAAGGTCCGGCAATTGTCGGCCCGGCCCGGATACCGGATTCTCGACTTCCAGCGGCCCGAGGAGATGACGCAAGGCCTGGAACTCGCCTTCGCGGTGTCGCGGGCGAGTTGGAAAGGGAAACTGGGCACCGACATGGCAGGGGAGGAGTCGCGGCGTGCGTTCTACCAGGACATCTCCCACCGCCTGGCGGAACGCGGCCAGGTGCGGATCTGGATCTCGCTGCTCGAGGAAACCCCGATCGCCCTCCAGTATCACCTCGTCGACGGCGGCACGGTCCACCTGGTTGTCAACGACTTCAGCGACGAGCACCACGGAATGTCGCCCGGCACCGTCCTGCTCTACCAGGTGCTCGAGAGGATGTATCAGGAGAAGATACGGCAGTTTCAGTTCAGCGGCGACATCTACGACTACAAGTCGAAGTGGGCCTCAGGCCTGCACCGCCACGTCACCTTCGAGATGTTCCACAACCGCCCGTATTCCCGGTTCCTCTGGTGGACAAAGAACACCGCGTTGCCGGCCCTGCGTAGCGTCAAGGCTAGTCTACGGGCCGCCGGGGCGTGACGGGGGGATCGTCTGCTCCAGAGAAAGCCCAAGGAAGCCCAGAGGTTGCAACCCCTGGGCTTGGAAGTGGCGAAGGTGCCCCGTTTGCAACCCCGGAGGCACGTGCTTCCTCAACCGTCCCGAGATATCGGCTCGTCGTGGCCGCGGCCGTCCTCGTCATCCAGGTCGAGGCCGTCGATCCAATCGAGGTACTCTTCGATCTCGCAGAGCGGCATCCCGAGATGTTGCGCCGCCTCGACGGCCTCTGTCCGCTCCTGAGGCGTTGCGGCGTGCGCGAGCACTCTCTTTGCTACGGCGTCGTTCATGGCGAACGCCCGACCGGGGCCTTCATCGCTTGGGGACACGAGCCAGCGATCCACGCATGTCATAGTAGTGCGAATAGGCCATGAAAGCTCCGCCCGCGCCGGTCGCCCGCACGGGCCCACCGGTCTGGAGTTCCGTCACCTCGCTCCTCAGGTCCGACATGCCGGCCGACTGCTGCTGAATCTGGAAGTCCTGCCGTCGAAGCGTCTCCCGCAACTGGAGTTCCGGCCGAACGAAACTGTGGTAGTTGTCGATCGGCCCCGCCTGCCGGGAGTACAGCTTAAGCCATGGGCTCAAGGGAGGATAGCGTTGCGTCTCATAACGCGCGGGCCCAAAGGCCTGGGCGGAAGCATCTTGGACTCCAAACCCGACGAGCCAGGCAACAACGACCGCGGCAAACAAGCGGAGGGTGCCCATAAAACCACTCACTTCAGGGGGAAGGCGTCGCGGGGGCCTGCGGGACGGTAGCGGTTGTCGCGGCGATGACGCATCCTCATCCTTGCATCGACGCGAACGAGACGCGTCTTCCCACTTTTCCCACTTCCCGGCAAGGACAACCTGAACCGAATCTTCGTAACTGCTCCCCGGGGGTACCCCGCTGACGTGGGGAGGGCAGGCACATCCTTCGGCCGTCAGGTTCCGCGGAGGGGCACGTGCTGGCGGGCCGAAAAATGAGCCAGTCCCCGACCTGTGGGGAAATCGCCCCGACCTACACTTGAAGGACCGGCCCGGACGCCCTGCAACGCCACCATGGAAGACCATGCCCCAAACCCGTCGGAGATTCAGGCCCATGACATCGTGCTGCGCCTGCGAGCACGCCGGTTCGCTTGCCTGCCACCGAGGCGAGACCGTGACGGTGCGGAGTCTGGAGGAGATCCTTGCGACCCTCGACGCCGACGGGAAACTCGAAGGCATTCTGTTCACCCCGGAGATGGCCAGATTCTGCGGCGCCACCTTCAGGGTCTTCCGCCGCGCCGAGAGGACCTGCGTGGAGGGCTCGGCCGACTTGCGGCGACTGGAAGGCGCCGTGTTCCTCGAGGGCGTCCGGTGCAACGGATCGGCCCACGACGGCTGCCAGCGGGGCTGTCTGCTCTTCTGGAAGGAGGCGTGGCTGAAGCCTGGGGACGGGCAAGCCGGCGACATTGCCGCCGAGCACGCTCTCTCGGTGGCCCAATTGCCGACCACGCGGGGCGACCGCTACTACTGCCAGTCGACCGAACTGGCAGCCGCCACCTCGGAACTTCCGCCCGGCGATCTCGGCTACTTCTACCACGACTTCCGGACCAACGAAACCACGGCGTGGCGGTTCCTGTACATCTTGGGGTTGAGGACGGTGGACTTCCTCTGGCGACGGCTCTTCGGCCGCGAGCGCGCGTCCCGCCCAACCGGCCCGCGGCGCAAGACCGACACGGCCGAACTGGACCTTCAGCCGGGCGAACTGGTCGAGGTTCGCAGTGCCGAAGAGATCAAGGCGACCCTCGATTCCGAAGGCCGCAACCGCGGACTCACCTTCGAGCCCGAGATGCTCCGCTGCTGCGGACGTCGCTACCGGGTGCTCACGCCCGTGCGGCGGATCATCGCGGAGACCACCGGCAAGATGGTCGAGCTGACCAACACCGTCATCCTCGACGGGGTCACCTGTCAGGGGATCTACGCCAAGAACTGCCCCCGATCCCATTACCTCTACTGGCGCGAGGCCTGGCTGAAGCGGACGCACGATCCGGAGCATTCGGCCCGTCCCGGCCCTGCGTGAATCATTGCACGAGGGTGTAACGCTTAGGGTTCGAGGCGTCGCAGGTAGTGCCAGGTGCCGGCCACGAAACTGACGAACGAGAAGGCAAGGCACAGGCCACCGTACCACATAGCAACAACGACTCCCGGCGGAAAGTCGCGCAGGTACAGCACAAAGTAGATGCCGCCGGCGATGAGGAACGGCGCGATCAGCCCGGCCGCCGCGGCAATGGCCGGGCTCTCCAGGAGCGTCGAGAAGAACCACGCGACGCAGAAGAAGACAAGACCCGAGATCGCCGCGTTGGCGAGCACGCCCGTCATGTCTCCCGACGGGCCTCCGATGCCGATGTCCGAAGGAATCGCGGACACCGAGACGCCGAGAATCAAGAGGTTGGGCACCCAGATCAAGCCGATGATCGAGAGGGCTGCAAGCATCTTGCTCGCCAGGATCCTGCGTCGTGAGACGGGCAGGTAGCCCAGGAATTCCGCCGACCGGTCGGCCCGCTCCCCGGCAATCGCGTTGCCGCCGAGCAGGGCGAGGCCGACTTGCGAGAGGAGCAGGCTGTAGAGGGACGAAATCACCAGGTCGCCCGCCAGTCGCGGCACGCCGCTCGGAAGCGACAGGGGCCCGAACCCGCGGCACGCCGCGTAAAGGGCCGCCGCGTGGGGCACGACGAAGAGCACCAACGCCACGATCACGATCAGGCGGTTTACACGCCAATCCTTCCACACCAGCCAGCTCATGGTGTCACCCCCGGTCCCTTGACGACGTCTTTGAGCCTTCGTCCCTTGACGATGTCCTTGAACACCTCTTCCAGCCCGAGGTCGATGACGTCCACACGCTCTACGCCGCTTGAGGCCCGGACCTGCTCCGCCTTCTCCGGCAAGAAGTCGCACACGGTTAGAAGCCACTCGCGGCCCTCGATCCGCTCCCAGATCGTGCCGTCCGGCGTCCGGTCCGGCCGGGTGCCGTTGCCGAGCACGGCGCGGATCCGTTTGGTTGTGGCAACCAGCCGCTCGATGCTGCTGTGCAGCAGGAGACGCCCCTCGTAGAGGATGGCCACGGTATCGGCCATGCGCTGCACGTCGTCGAGCGTGTGCGTGGAGAAGAGCACCGTCTGGTCGCGTTCGCACAGGGTCCGTAACACCCCGTCGAGGAATTCCTCGCGGGCGATCGGGTCGAGGCCCGACATGGGCTCGTCGAGGACCAGCACTTCGGGATCGTGGGAGAGGGCCAGCAGGAGCGACAGCTTGACGAGCATCCCCTTGGACAGGTGTTTCACCTTCTTGCAGAGGTCCAGGCCGAACAGATCGAGCATGCGGCGGCACGTTTCGTCGTTCCATCGCTCGTAGAGCGCGCGGCAGAACCCGATCACCTCGCCGACGCGCATCCAGCGATAGATGTGCTGGACCTCCGGGACGTATCCGACACGCTCCTTCACCCACGTCGGGTTGGCCGTGGCGCTGGTGCCCAACACCCGGGCATCTCCGGCCGTGGGAGAGAGCATTCCCATGAGAATCTTGATGGTCGTACTCTTGCCCGCCCCGTTGGGGCCGATCAGGCCGAGCGTGCTCCCGCGCGGAACCGCCAGCGACAGGCTATCGACGGCCACCGTGGCACCGAACCGCTTCGTGAGGTTCTCGATTTCGATGGCAGGCCTGTCCAACTGAAGAGTGCTCATGGCTGCTGACTCCCGTCCCCGTACGTGCGACGCACGACCGATTGAAAGACCTCGTCGATCTGTTCGCGGGCGATACCCGCTGACCGAGCGGCATGGACCCCCTCCTCAAGAGTCCTGCCCACGGTGTCGATCGCGCGGCGGTTGGCCGCTGCCGCGCCGTGCTCTGCCACGAAGAGCCCTTTGCCCCGTTGTGAGTAGATCAGGCCCTCGCGCTCCAACTCGTCGTAGGCCCGCTGGACCGTGTTGGGATTGACCTGGAGCTGGATCGCCAGGGCGCGGAGCGACGGCAGGACCTCGCCCGCGCGATAGACCCCGGCCGATACCGCGGCCCGGACCTCGTCCGCGATTTGCAGGTAGATCGGAACATGACTCCGCGGGTCGATCCTCACGCGAGGCTCCCTTGTGAATTAGTTCACTAATGCACTAGCTCATTCTACCGGCTTGGATACGCGTGTCAATAGGGCATCTGCGTATTTTCCTGACGGTGACTCAACCCCCAGCGTCCCAATAGCTGTAGGGTGCTCTGCGAGCACCGCGACATCGCAAGTTGTGGTGCTCACAGAGCACCCTACGAAGCCTTGGTCTTCTCGTGACCCGGGCGTCCCGGGGTGCGGAGTTTGCCGCCGGCGCAATACGAGCCGGAAAAGTTGCCTGGTGGATAAGGAGCCCGACGATCTCTAGGTGCGGACGGATTGGCCCGCGTTGGGGATATCAGACTCGTTGACCTTGTGGGTGTGGCCCGATAGATTACCTTGCAGGGTGGGCCGAGTGGGAACGCGGAGCCCATCGAGGGGCCGGGGCGAGGGAGTTGCGGCGCTGCATGGCACTGACCTACTTCAAACGCTATCGGATGGAAATCAACCTCCTCGCCCGGCTGCCCGTCCGGACGCTTGTTCCCGAGGGGTATTGCCTCCTCCCGTGGGACTGCTCGCTCCTGGATGCCCATGCCGAAGTGAAGTACGAGAGCTTCCACGACACGATCGACGCCAACGTGTTTCCTTGTTTCACGGAGTTGTCGGGCTGCTCTCGGCTGATGAGCGAAATTGTGCGGAAGCCGGGCTTCGTGTCGCAGGCCACGTGGCTGGCGGTGTTCTCGCACGGCAAGGGCGGGCCAGTCGAGTACTGCGGCACGGTCCAGGGCCTCCGCGACGCAACGGGGACGGGCGCGATCCAGAATCTTGGGGTGATTCCGGGGCATCGCGGTCGCGGGCTGGGCACGGTCCTGATGGATCGGGCGCTGCGCGGATTCCGGCAAGTCGGTCTGACGCGGGCGTTCCTGGAAGTCACGGCGGACAACGTGGCGGCGATCCGGCTCTACGAGCAACTGGGATTCGCCGTGGTGCGGACGGTATTCAAGGCAACGGAACTGGCTTGCTAGGATGGGGGTTTCGTGGTTGAGGCAATCCATGCCGAAACGTTTCCCAACGGTCTGGTGCTCATCGCCGAGCCGATGCCGTGGTTGGAATCGGCCGCGTTCACGCTTCTGGTTCCTGGCGGCTGCGTCCATGAGCCGGACGAGCGCGGCGGATTGAGCGGGCTGGCGTGCGAGATGACGCTCCGCGGGGCCGGCCCCCGCGACAGCCGGCAATTCATTCAGGACCTCGACAATCTCGGCGTGGAGCGGAGCGAGTCGGTCACCGACTCCCACGTGGGCTACGGCGGGGCGACCCTGGCCGGCAATCTGCCTGAGGCCCTGGCCATCTACGCCGACGTGGTCCGATCGCCCCGTCTGCCCGACGACCAGTTGGAGGCGGCCCGGCTGGGGATGCTGCAAGACCTTCGGGCCGTGGAGGATGAGCCGGCCGAGAAGGTGATGATCGAGCTCCGCCGCCGCCACTATCCGAAGCCATGGGGCCGTCCTCCGCAGGGCCAGCGCAAAGCGTTGGAGGAGATCGAACTGGAGGAAGTCCGCCGGCACATCACGGCCCATTTCCACCCCAACGGCGCGATTCTCGGGGTGGCCGGCCGGTTCTCCTGGGACGCCCTGAAGGAGACGGTGGGCACACTCTTCGGCGACTGGAAGCCGGGGGAAGCGAAGGCCGTGGTCGAGACCCCGTCCGGCCGCGAGAAGGCCCATCTGCCGTATGACTCGAACCAGACACACATCGGCATCGCGTATCCGAGCGTCCCGTACCGCCACCCGGACTACTTCCAGGCGTGGGGGGCCGTCGGGGTGTTGAGCGGCGGGATGAGTGCCCGGTTGTTCACCGAGGTCCGCGAGCGGCGAGGGCTCTGTTACAGCGTCTATGCGAGCTATCACACGGTCCGCGACCACGGCGGGGTCTTCTGCTATGCGGCCACCAGCGCCGATCGCGCCCAGGAAACGCTTGACGTGACCCTCGGCGAGTTGCTCCGGTTGGCCCGGGGCGTCGAGGAGCACGAGTTGGCCCGGCTCAAGGCCCGCATCAAGAGCGCGCTGATCATGCAGCAGGAATCGAGTTCGGCGCGGAGCGGGACCGTGGCCCGCGACTGGTATCACCTGGGCCGCGTGCGGACGCTCGACGAATTGGGCCGGCTGGTCGACGCCTTGACGTGCCGGAGCATCAATGCCTATCTCGCCGAGCATCCGCCGGCCGATTTCACCGTGGCCACGCTCGGTCCCCGCGAGTTGGAGGTTCGCCTTGGAGTTTCTTAGCGCGACGTTGGAAAACGGCCTTCAGATCGTGGCGGAGTGCAACGGCGAGGCCTACTCCTCGGCGTTCGGGTTCTTCGTCAACACCGGGGCCCGCGACGAGGCGGCCGCCGTGGCGGGCGTGAGCCATTTTCTGGAGCACATGGCCTTCAAGGGAACGGCGACGCGGAGCGCCGACGACGTGAACCGCGAGTTCGACGAGATGGGGGCGCAGTACAACGCCTTCACCGGGGAAGAGCACACGGTGTTCTTCGCCTCGGTGCTGCCGGAACACCAGGACCGCGTGATCGGCCTGCTGGCCGACATTCTGCGGCCCGCCTTGCGCGAGGAGGACTTCAACACCGAGAAGCAGGTGATCCTCGAAGAGATCCACATGTATGAGGATCAGCCGCCGTTCGGGGCCGACGAGAAGTGCCGGGCCGTCCATTTCGGGCCGCATCCTCTCGGCCAGAGCGTGCTCGGGACGCTCCAGAGCGTCGGCCAGTTGCCGGTCGACGCGATGCGGAATTACTTCGGCAGGCGGTACGTGCCGGGCAATATCACCCTGGTTGCGGCCGGACATGTCGATTTCGACGCGCTGCTCCAGACCGCCCGGCGATGCTGCGGCGCGTGGGAAACGGCCCACGGCGGCCGCGTGGTGCAGCCGGCGCCGCGTCATGCCGGGTTCCATCTCCTTACCAAGGAGTCGGCCTCGCAGTTCTACGCCGTCCAGATGACGTCCGGGCCCGCCGCCACGGATCCGGACCGCTACCCCGCCAAACTGCTGGCGGCCATCCTGGGCGACGAGACCGGGAGCCGACTCTTCTGGGAATTGGTCGATCCCGGTCTGGCGGAGACCGCCAGCGTGGGCCACTGCGAATTCGAGGGGGCGGGCGCGATGTTGACCTACCTCTGCTGCGATCCCGGCGACGCGGAAGAGAACCTCCAGCGACTCCTCGACCTGTTCCGCCTTGCGGAGCGTGAAGGAGTCGAGAAGGCCGAGCTGGATCAGGCCAAGAACAAGGTGAGTTCCCGGATCGTCCTGTCGGGCGAGCGGCCGCGCGGCCGGTTGTTCGCCGTGGGGAGCGATTGGGTTCACCGCCGCGAGTACCGTTCGGTCCGCGACGATCTCGAAGCCCTGGCTGCGATCACCGTCGACGATCTCGCCGCGGTGCTCGCCAAGTATCCCTTGTCAACGGGCACGACGTTGGCCGTGGGTCCCTTGTCCAAAGTCTCCGCGCCCCGGTAGGTGTGAGGTGAGAGATGGAGGCGAGAAGGCCGCATCGAGGGATGCGACTTGCTGTTCTGGTTGGGATCGCGCTGGGTGTCTGTGTTCCGGCGGTGTGGTGGATCACCCTGCATACCCCGGCGATTCCGAAGGAGAGACTCCTCGCCCGGTTCGAGGAGGGCGGCCAGTACGCCCCCTTGACGATCCGTTATCCGCTCCACGGGACCTTGTTCCCTCCGGAGATCATTCCGCCCACCTTCCGCTGGGAGGACCGTGAGACCGGGTCCGACGCCTGGGTCCTCGGGATTGCGTTCCAGGACGAAGGGGAGGGCATGAGTGTCACGTGTCCGGACATGGAGTGGACGCCTTCCGACGAGGAGTGGGAAGCCGTCAAACGGCGATCCCGGGAGCGTCCAGCCCGCGTCACGGTCCTCGGCGTTCGTCGGCAATCGCCCAACACGATCCTCTCCGCGGCAACGATCATGATCGCCACGTCGAAGGATCCGGCAGGAGCGCCGATCTTCTACCGCGAAGTGGACCTTCCCTTCATCACGTCCGTGCGCGATCCGGCCTCGCACATCCGCTGGCGGTTCGGGGAGGTCTCCTCGAAGCAGCAGCCTCCGATCGTGCTCGATCACCTCCCCGTCTGCGCCAACTGCCATTCCTTCTCGGCCGACGGCAAGACCTTGGGGATGGACATCGACTATGCCAACGACAGGGGCTCCTACGTGCTCGACGCGGTGACGAAGGAGATCGTGCTCCAACCGGGCAAGATCATCACCTGGAGCGACTACCGGCGGTCGGACGGCGAGGCCACGTTCGGCCTCCTCTCGCAGGTCTCGCCCGACGGCCGCTACGTGGCCAGCACCGTCAAAGACTACTCGGTCTTCGTGCCAACCGAGGACCTGACGTTCAGCCAGCTCTTCTTTCCGATCAAGGGGATTCTGGCCATCTACGATCGGGCCCGCAGGCAGTTCCACGCCTTGCCCGGCGCCGACGATCCCGAGTTCGTTCAGTCGAACCCTTCGTGGAGTCCGGACGGCAAGACCCTCCTCTTCGCCCGCGCCAAGGCGTATCGCCCGAACCGCCCCTTGCGCCGCAACACCGTGCTCCTTCGTCGCGAGGACTGCGAAGAGTTTCTCGACGGGCGCGAGATTTTCCAATTCGACCTGTACCGGATTCCGTTCCACGAAGGAAAAGGAGGGAAGGCGGAGCCGCTGCCGGGCGCTTCCGGCAACGGGATGAGCAACTACTTCGCACGCTACTCTCCGGACGGGAAATGGATCGTCTTCTGCAAGGCGAAGAGCTTCATGCTGCTCCAGCCGGACAGCGAACTCTACATCGTCCCGGCCCAAGGGGGTGAGGCGCGCCGCATGGAGTGCAACACTCCCCGCATGAACTCGTGGCACAGTTGGTCGCCCAACGGACGATGGCTCGTCTTCTCGTCGAAGTGGAACTCTCCGTACACGCAGCTTTTCCTCACCCACGTCGACGAGCAGGGCCGCAGCACCCCGCCCGTGCTCCTGGCGCAGTTCACGTCGCCGGACCGTGCCGCCAATATCCCGGAGTTCCTCCACGCGAGCGGGGACGCGATCGAGAGGATCCGGGAGCAGTTCCTCGACGATTCCTATTATGCCCGTTCAGGCAACGTGCTGCGTTATCAGGGCGACTACGAGATCGCCATCCGCGATTTCCGGAAAGCCCTGGAATGGAACCCCAAGAACGTCGAGGCGCTGGTGGGCATGGGGGCCAGCTTGCGGCAGATGGGAGAGAAGGACGAGGCGAAGGCGTTCTTCCTTCGGGCGATCGAAGTCGCGCCCACGAGCGCTCCGGCCCACGAAGGTCTCGGCAACCTTCTGGCCCAGCAGGGCAGATTCCAGGAGGCCGCCGACTGCTTGCGCGAGGCGTTGCGGCTCGACCCGGCCTTGGCGCCCGCCCACTTCCGCCTCGGCGTCGTCTTGCTCGACCTCAACCGGCTTGAGGAGGCCAAACGCCATCTGGCCGAGGCCGTCCGTCTGGAGCCGACCGTGGCCCAGACGTTCTATGCACTTGGCGCGGTACTGTCGCGGGAAGGAAAGCCCAGTGAGGCCGCCGCACAGTTTCGCCGCGCGCTCCGCCTGGACTCGAATCTCGTCCTCGCGCTGGCGGATCTCGCGTCGATCCTGGCCACCAGCAGCGATCCGTCGCTGCGCAACGGGAAGGAGGCGGTCGAGTTGGCCACCCGGGCCAGCGACTTGACGCACCGCCAGGATCCCGGCATCCAACTCGTTCTGTCGGAGGCCTACGCGGAGGCCGGCCGACTCGGGGATGCGGTGTTCGTGGCAGAACGCGTAATGCAAACGGCCTCCGCCCAAGGCGATCCGCGTTTGATCGGCTTGGCTCGCAGCCGCCTCGAATGCTACCGCCTGGGAAAGCCGTTCCGCAACCCGACTCGCCCGTGACTCCCGCGCCTTGGAGTGCGGCGACTTGTCGCCGCTTTGTCTTGCGTTCGATCCGGCGTCGGGCAAGGGAAAGCGGCGACGAGTCGCCGCACTCCAAAGGCCGCTGGGCGTCAATCGACGGTGAAGTCGAACTTGTTCTCCCCGCTGTCCTTGACCGTGGCGGTCAGGCCGGAGGCATCGGGGTTGCCGTACTTCTCCGGGAGCAAGCTCTTCGGGGGCGGCGCCGACTCGCCTTCCTTCGGCGGCACGTAGTCCTTCTCCGAGGACGACCCCGTCGCCGCGGCCTGCTCGAACTTCGTGATGGCCACCTTGTACTGCCCTGCCTCCGCCCCGTCGCCCGGCCTGGCGGTCGAAAGCGTGTAGCGCCCGTTGGCGTCCGTCTTCCCGGCCGCGCCTCCTTTGCCGTCGGCTCGCACAAACCGGATCGTGGCGCCCTCGAGCGGCTTTCCGGCCTGGGTGACGGTGCCGCTGACCGGGAATGTCTTCGGGCCGGTGCTGGAGCCGCCCCCGCCGCCGGAGCAGCCAACCAGAGACGCCGAGGCAAACATCACGGCCGCCACGCAGATCCCCAAGTTGCACGTCCTCATTCGTCGTCCTCCCTCCTCATGGGTTTAATCCGAGGAAATCCCGCCTGCCGGGCGGGACCTCCTTGAAAAGCCAAGAAAAGACTTCCGAAGTCTTCGAGACTTCGGAAGTCTGGCGATGGTGCTTGGTGCGCCCCTCGTCATTACGGAGCCGCGACGCTCTCGCCTCCGGCCTTGGAGCCCAACGCGCCCCAGACGCCGTAAGGGCTTGCCGCGGTCGAGTTCGTGGCGGGTGGCGCCGAACTGAGCGTTCCGGTGTTGATCGTCTCGGAGATGAACCGTACCGAAGCGTCGGTCATCAGGACGTTCACCCCGCCGGGATGCCGGCTGCTCGGCGGGATGATGACCGACGAACTGTCGGCGTTGTTGTCGGCGTCCGCCGCGCAATTGGGGGCGTTGGGCGGCAGGACCGTGTTGAACCCGGTGCGCTGCGGTTGGCCGTCGGTATATCGGGTGCCGAACATGACCTTGTAAGTTTGGCCGCTGTTGAGATACGGCCCCGTCGCCACCGAAAGACACACGTTGGGAGTCGTCGTGATGGCGGTCACGTTCGTCGCGTCCGCCAACTTCGCCTCGACCTGGCCGGCACCGGCGGTCTGCGGGCCGCCGAGGCCCCCTTTCACACGCTCGCTCATCATGATGGTGTTGCTGGTGCCGTCCCGGACGTCGGCCATACTGTAGGTGAGGGCGTAGGCGTAGATGCCGCGAGAGGTGGTCGCGTCGCGGATGCCCACCACCGCGTCTCCCCGGGAGAACGCATAGTTGTTGCGCGCCGCGGTCGTCGAGTTGTACGGCGAGGGATCCGAAGGGCAATTCAGACCGGCCGGGGCGGAATCCCAAACGGTCCAACCGTACCATCCCGGCGGCCCGTAGGGGTAAGGATACGTGGTATCACCGGCGGCGATCTTGTCATACATCGCCTTCTGCTCGATGTAGGGGAGCAACGGGATGAAGCCGCTGACCCGTCCCCAGTTGTTCGTGGCGGCGCCGTTCGAGGTCCCCGTCCCGCCCTTCCCAAATGGGTGAGCGTTCACGAGGTACGTAGGGCGACCACGGAACACAACAGAATAGCTGAGAAACNCGAGNTGCCGTCAGGNGCCNGACGGCAATAATGAGGGCGGGGGAGTGCCGCAGAGATGAGATTGTACCGAGTCGAGCAAGAACTGAAAGACCGCTCGACCCTGCTGGGCGCAGGTGGCCATCACCGTCCAGATTCGTTCGCACCACCGGC
>Ga0067045_1029159_pt1 | contig 23264 bp, 15 predicted proteins | sample TerdegcTABiofilm_FD_59184 | JGI IMG/M metagenome (GOLD analysis project Ga0067045, IMG submission 59184) | Combined Assembly of (Gp0054472, Gp0054536) Wastewater bioreactor microbial communities from Singapore -Terephthalate degrading...
CCGATACTGATGACAGCGCTAACTACCACTCTCGGTGCGCTTCCCATGTCGATCGACCGTGGCGCCGGATCGTATCTATGGGGCCCATTGGCCCTGACCATTTCTGTCGGGGTATTATCCTCCAGCTTGTTTTCATTGCTCTTGACACCATTGCTCTATTCCGCGACGATTCGCAGAAGATCTTTGCAGGGGGGAACCCCAATGTTCGTTGACGAATTGGCCAGCGAAAAGCTAACGTGAATCATACTGCGAAACCGAGTCCATACCTTCACGCGCTGAAAGAGGCAGATGTCGGGATCCAAAAGATGACCTCTCGAACAATTGAGAGCGTGATTCCGGGGTGAATCGTCGTCATTTCCGGAAATGGTGATGGCGTGGAAATCGGGCCTTGAGACAAGAGGCTACGCACGGGGGTGCTGTCGATTTGGCAATTTGCGGAGCACTGGGCAGCATAGTCTGCCAAGTGGGAGGCTTGTACGGGAGGAACAGACCGCTGCTCTCACACGGCAAAGAGGGTGCAGCACATTCTTCCCTATCAGATCGGCCATTCCTGTTGTCACCTGTCCTACCAGCGTGCTTAAGGGGCTCACGGCTTTATTTTGCCTTTAGGTCCGATTCTGTGTCACGGCGACGCACAAGTTACGCTATACTTAGGATTACAAGGGGATAGCATGCTGCAATCCATCAAGCGCCATGTCTTTGTGCCAGTGCAGGAAGACGACGAATATACGGCGCTCGTGGCCAAGGTGACCAATTCCGTCTGCCTGAGCATGATGGTTTTTCTGCCAGTGCTTGCTCTCGGAATGCTTTTCTTCTCGGTCGGGAAACCGACCTCGTCCCTTCTTCCGATAGTGACGCTGTTAGTCGTGGTGATCGCATACGGCCTGGCTCGGGGCGGCCGCATTTTGTTTGCAGGTCGAGTCTTGGTTTACGGACTTTGGTTGGCCTCCACAGCTCTCATCGTGCTCTCTGGAGGAATTAGTACCGTCACCGTGGCCTCTTACATCTTCTGTACAGGGCTTGCGGGCATTCTGTCCGGTCATCGAGCGGCTACTATGGTGGGTGTCCTCAGCGGCTTGACGGGCCTTGGTATAACTTTGATGACAAGCCCTCGGGATCTTTTCGCCAACAACCATCCTATGCAGCCTTGGTCCGATTGGCTCGTCCTGACTTTGTTGCTCGCTTTAACAGTATCAGTGACGAACGCGACCATCCGAAGCTTTGCCGAGGCGTGGAAAAGAACGCCACAGGGTATCAGGGAGCGCAGGAAGTCACGGCGGCAGGCAGTCAACACGGAAGAAACGCTCAAGGGCATCTTGGAGGCGCTTCCGATCTGCATCATGCTCACAGAGGACCGACGGATCATGTGGATGAACGAAGCCGGCAGACTGATGTTCGGCTTTGAGGGAGAAGAAGATTACTGGGGGAAACCGACTGAGATCGTCTATCCTTCAAGTGATGAGTCCGAGCGGGTAGAGAGCACCCTTTTTGCCGGGCAGAGCTCGGGAGACGCGCGTGAAGTCGAGACCAAGTTGATGAGATCGGATGGTACTGTCTTCCAAGCGCGCGTGAGAATTGCGCTTGTTGACGCCCCCGATGTAACGAAAGGCGTCATACGGGCCATTTTGGATATTTCGGCAAGTGCGGCTCTCCAAGAGGCTCTCAAACAGACTGAAGTAAGCTATCGAAGTATTATAGAAAATCTCTATGACATCTATTACCGTACCGACGAGAAGGGCATCGTGACCTGTGTTTCCCCGTCCGTTGAAAGAGTCTTAGGTTACAGGCAAGACGAGGCAATCGGACAGCCTCTTCGGGACTTATATGCAGACAATTCCGAGAGAGAGCGCTTCCTTGAGCTTATACATCGAGAAGGTCACGTGGAGCAGTTCGAGACGCAGGTGAAGACAAAAAGTGGCTCCCTTGTCTGGATTTCGACAAATGCTCGCTTGCTCAAAGATGCTGACGGTAACCTTCTTGGAACAGAGGGAATCGCCCGAGATGTCACTAGCAAGAAGAGGACTGAACAGGCCCTTCGCGAAAGTGAGGCCCGTGTCCGGTTAAAGCTTGAATCTATCATTCTCCCCGAGGGAGACATTGGCACTCTTGAGCTGGCTGATGTCATTGACGTGCAGGCCATCCAATCCCTTATGGATGACTTTTTCAGTCTTACCAACATCGGTGTGGGGATCATCGACCTGAAAGGGAAAATCCTTGTCTCGACCGGCTGGCAGGCTATTTGCGTCAAGTTCCATCGGTTGCATCCCGAGACTCTCCGAAACTGCCTGGAAAGTGACTTGCTGGTTTCTCATGGCATCGAAGAAGGATCCTTCAAGCTATACAAATGTAAGAACAACATGTGGGACATTGCCACGCCCATCACTGTCGAGGGAAAGCACCTTGGCAACCTTTTTCTCGGGCAGTTTTTCTTTGACAGCGAAGTGCTAGACTATGAAGCTTTTCGTTCCCAGGCTCGGCAGTACGGGTTCAACGAAGAGGAATACATCGCGGCTCTTGAACGAGTGCCGAGATGGAGCAAAGCAACAGTAGAAACCGTAATGAGCTTCTATTCCAAGTTTGCCCGCATGGTCTCAGAGCTCAGTCACAGGAATGTCAAACTGGCAAGGACCTTGACTGAACGGAACAATCTGCTTGATTCCCTCAAGGAGAGTAACCGTCGTCTCGACGCTGCCCAGCGTATCGCGCATGTTGGCACCTGGGAATGGGATATCATAGGCGGAGACATCTTCTGGTCGGACGAGCTCTATCGGATCTTCGGTTTGCAGCCAGGAGAAAGGCGTCCCTCTTACGAGTTGGCCAAGGAGCTCACGCATCCCGAGGACACTGCATTGTGGAAAAAGGTCCTCGCTGACTCCCTGGAGTCTGGGGATTCCTTTCGGTTGGACTACAGGGGACTCAGAGTCGATGGGACGGTAGTGTGGCTTCATAGCGAGGCGAAAGTCGAGAGAGACGATAGGGGGAAACCCCTCAGGATGCTCGGAACTGCCCACGATATCACCGAGCACAAGAGGATCGAGCAGGAATTGCGAGCCAGCGAGGAGCGGTATCGGTCAATATTTTCCCACTCGCCCCTCGGCATAATGCACTTTAACGAGGACAGCGTGATCGTGGACTTCAATGAGAAGTTCTCGGAGATCATTGGGGCTCCGAGGGAGAAGATTCTGGGATTCAACATGCTGCACCAACTGAAAGATGAGAAGATGCTCGAAGCCGTCCGAAGTTGTCTCGCGGCTGGCACGGGATATTATGAGGGAGATTATCTGTCAGTAACGGGAAATAAGCTTACTTCTATGCGAGCCATCTACAGCAGGATTCTATCCCTGGAGGGGACTGTTTTAGGAGGAGTTGCCCTCTTCGAGGACATCACCGATCGGAAGGACGCAGAGCAGACGATCAAAGACCGAGAGCAAATGTTGGCCAGCATCCTGTCCGCCTCACCTGTCGGAATTGGGTGGAGCACGGACGACAGGAGAATGCAGTGGGTCAACGACTCATGGCTCCGCATCTTCGGCTTCCAGGAGGCGGCTGAAATCAAGGGGCAAAGCGCTAGGACCCTCTACGTTTCCGACGGAGAATTTGCTCGGGTGGGAGACTTCGTGAGAAGGAGTCTGACAGAATTCAGGGTCACAGAGACAGAAGCAAAAATGGTGCGAACAAATGGAGCGGTGTTTGATGCTCGTCTGCGTTTCAGAGCTGTGGACCCTCTGGATCAGCAAAAAGGATTCATCGCAATCGTGGACGACGTGTCCGAAAAGAAAATGGCCGAAGCGGAGCAGGAACACCTTCGCTCCCAGTTATATCAAGCGCAAAAAATGGAGGCGGTCGGAACATTGGCTGGGGGCATAGCCCACGATTTCAATAACTTACTTCAAGTAATTCTCGGCTACTCCGAGCTCCTGCTGGCCGAGAAAACTGAAGATGACCCCGAACGTGCGGACCTCCGGACGATCCACCAGGCTGCCCATAGCGGAGCAGAATTGGTCCGGAGCCTCCTTATGTTCACAAGAAGGGGGGAAACCAAGCCAATCATAATGAATCTTAACAGGCAGATAGAGCGAACAGAAAAGTTGTTGCGCCGAGCGATTCCCAAGATGATTGAGATTCGTCTGGAATTGGCCGATGATCTCCACAATGTTAGCGCAGATCCGGCCCAGGTAGAGCAGATTCTCATGAACCTGGCCGTAAACGCCAGTGATGCGATGCCGCACGGTGGCACTCTCAAGATCGTGACCGCCAATGCGTACCTGGACGAGAGATACTGTAGGCTTCACCCAGAAACGACCCCCGGCGAGCATGTGCTGCTCTCAGTGTCGGATACGGGGGAGGGAATGTCAGAAGAAACTCAAGAGCACATGTTCGAGCCATTCTTCTCCACGAAGGAGATCGGCAGGGGCACTGGATTGGGGCTCGCTATGGTTTACGGGATTGTTGAGCAGCATGGCGGGAGTATCCATTGTCTGAGCGAGGTCAACAGCGGGACCACCTTCGAGATCTATTTCCCTGCGGTTCGAGCCGCCGCGGAGCCTGCCGATACCCAGTACTGCAAAATGCCCGCTGGGGGCACAGAAACAATTCTCTTAGTTGACGACGAAGATCCGGTTCGCGACCTTGCACACCGAACCCTGAGCAGAGCCGGGTACAGAGTGCTCACCGCGGTGGACGGGCTGCAAGCGCTCGAGCTCTACCGGAACAACAGGGACGATATTTCTCTTGTAATCCTAGACCTCATAATGCCGTCTATGGGAGGAGCCGAGTGCCTTGCGGAGCTTCTCAAGATAGATCCAAGGGTCAGAGTTCTGATTGCGAGCGGCTACTCGGGAGAAGTCACTGAGGGAGAGGCCCTCCAAAGAGGAGCACGTGGATTTCTCGGGAAACCGTTCCAGCAGCAGGAGCTGTTGCAGCAGGTTCGTCTCACGTTGGATGGGAATTGAGAGCCTCAAGACCAGAGCTATTTTCACCGCGCTTCACTATAGCGGGGTAAAAGATCGATTTTCCCGTCATCGATAGCGACGGCGGCAGACCGCTGCTGTTTCACGAGCATTCTGTGTGATTGAGCGGATTCTTCGTTGGGACTTTCCTTCGCGTCGTTTCTCTTTCAGAATACTACATTTTTGTAGGACTCCCCCTCAGTCGACGAACAAGAGCGGGAGCGACGATGGGATTTCCCACGCCATCAGCGCGCAAGTGCCCAGAAAAGACGCTGTCTTTCGTGTCTGTACCGCGGGGACTTGCCAGATCTCCCGGGCTGCCTGCTGTGTTTTGGACACGTTGGCCCAATCGGGGGCGTCGGGTCTCCTCCCTCGGTCCCTTCGCGGGACGGCGTGGAGATTAAACCACAACGCCTTGGAATGGCTTTCGATTCAGGTACTGGGGAGTACGTTCCTTTGTGGTATGGAATAATTTCCACAAAGGAAGTTTCGCCGCAGACATCCTCTGGCTGCACGATACTCGGACCAACAGCGTTGCAGCGATTGGGCGACCGTATTTGCACGAGAGGGGACGAGGTGTTAATATATGGAAAAGGGATTGGCACCAAAATTGCTATCCTCCTTGATAACAGGTTGACGAGTGCCAACCTTTTCGATACAGATATCCATAATGCTCGCATTCATCCAACGCGTGAGGAGGTTTACGAGGTGGGAGAATCGGGTCAAGGATAGGACGAGGAGAACCTCTAATGGGAGAACAGAAAACACTAACCGAGATGGCAGAAAGAGTAAAAGAAGGACTGAGAATCGCGCGAGAAGCCGTTGAGGACGAAGCGCTGCTCAAGCTGTGCGACGACCTGGAATACACTTGGGAAACCCTGTGCAGTAATCTGATCATAGTGGGTGTCGGAATTTCTGCAATGCGATATCGGACACGCGAACAGATCACAGAGCAGCTCAGGCAGTATCTCATGACGATAAAGTCGACCAAGGAGCAACGGGCCCGATTTTTTGTTCCCGAGACTGAGCACGTGAATTGACCCCGCGACCGGTCTACCTTCCAGAGTGCGGCCCAGGGCTGAACGGATAATCCAACGCTGTCCTGGGCCTCCAAAGGACTCGAACAGAGAATTGTCAGCCGAAGATAGAGCAGATCTTCCAGGAAGCGCTGAAGGTGGAGGTCTGCGTCCAGCACGAACCTTCTGCACGATGGGTCCGAGTGCGCCCTTTTGCGGTGCGAGGGCCACGGTTTCCAGGAAAAGGCGGGGCTGAAACCAGCCCCCACCCTGGGATCTCAGCCTCCGCCGGAATGGCTGACCCTCTCTGTCACTTAACTTGCGCACATGGTTTTTGAGGTTACAAGGTATCAGGCTACTGAAGTGCGCTGACGCGGGGCTTCTTCGAGGCCTATTCCCGATGCTTCGCTGTCAGCACTCCGGAATGAGGATGGGAGCTGAAAATCCGGTTGACTAGGTACCGAAGTCTGTGGCATGTTAAAGATTAGAGGGGTTTACGATGCCACGGCCGAAGAGGAAAATAAGTGCGAAAGCCGTTGCACGAGATGTAATAGCTGGAGCGGACGACTCGGCATTGATGACGAAGTATCGCCTTGCTCCTCAAGGCCTGGACTTATTGTTCAAGGAGCTCCTCCAGGCAAAGGTCATCACAGACGTTGATCTCGCGATGAGGGAATTCTCCGGGGTCGGCGTTCCTTGTTCCCAGTGCGGTGCCATTAATCCGTCCTACAACAAGTTTTGTGGGCAATGCAGGGAGGTACTCTCACGGTCATGCCCGGCGTGCGGCGCCACCGTGCCTTCTTCGGTCAGGCACTGTGCAGGATGCGCCGCCTTGGCGACAAGTCCCGCCAGAGAGAGGCGGGAGTTGTTTGTCGAAAAAACTCGCATGGCCCAACAAGGGAGAAAAATAGTCCTGAACAGGCTCCTTAGAGATATACGCGCCGGATTCGGGCACACTGCGCTACTGAGCAAGTACAACCTCTCGCCAAGGAAGCTATCCGATCTTTTCAATACGCTGTTAGCTTCCGGAGTCATAACGGGCTCCGAATTGGATAGGCTTAGCCGTTCCCGTTCCAGGAACATATGTCCCAAATGTGCGTGCTTCAACTATTCTCAGAATGTATATTGCGGGCAATGCGGGCACCAGTTACGCGAACTGCCGAGCCACTTGGAAAAGCCTTTGCCTGTGCACGAGGGCGGTTCGCCCGAGCTTCCTTTGCGGACAGAGCAAGTGCTGCAGGCGGAGGGCGCAACGTCTCAGCCGCAACCCCAACCTCGCGATGATGTGCGGCTCGTCGAGGAGATCAAGAGGGCTGTTTCTACTGTACTGACGCCTCTGAGAAAGTTCACTCGTTCCAAGAAGGCAATCAACAGAGCCTTCTATTTCGCTTGTAGTGCCGGACAGTCCAATAAGGTGCTGTCTTTGTTGGATGCCGGCGCCGAGATAGATGGCGATGATGAGGTCCTTCAGCACGGGACCAAGGGCCGCTTCGAGGATGTGTGGCTCCATCCGCTGGGCATTGCCGCTAAAAACGGTCACCATGACGTGGTCAAGCTTCTTCTCAACAAAGGGGCGGTTCCTGACAGAAGGGGCGGTTTTGCGCTTACCACAGCGTTGATGGAGACACGGTCTATTGCTGTGGCCACACTCCTCTTGGAGCACGGCGCGGATATAAACGCTGCGGACTTGGGGGGACTGACGGCGTTGATGTTTAACGCATCCGACGGATGCTTGGACATGGTTCGCTTTCTTCTTAGTAGGGGAGCGAATGTCAATGCCTTGAATGCCGCTGGAGACACCGCATTGATGTGCGCGGCACAGTACACCCCACTGGGCAAGAATGATCCGCAACCCTCTTTCATCAGGGATTATCCTGGTGTGCTGAGAGAGCTCTTGGCACATGGTGCGGATCTCTCGGTTCGCAACAGGGAGGGATTCACTGCGTTGACCCTGGCTGATGATTGCTACCACGAGGAATTGGCACACATTCTACGGGAGGCGGGTGCCAGCGAGCCGACCGTGGAAATCGATAGCGACGTGCTGGCTGCGATCATTGCAATGTTTCGTAAGGTCTTGGATGACAGCGGACGTTTTTCCTCAGGTTTACATTTGGACGTCAACAACGCTCGCAAGAGCGTTAGGCTGAGCATCGCCCTGATGTTTCTCTCGGTATCCATGTTGGGTAAGCTCGCCTATATAGACGGAAGACCAAGACGTGCCGAGCTATCATCCTTGCGCCGATTTGTTTTCGGCTCGGGCTGGAACAACTGGTTAGAGGCCGCTGAGATCATTTTTCACATGGCGGGCCGGGCTCCCAATCACAATAACATGGCTTTGAAGGCGTTCAAGATCGATGCAAATGCATTTGCAAGGCTTTTTCGGAACCATCGAGCGAGTGTCAAGACCGTTGGAGATGAATTGTTGTTGATGGCAACGGCAGACGGCCCCATAAACTATCTGGAAAGGCAACTGCTTGATCTGTTCTCTGCGAAAGTGGGGTGGACCCGAAGTAGTGACCGTTACGAGAACTTTGATTCGGAGAGAGAGCCTGGAGATGAAGGAGACGATATCGATTCATGCTACGTTGTGCTCAAGTGTAGCCAAGAGGACTCTGACACACATATAAGAAATCTCTACAGGCAACTGGCGAAGGAATATCATCCGGATACAATTCAAGGAAAGGGGTTGCCTGAGGACTTTCTCTCATTCGCTAATAAGAGATTTCAGGAAATTCAGGAATGCTATCAGCGAATAATGGACCACAGACGGAAGCGTCCGTCACACTGAGCTCAAGTGGATAGACATTTCCCTCTCCCGAAATCCGCGCGGAGCCCTTCTTTTCCCGACGAGCGAATCCGGGGAGGAAATGTACTGGTTCCCGATATCTCAAGTCTTCCCACGGGGCATCTGTTCGGCTGTTACAGGCCTTCAAAGCCGGCCTCGCTTCAACTCCGGATCGTGATGCCTTTCAACTGCTCCCGCGTGCTCTCCGCGTACCATATGTCCACAAACTCCTCTATCGATTCCTGTTCCCTGAGCTGAATGAGGTCTGCCACCGGTGTCCTGAGGAGCAGCTTTATACTTCTAAAGGCACGCGAATCTTTTGCGGCGAATTCTTGTGCGACCTTCCGAGATTCCGAAGCCAGGATCTCTTCGGAAACAACAAGGTCGACGAGGCCCATTTCCAGGGCTTCCTGGGCGGAGAACAGCGCGCCGCTATAGAGCACTCGCTGAGCGTTCTTGCGCCCCACACAGAAGGCCAGAGTTTCCACCGAGCCAGAGAACACGGTCGACCCGAAGGTGATCTCGTTTAAGGAGATCTTGGCCGCGGAGCCCACCATCAGCCTTGCGTCGCACGCTGTGGCGAGCATGCAGGCTCCTGCTATGGTGTGCCCATTTAGTGCCGCTACCACGGGCTTCGGGTACAGAAAGAGGTGGCGGTAGAGGTCAGCGAATTTCCTCAAGTACCTCGTAAAATCTTCTCTGGAGTAATGGAAAAATTCGGGGATGTCGAATCCGAAGGAAAAGAATTTTCCCGTTCCCGTGAAGATGAGCGCTCTCACGCCCTCATCCGCTTCGAGCTCGTCGAATGCGGCTTTCAATTCCGTTATCACCGCTTCGTTGAGGGCATTTACTTTGCCTCGCGAAAGGGTGACAGACGCCACCGCCCCTTCGCGCTTGATTGTCACATAGCTCACAAATGGGCTCCTCTCTTATTGTGCGGCGCGTTGAGCTTCTCGGCACAAGTTCCTCCCCTACCCCTGCGAATGGCGCTCCCTCCAGCATTCTCAGCGGAGCTTCTGCTGCTCGAGCCTCAGCATCTTGTGAGTCAACTCAAGCTTTCTCTGCTCCAACTGAAGGATTTGCTGTTCGAGTCTCTTGGCTTGCTCCTGCAGTTGTACGATTTGTTGATCGATTCTCTGATTGCGCATGGTCTGTCTGAGATCGAGCTCGTCCTTGCGGAGCTTGCTGCGGCTCTCCTCGAGCTCTTTTCTGGAGCGCTCCACATCTAGCTGTTGCTGCTTGAGCTTCTCCATGCCGGCGAGCTCTGGAGGTTTCTGATTACATACATCGTTTTTTGCTTTGGGCTCGGCCTCTTTTTTCGCTTCCGGAGCTCCCTGCGAAAAAGCGGGCCCACAGGCAAGGAAGACAAAAAGTGACAGACCGACTGTGAGAATGATCGTCCAAAATCTCATATGCGGCCCCCTCGCTCGGAGAAAATTCGGTTGGCACCGGTGATCCGCTTGACGTGCTCCCGCCGAATCACTAGGCAGCCACACGTCCCGAGTCGCATCCCCTTATACTATGTCGACTCCTCTTAGGGAACATCGCGATTCCCATTCTTGCAGAAAAAAGAGAGCATTTCTGCCGGGGGTTCGGCTCACATCGTAACTGCACACTCCATCGGTGGAGGCATTCCAGCGGCATAGAGCGGCGCATTGAAAATGGGCCTGAGCCCAATTCATCGACTGAGCCACGAATCGCAGAGTGAAAACCCTGTCCGCACTCGACTATCGTGTTGACCATGCTCTCAAAGGGCTCCGCAGTCTCAATTCGAAGGCCACGACCGTCATTGCGATGTGTCCATCGAAGGCCCACTGGCTCCCAATTGCAATGGTTCGCACGCGTATTCAATGCGCGGCTGAATGGCTCAGAATTTCCAGTACCCGGTTTCGCCGACTTCGGAGCTGATGTACGGAGCAAGCCATGAGGGGGGTTCGCAGTCCAGAGAGCCGTATTGGAACTGCCACTGAAGGAACCCGAACGCCGCCTCATCGATGTCATCGGGAATAGCCTCTTCCGGGATTCGTACCGCGGCTGACATTATTCTCACCGGTAGGCTCATGTCCCAGCCATCTTTGAAAGCCCGCACGAGACAACCAGTCTGAACTACCCACAGGAACTGCTCTTTTCTTGTCATCCGATCACTCAATCACCGTTCGTTCCCATGTCCGGAAATCCGGTTCTTCAGCCACACATAGACGTGAGATCGCGGACAAGTCAAGCAGAAAACATACTTTTTCACTGTTCACATGGGAAACCGGGGCTTACTGCCCGAATCGATTGTTAGAACCGTGTGTGGCGAGGCCTTAAGCGCAGCCTCGACCCTTTTGTGGACCATGCGCCACATGATCGGCACCAGTATCAACATTCCAAGAGGCCAAACGGGGCCGGAAAAGCACAACAGATTGAACAGAGCGTGAAACACCACCGCGAGAGCCAGCCCCCTCCTCACGAGACGCTGTCCGAATTCTTTGTCGGAAAACTTGGCACATCCAAGAGCGTAACCCCACATACCCGCCCAGAGAGCGTGCCCCGGGACACTCAGCACAGCGCGCATCACGGTGACCGTTGCAAACGATCCCATGCTTCGCTGGTATTCCGATAGCAGGTAGAACACATTCTCCAGGGAAGCAAATCCGAGGGCAGCAGCCACGGCGTAGACCACCCCATCCATAGGCTCATCGAACTCAGCACTTCGATACGCTCCAAACCGGACAACAAGGTACTTGACAGGTTCCTCGATCAAGGGTGCCACGACAATTGTGGAGACAATGGGAGAAAGAGACAGGAACGGCATTTCAACGATGGCAGCCGGCACTACTGCGGCCATTCCCCAAAGGAAGCACGCCCGTACTGCGTGCAGCGGCTCCGGCTCCAGTTTGTCTTGCCTAAAGAAGTACCATAGCCAAAACAATCCCGGCGCGAGGGCAAGGCTCAATATGATAGCCGCTGCAATCACGATGTACTCTCCCCGTAGAAACTACAGATAAAGAAACGGTTGACAGGGTCCCTCGCGGAACAATCGAGCGCAATCCATAGACCACAGTCGCCACTGTAGTTCCCGCCAGTGAGAAAGTCAATGGCGCGCTCGAAAAACAAGCATGCCACCACGATTTGCCGAGTGTGAACGAAATGCAGTTTGACGGCAGGGTGTGCTTCAGCTATCCTCAAGAAGACGAAACGCCTTTCATTTCAATTGACTGGTGCGGGGTCTTGCCTAAAGAGATGCATGCTCGGAACAGGGGAGTCGTGGCAGCGCGGCGGGAGAGCCGAGCAACCGGAACGTCAGCCGATAGAGTGGCTTCGGCCAGGGGAGTAATCATCTATTGCTTACAGGGAAACATGGAGGTTATATGATGGAAGAAAGAGTCCACTCCGGCCGAACCCAATGGCTTTGGGTGGTCCTCTTCGTGCTTGCTACCCTGACGCTCCTGGCTGGAGGGTACTGGCATTACCGGTCCGAGAATGAGCGAATCCGGGACGAGAAATACCAAGAGATAGCAGCAATCGGCAGGCTCAAGGCAGGGCAGATCGAACAGTGGCGGGGCGAGAGGATTGCTGATGCAAGGAGGTCTTCAAAGGCTCCGTTCTTTGGTCAGGCTTTGCTGGAGTGGTTGCGAGATCCGGACAACCACGGCATTCGGGAGAAGCTGCAAGATAGGCTGCTGCTCGAACGGAAGGAAGGAGGGTACTCGGATGTCCTGATTCTCGACACAGAATACCGCATTCTACTGTCCTCTGAGCCACAGCCACACTCACTGAGCCCTCCTGCGAGGGAGGCTGTCGAACGGGCCCTGGCCACCCGCACTTCCACGTTGAGTGATCCGTACCGCTGCCCGCAGGGATTTGTCCACTTGGACGCGGTGGGGCCAGTTCTCAATTCCGAGGGTCAACCCATTGCCGTGCTGGTATTCAGGAGCAATGCTGATTCCGTACTGTACCCGTTGATCCAGACTTGGCCAACGCCGAGCAAGACTGCTGAAACGCTTCTAGTCCGCAGGGACGATGAAGAGGTTCTCTTCTTGAACGACCTCCGTCACAGGCCCGAGAGCGCTCTTTCCCTCCGACAACCGCTAACCTCGACCGATCTTCCTGCCGTACAGGCAGTTTTGGGAAGAGAAGGGATGTTTCATGGCCGCGATTACCGCGGCGTGGCTGTCCTGGCGGACCTGCGCCCTATTCCCCGGTCGTCGTGGTTCATGGTAGCTAAAGTGGACCAAAGCGAAATCCTGGCCGAGGCTCGCTATCGCGGGTCAGTGATCGCGATCTTTGCTGCACTCTTCATCGTCCTCGCCGGAGGCGTAACTGCTTATCGGTATAGATACCGGCAGGTACGACTCTATCGAGACCTTTACCGATCCGAACGGGAGAAGATGGCCGCACTGAAGGAGTTTCGTACCACTCTCTACAGTATCGGGGATGCAGTGATCACCACGGACACCGAGGGTCTCGTAAAGCAGATGAACCAGGTTGCCGAGAAGCTGACAGGATGGCTGGAGCACGAGGCGAGAGGAAAGCCTGTGGGTGAGGTATTTCACATTGTGAACGAGGAAACACGCTCCAGGAACGAGGATCCCGTCGCGCGCGTGCTGCGTGAAGGAACCGTAGTAGGCCTGGCAAATCACACCCTCCTTCTTGCCAAGGACGGATCTGAACACCCCATTGCGGACAGCGGGGCGCCCATTTCCGACGAGAGTGGGGCAATCACCGGGGTGGTACTCGTTTTCCGAGATCAGACAGAAGAGCGAAAAGCGCAGAGGGCGTTGGAAGAGAGCGAGAAACGCTATCGTTCGTTGTTCGAGAACATGCTTGAGGGATATGTATACTGCAAGATGATTTTCGAAGATGATCGACCACAGGACTTCACGTACCTGGACGCTAACCCGGCGTTCGAAACATTGACAGGTTTGAAGAATGTGGTGGGCAAGAAAGCGAGCGAAGTGATACCGGGGCTGCAGGAGAATGACCGGGAAATCCTGGAAATTCACGGCAGAGTCGCTCAGACAGGAGCACCAGAGAAATTCGAGACGTACGTGGACAGCCTCGGAGCATGGTTTTCCGCCTCTGTTTACAGTCCTGAAAGGGGATACTTCATTTCGGTGTTTGACAACATTTCCGAGCGCAAGCGTGCTGAGGAAGCGCTGCGAGAGAGTGAGGCACAATATCGTGTCCTGTTCGAGAGCATTAACGATGCACTGTTTGTTCATTACGTGAATGAGGACGGTTCCCCCGGCCGTTTCATCCAAGTCAATGATGAGGCCTGCAAACGCTTGGGCTACACAAGGGAAGAACTGCTGCAATTGACCCCGAGAGACATCAGTGCTCAAGATGATTACAAGGCAATTGAGGATCGGAGGAGAGAGCTCATAGAAAAAGGGAGGACCGTATTCGACGCTGTTCATGTGGCAAAGGATGGGCGACACATAAGCGTGGAGAGCAGTGTCCGGTTATTCAATTACTTTGGTTGGCCTGCTGCTTTGTCCATATCGCGTGACACCACTGAACGAAGGCGAATTGAGGAAGCAAAGGAGCTCTTGCAAGAACAGCTTCTCCACTCCCAAAAGATGGAGGCAGTCGGTACCCTTGCGGGCGGAGTTGCTCATGATTTCAATAACATTCTCCAGATTGTTTTGGGATATTCCGAGTTAATTCTTTCTGACGACAACTTTCCCGCGACGTATAGGGCTGACCTGGAGAAGATTTTCCAGGCCTCCCGAGGCGGAGCCGACCTGGTTCAAAGGCTACTCACATTCAGCAGAAAAACTGAAGCCAGGCCTCGTCCCCTCAACCTGAATAGACGAATAGAGCAATTGCAGAAAATGCTCTCGCGCACCCTACCCAGGATGATAGAAATAGAGCTCGTATTGGCGGATGATCTGGCCCCCATAAATGCGGACCCGACGCAAATGGAACAGGTCTTGATGAACCTTGCAGTCAACGCGAGAGACGCCATGCCTGACGGGGGCAAACTATGCATCCGTACTGAAAACGTGACCCTTGACGAGCATTATGCCAAGACTCACCTCGGTGCGAAGCCGGGTCCGTTTGTGTTGCTTTCTGTGTCGGATACCGGGAAAGGCATGGATAAGGAGATCGTACAGCACATTTTTGAACCTTTCTTCACCACGAAACGCCCGGGCGAAGGCACCGGTCTCGGACTCGCCATGGTTTACGGAATCGTCAAGCAACATGGGGGTCACATTATGTGTTACAGCGAGCCTTCGCAGGGAACAGTCTTCAAGATGTATTTTCCCGCGCTCGTCCGAGATGAACAGCCGACGGAGACTGTGACAAGGCCTCTCCCAAGAGGTGGATCGGAGACTGTACTTCTTGTGGATGACGAGGAGTTGGTTCGCGACCTCGGGGTGAGAATCCTGACCAAAGCAGGTTATACGGTGATCACTGCTTCTGACGGCAAGACAGCTTTGGAGCTTTACGAGGCGAACAGACAGGAGATCTCTCTCGTCATTTTGGACCTGATCATGCCGCACATGGGGGGCAAAAAGTGCCTCGACGAGCTTTTGGGTCTGGATCCAGCCGTGAAAGTGGTCATTGCAAGCGGCTATTCTGCAGATGCCTCTACCAAAGAAGCTCTGAGCTCTGGCGCAAAGGGATTCGTTAATAAACCCTATGACATTCGCCAGGTTCTGGATGTTGTTCGCAGGGTGCTGGACGAGGAACGGGCGCAAACATAGCGACTGGATCGTTTTGGACCTGTGCTGTACCAAGGGGGCAGTCAAAGAAATGCCACACGCGCTGATCGGGCCGATTTCAAGCACACGCCGGTCTGCCCACGGCTTTTTTGGGGCAAGAAGCTGGGGCCATATCGCTTTAGCGGTTCACGAATCCAGCGGGGTACGAAATGAGTGAGAGGAATGCGAGCATTACCCTTCATCCGGAACGGGCGGGTCAGACGCAGCAGTTGACGAGAGATCTTTCATGTATCGGATGCGGTTTCTGCTGCACCAAGGTGATTTGCAGGATAGGGGCCATGATCTACGGTCATTACACAAATCCCTGTCCTGCGCTGGAGCGGAACGGCAATCGGTACGTGTGTTCCCTCTACCGGCAAGATCCGGACCGGTATGAGCACATACTGGCCATAGGCGAGGGCTGCTGCTTCCCTGACAATCCGTGGAGAAGCGACCCGGGAGGGGCACTTTGACCCTTCTCATCGATTCCGGTTCTCACAGGCATCTCTCGAGAAAGGACGCCTCCGCAGACAATTGAGGACGCCGATTCTGGGAACCATCCGGCAAAGCGCTGCTTCATTCCTCGATGGCGGACGTCAATCCCAAGGACACAGCGCCTTGATTCGGTCAGCCAAATCCTGGGCTTTCTTGACCAAGACCGTATCGCCTTTTCGCATCTTGTCATATCCGAGCGTAGCACACGCTGTATAGCGCTGAATAAGCTCATCGACCGTGGCGTCCAGGGTCACATTGATGTCCTTCAACTGCTGCCGGAACGTGGCCTTGGCTTCGCCAAGAGCTCTTTCCCGCTCCTCCCCGAATCTGTAAATGCAATGATTTTGGATGGATTGCAGGTAATCCCGGACGATCACGCACTGGCGCTGTTGCCCATAGCCATCCGAAACAGCCGCCAGGACGAATCCAGCTACCACGACCGTCCAAAACCCAGTGGCAATTCTCCAATTCATGCAGACCCCCTCCGATTTGATTGTCGTAAATTCATCATATGGTGATACACCCCCACGCTCTTCAGATCACCGTGAGGTCATTTCTCAAGGGCGGGGGAATCGAGCCACAGACCGCCCACTTTGGGATCCGCGGCTTGCCGATCTGAAACAAGCGTTATCAAGACGTCGTCTTTGTCCTTCTTGAATTTCGCCTTGAACAGAACCATGGTGTACGGCCCCTGAGAATAAAACCCCAAGTATTCGAGGGAGGAGAGCTTGCCCAGATTGGTTTGGACCTTGGTTTGGAGCTCCAGAAAGCTCTGTCTGGTCTGAGCAGCCCGCATCTGTTCCGTCAGGTTGCGTCCAAACTTGGTGTAGTCTCCTTCGTAGATGCCTTTGAAGATGTCGTCGAGGATTTGTGTATATCGCTCCCGGAACTTGTCATTGTCTTTGGCCGGCTCGGCAGGGGGAGGCGCAGGGGGCAGATTCTCGGCCGTCCCTTCATGGGGAGAAGGTTGCGGACGAGACAGTTCCGCTGGATCGGACGTGTCCGTTGCTGGCCTCACGCTTTCACCCATTCCGCCTTGCTGAGCGGCCTTGCGGCCTGCTGTTGGGGGAGCCTCGGACCATGTCGGGGGGATGAGGATGAGAGAAAGGCCTATTATAGTGCCAAGGACTTTGGAGAATCTAACCATGGAAAGCTCCAGAAAAAACTGGAATTGGCTGGGGCATTCAGGTTACCAGCCACGGTGTCCAGATCCACACAGCGCCCAAGACTCGCTCGGATATTCCCTGCGGCGGCAATGCTTCTGCCCCGTACACGGCAAAGCATACGAGGGCTCAACGGGCAATGCAAAGGTTTTCTCGCAAATTCCGACAGGATTTCGAGATCAGGGGGGAGCGATGCCAAGGCGCGAGCGAGTCAGGAAAGCGCCCCGAAAAGTGCAACGGGAGGTGTCAACTTTGCGGCAGAAGTACCCTCCCACCGGCCGCAAGGGCGGGTTTCAAATCCGCCTTTTATTGTGGCAGGCTCTGAATCAGCCCTATCCCGCAAAGCCAGTTCAAGACAAGAAGGGCGGGGTTTGCAACCCGCCTTCGATTGAAGATGGTAGCTCTCCCCGCCCTTCCCAACACCTGCCACCGCATTCGGATCAACCGCGTTGCCGTGATTAGGACGCCCCATTTGCGAAATGACGTAATTAGTTCTCGCTCCTCAGCAAGCGGAGCTTGGCAGAAATGATCTTGAGCAAAGCTCAATTATTTCTTGTCCTTCACTTCCTCGAACTCTGCTTCCACCACGTCTTCCGCTCCCTTGGAAGAAGCCTGCTCGCGCGCTTCCCCGCCCCCTGATGCGTGTCCAGTCCCAGCACCGCCAGCGCCCGCTGCTGCGCCGGCCTGTTGGTACATGGCTTCCGCAAGTTTGTGCGAAGCTTGCTGGAGTTCTTCCACGGCAGATTTGATAGCGTGGGTGTCATTGCCCTCCATGGCTGTCTTCGTCTTGCTGATGGCAGCTTCAATAGCGCTTTTCGTGCCCGAATCCACCTTGTCGCCGTATTCTTTCAATGATTTTTCGGTCATGTAGACCATCGAATCGGCCTGGTTCCGGGCCTCCACAAGTTCCCGCTTCTTGCGGTCTTCATCTGCATGAGCTTCCGCATCCCGCACCATCTGTTGGATTTCTTCTTCGGACAATCCGCTGGAAGCAGTGATCTTGATCGACTGTTCCCTCCCCGTACCCAGATCCTTCGCGGAAACGTGTACAATTCCGTTGGCATCGATGTCGAATGTTACTTCGATCTGGGGAACTCCGCGGGGAGCGGGAGGAATACCAACAAGCTCGAACCTGCCCAACGTCTTGTTGTTGGCTGCCATCTCACGCTCACCTTGGAGCACATGGATAGACACAGACGGCTGGTTGTCCGAAGCCGTAGAGAAGATCTGGCTCTTGCGAGTAGGAATGGTGGTGTTCTTCTCGATCAACCGAGTGAATACTCCGCCCAAAGTCTCGATGCCTAGCGATAGAGGTGTCACATCGAGGAGGAGTACATCCTTGACCTCCCCTCTGAGGACAGCACCCTGAATGGCAGCGCCGATGGCGACCACCTCGTCAGGATTGACTCCCTTATGGGGCTCCTTGCCGAAGATGGACTTCACCTTGGCCTGGACTGCAGGCATGCGCGTCATGCCCCCCACCAAGATGACCTCATCGATGTCCGCTGGAGATAACCCCGCATCTTTCAGTGCCGTACGGCACGGGCCCTCAGTCCTGTCGATCAGGTCTTCGACAAGCTTTTCCATCTTGGCTCGAGTGAGCTTCATGGTCAGATGCTTGGGCCCTGACGCATCAGCCGTGATAAAGGGGAGATTGATGTCCGTCTCCATGGACGAGCTCAATTCGATTTTGGCTTTTTCCGCAGCTTCCTTGAGGCGCTGAAGAGCCATCTTATCCGTACGAAGGTCTATTCCCTGGTCCTTTCTGAACTCATCGGCCAGGTAATCTATGATGCGCTGGTCGAAATCCTCCCCACCAAGATGAGTATCACCGTTGGTGGCCTTGACCTCGAACACCCCCTCACCGATTTCCAAAATGGAGATGTCGAAGGTCCCGCCGCCCAGATCGAATACGGCAACTTTCTCTTCCTTCTTCTTGTCGAGTCCGTACGCCAACGATGCTGCCGTTGGCTCGTTGATGATTCGGAGGACGTTCAATCCCGCGATGCGGCCGGCATCCTTAGTGGCCTGTCTCTGCGAATCGTTGAAGTAGGCGGGAACCGTCACGACTGCATCGGTAACTTCTTCTCCCAGGTAGTCTTCCGCGGTTTGCTTCATCTTCTGAAGGACCATGGCCGAAATTTCTGGCGCGGCATACTGTTTTCCCCGTACTTCCACTGCCGCGTCGCCGTTCTTGTCAGGCACAATCTTGAACGGACAGATCTTGATATCCTGCTGAACCTCGGGAGAGGTAAATCTCCGGCCTATAAGCCTCTTGATGGCAAAGAGCGTGTTCTCCGGATTGGTGATGGCTTGCCTCTTGGCTACCTGCCCGACCACCCGCTCGCCTGAATCGGTGAACGCCACCATTGACGGCGTGGTGCGTCCGCCCTCCGAATTGGGAATAACGACAGGGTCACCACCTTCCATGATAGCCACGCATGAGTTGGTGGTTCCCAGATCTATGCCAATAACCTTTCCGGCCATATTATCCTCCTGAATGCTGCTTGATGCCTATGCTTAGAGCTCTTATTTCTTTTTCTTGCCCGCTGGGGGCGAACGATCTTAGGGCTGGCCTTGATCGACCGATATCACCACCTTGGCCGGTCGAAGAAGGCGATCATGGTACATATATCCCTTCTCCAACTGATCTATTACCGTGTTCGGTGGCACATCCTCAGACGGCATGCGGCCTATACCTTCGTGAAACTGTGGGTCGAAGGGCTGTCCAAGCGCCTGAATCTCGGTGACACCGTATTGGGCCAGTAAATCACGAAACATCCCGGCAATCATCCTTACTCCCTCAGCGACCGGGTTGGATTCGTCCATCTCCGAACAATGCTGGGCTGCGCGATCCATGTTGTCCACGACAGGCAGAAGAGCTTTCAGAAGATCTTCGTGTCTATATTTCTGCCACCTGCCTCGGTCCTGAGCGACCCGCTTTTTGTAGTTCTCCAGCTCTGCAACGGCACGCATCCAGCGGTCTCGGTTCTCATTCGCCTCTTTGCGGGCCTGTTCGAGCGGGTCGACTTCATCCTCCTTCGCGACGTGCTCCCCTGCACTCTCAGATTCAATCGCTTGTACGTCCGAGCGAGCGTGCTGCTCCAACGCGCTTGTCGTGCTTTCGGATGGTTCCTCAGGTTCTGAAGCCCTCACTGTGGTTGTTTCCTGATCTCTGTCGGTCAACTTCACCTCCTGCAGGATCTTCTCGGCGCTGTCTCATGCCTCACGGCTCCGCTGACTTGACCCAGCGGCACAGATGTTCGTGAAGACAGGGGCGTGGGACCACTCGCACCTCTTTATAAACCATAATAATATTAGCTCATTACGTTTACGTGCCGCCCCTACCATAGGTATTTGGGCACCCACCGGCCGTCTGTCAAGTGGTCAAATCGCAGTAAGGCGGGTACACAATGCAGACAGGGAGCGAATAGCCTGTCTGATTCGCTGTGGATTTCCGCAGTACTCGTACTAGTTGTTCCCGCGCTGCCACGCATTGAACATGCGTGGCATTGATCGCAAGTGAATGCCGGAAACTTTGCTATTTTATAGTCGAGTCACCTGGGAGAAGTCGAAGCGCATCTATTGAGAATCTTTAGTGAATATACTATTCCTGTCTATTCATGTTCGTATCCGGGATGGTAAAGTAAAACGTAGAGCCGCGGCCGAGCTCCGTTTCTACCCAAATCTTGCCACCGTGTAATGAAATGATCTTTTTCACGATCGCTAGTCCAAGTCCTGTTCCTTCGTACTCTTGTTGGGAATGCAAACGACTAAACAGACCAAAGATGCGATCAACATAGTCCTTCTCAATTCCTATGCCGTTATCCTTGAACGAGAAAAGCCATCCGGAGCTCTGCTTCGACACTGCCACGTGGATCCTGGGATTCTCTACCGCTCTGAATTTGATCGCATTTGATAGCAGGTTCTGGAACAATTGGATGAATTGGATCTTGTCCGCGATGATAGTCGGCAAAGAATCATGGGTTATCTCAGCGCCGCTCTCTGAGATCGCTGTTGTCAGGTTCTCCATAGCTGCCCGCAACACCGATTCACAATCTACTCGATCAAACACGGCCCGGTGGGAGCCCACTCGCGAGTACGCGAGCAAATCGTCGATCAGGGTTTTCATCCTGAAAGCGGATGTGGTGGAATACTTTGCCAGGGTATCAGCTTCAGGGCCTAACTTGGCGCCGTATTTCTTCTCCAGAAGCTGCACGGAGTTCACAATGTTTCTCAACGGCTCCTGGAGATCGTGTGAAACCCTGTATGCAAATGACTCTAGCTCGGAATTCGAGCGCTGCAGCTCTGCGGTCTGCTTTTCCAAGGCTCTCTGGGCTCGCCACTGCTCGGTGACGTCTCGCACTATTCCTTGGTAGCCCAAAACGGAACCGTCGTTTGCGCGACGAACCGTTGCGGTAACCACGCAGTCAGCTACTGCCCCGTCAGTCCTCGTGAGACGCACCGGGTGGTCCTTAACACGACCTTCTCGCTCCAACGCTTCGATCAGCAAGTTTCGATCCTCAGGATCGTCACACAGGGTGCGGACATCTTCCCCCAGCATCTTTTTGCGGGTTGATCCCAACAGCTCTTCAAGTGCCCGGTTCATTTCGATCAGCTTGCCCTCTCGCGATGTCATGAATACCCCGTCCATGGAATCGTCAAAGAGAGCGCGGTATTTCTCCTCGCTTGCGCTGACCGCTTCATGTGCCCTTTCCAGCTCTGCGTCGCGGCGCTCCAGGCGTCTCATTCCCACAACCAGCCCGAGCATTCCAATGAGATACAAGGATCCGTGTGAAATGGCTAGGGTAGCTATTTCTCGGCGCTCGATCTCAAGAAACGGCTCCAGGGGTACCTTAGCTGCCACCGCTCCCCTCACACGCTTTCCCGAGGAGCACTCCTCATGGCACTTGGCGCAGGATTTTGAGGCCTCCATAGGCTTCATGAATCGGAGATGTCGTTTGCCGCCATTCTCTGCGATCTCAATAGCCTCTGCGGCCCCGGCCTCAAAGGATTTCAGCGCATTGACTTCCCATTCGTCAGGCCCGTTCTCCGGGCGTAATGGCGTGAGGCTGGTTATATGGCCTTGCACACCCCAATATTGGTTGAACTCGTCATGAATGAGTCGAAGCATGTACGCGGGGTTCAAAAGGGTCAGCCTCACACCCGATGGAGTCTGAATGTCTCTGTCAGGAACGTGGGCCAAGTAAGGGTTCGGGGAAGTCCCTTCTTTGACGGGAACATAAACGCCACCGTGTGAAGCGACCCACAATCTCATTGCCTGGTCCTTGTCCACGTGTGCTCGAGCGACGAAATCCGCTATGCGGATCGTCCCGGACTTGAGCTCGTAGATGCCCACGGCAACGGATGCAGCCACGCTGGCCGTCCAAATGACCATCAACAGATAAAAATACGCTCTCAGCCCGCTTCCGCACCGAAAGGAGGAGCCTCTTGCGGTCATCGCGTCCCTCCAGTGTTGCGGAAACCCAACAACGTATCCGACCACTCAGGGTGGATTATCCGGTACCCCGAGGGACCGACGAACGCTCTCGTCATGCGTGCACCGATTGTCGGAGTAGACGCGCTACGGCCGTCCACTACGCGCATCGGCATCCCCATGCGCTCACCTCCTGATCTGCGTGGACGGTGCTGAGTCGCCATTTGGCAATGCACGAACATCATGATGGGCATTTCGAGCATTTTCCGTGCCACAACATGCCAGGAGCGATCTTGGCGTAATATATTGACATGTTTACACAATACGGGAATCAAACAGATCCAGAGACAGGCTGACAATGGGAAACTGTTGCATCAATCGGACAGTTGTACCTCTTAAGGAGACAACACAACCCTATTATATTAAAATTGCTCACGTATTTTTCACATTTCTCATGTCGTGTTCCATGACATAATTCCCGTGTGCTGTTCCGAGCGAAAGGGGAGCCCGAAAAGAAAGTATCTCAAAAGCCGGCAGTCCGTGATAATCGTGGCACACCCCCTCACCCTGACCCTCTCCCCCGAAGCGGGGGAGAGGAGATTCTTCAGGATCCCGCTCGCTCTGGGAGGGGGTTGGGGCATAAGCGTTAAGTTAGAAGTGGAACGGCCAATTGTTCGTCATTCCGGCGAAAGCCGGAATCCAGTCCTTCCAATATGTTATGGACCCC
>Ga0067045_1029164_pt1 | contig 23262 bp, 22 predicted proteins | sample TerdegcTABiofilm_FD_59184 | JGI IMG/M metagenome (GOLD analysis project Ga0067045, IMG submission 59184) | Combined Assembly of (Gp0054472, Gp0054536) Wastewater bioreactor microbial communities from Singapore -Terephthalate degrading...
CCAAAATCGCAGGGGCGATTTTGGGGGAGGCGGGAGGGGGCTGAAAATCCACATGTTGATGTCAAAATGATTTATCCCAAATTGACGTTAATCAAATTCAACCTGAAGGCGGAGGATACCCCATGCACATTCTGGTAGGATTGGAAAATAACTTCGAGAACCGCTCGCTGGCATGGGCGCTGGAACATCCCGGCTGCTTTGCTTACGGCAGCGAAAGCAGTGAGGCGGTCATGAATATGGCGCTGGCATTTCTGGAATACAAACGCTGGATTGCCAACCACACCGCGCAATCGTGGCTGCAGGATGTGCATGATGTGGATGTGCGCCTGGTGGATGTCTGGGATGTTTACGAAATTGACGAAAATTACGAGGTCAAACCCGACGGACGGTACTCGGTCAATGCCTGGTTCCGCCACGACTGGAAGCCGCTCACCCGTGTGGAGGTGCGCCGCGGGCTGGATATTCTCTCCTTCAGCCGTGCCGACCTGCTGAAACTGGTTGAAGGACTTTCCGATACCATCCTCGACCGGCCCTACCCCGGTGAACGCTGGAGCATTCGCGGTGTGCTGGGACATGTTGCCAAAGCAGAGTGGTGGTATCTCGACCGGCTGGGGCTGGCCGGCATCAGCCGGCGTGAACTGCCGGAGGATGTCTTCGAGCAGCTGGATGTGGTGCGCCGGAGATTGGAAGAAACCCTGCCGACCCTGGAAGGGGAAGTCAGGGTGGTGGGCAAGGATGGCGAATTCTGGAGCCCGCGCAAACTGCTTCGGCGGGCGGCCTGGCACGAGCGCGACCACATTTCTCATATTCAGAAGCTGCTTTCCGGTACGCGCGATTTGGGTTAGGGGTTTTGGGGGTTCAACCCAAATCTGACCTGCCCGCTGCGATGCGATTCCCGGTTTTCCCCATCGGAGCGGCGCCCGCTGCTTTTTGAACGAGCGCAGCAAGGAACAACCCCACGCGCTTTGACAGATTAGCCTTTTGATGTTAAAATATATCAACTGATTATAAAAAATCACTCAGGCGGGAACGTTTTCGTTCGTAAGCCCTGCAAATCTGGCGGGGTTTTGTTTTGAAACCTGAATTGGAACCCTAAAAACACATCCATTGTGTTTAATAAAAAACTTTACAAAGGAATAAGAGTACACAAGTAAATGAAGGACAAAAAAATTCGGATTATCCCCCTCGGAGGTTTGGGGGAAGTTGGGCGTAACATGATGGTCTATGAATACGGCGATGATATCATCGTCGTGGATGCCGGCCTGATGTTCCCCGACAGTGACATGCTGGGGGTGGATTACATCATCCCCGATATCTCCTACCTTACCGAACGGCGCAACAAAATTCGCGCCATCATCATCACCCACGGGCACGAGGATCACACCGGCGCCATCCGCCACGTGATCGAGCAGATTCAGGCGCCCATTTACGCCACCCCGCTCACCCGCGGGTTGATCGAGGTCAAACTGGCCAAAAACGGTCTGCTCGACCGCGTCGAATTGCACACCGTGCAGGCCGGCGACACCCTGCAACTGGGCAGTTTCACCATCGAGTTTTTCCACGTCTGCCACTCGATTCCAGATGGCGTTGGGCTGGGCATTACCACCCCGCTCGGTCTGATTGTTCACCAGTCGGACTACAAGTTCGACCACACGCCGGTGGACGAAAAACCCAGCGATTACGCCAAGTTGGCCGAGTTTTCGCAGCGCGGCGTGCTGGCGCTGCTGGCCGATTCTACCAATGCCGAGCGCGCCGGCTGGACGCCTTCCGAAAAGGTGATTGACGAGGCCTTTGACCGCGTCTTCAAAGAAGCCCCCGGGCGCATCATCATTGCCAGCTTTGCTTCGCTCATCTCGCGCATGCAGCAGGCGGCCAACGCCGCTCAGCGCCACGGGCGCAAACTGGCATTTGCCGGCACCAGCATGGTGGATAATGTCAAAATGGCGCGCAAACTGGGCTATCTGAACATCCCCGAGAAATTGCAGGTGTCCATCGAGCAGGCGCTGACCCTGCCGCCCGAGCAGGTGGTCATCATGTGCACCGGTTCGCAGGGTGAGCCGTCTTCCATCATGGGGCGGCTTTCCACCGGCACCAACCGCCTGTTTGACATCATCCCCGGCGATACGGTCGTACTTTCTTCACATCCCATCCCCGGCAACGAGGAAAATGTGTACCGGACGATTAACCGCCTGTTCCAGCGCGGCGCCAATGTGATTTACGAGGCCATTGCGCCGGTGCATGTTTCCGGGCACGCCAGCCAGGAAGAGATGAAACTGCTCATCCACCTGACCCGTCCCAAATTCCTCATTCCCATTCACGGCGAACTGCGCCAGCTGCATCAGCACGCGCTGCTGGCTACGCAGGTGGGTATCCCACGCGAGAACATTGCCGTCATCGAAAACGGACAGGTGCTGGAACTGGATGGCAAGAGCCTGCGGCTGGCCGAAAAAGTGCCGACCTCCTATGTCTTTGTGGAAGGTTCCAGTGTGGGCGAGGTGGATACCGATGTGATGCGCGAACGCGAAATTCTGGCGCGCGACGGCATTGTGCTGGTCAATGTGGTGCTGGATCGTTTCAGCGGCAGCTTGCGGCGCGAACCGCAAATTACCAGCCGCGGGTTCATGCTTTCGCGGGAGAGTGAAACGGTGATGGAAGAAGCCCGCAGACGGGTTTCCGGAATGATCGGCAGCAGTGTCAACGGCAACCTCAGCCGCGATATTGAGAAAGAGCTGAGCAATTACCTGTACAGCGAAACCCACCGCCGCCCGATGATTTACGTCACCGTTTCGCGCGAGTAAGCCGGCGCGGTTAACTTTCCAGCAGCTGACTGATTTCCGCCAATTCTGCCACGCTCAATTTCCATTCGAGCGCGCGCAGGTTGGCGGTGACCTGTTCCAGCCGCGTGGCGCCGGCAATCACCGAGCAGACGGCCGGCTGCGCCAGCAGCCAGGCAATGGCCAGTTCGTTCAGGCTGCGGCCGTGGTTTTTTGCCCAGCTTTCCAGCCGTTCGATGCGGTCGTAAAATGCCTCGCTCATGAAGCCCTGCACATAGGCGGAACTTTCGCCGCGTGAGCCGGGCGGCGGGGGCTGCCCGCGCCGGTACTTGCCGGTTAGAAAACCGCCTGCCAGCGGGAAGTACGGCACAAAACCGACCCCGAACTGGCGGCAGTAAGGCAGTACTTCGCGTTCTGCCTCGCGGTTGAGCAGATTGTATTCCGATTGAATCACTGCAAAAGCCGTCCAGCCGCGCACCTCCGCCAGCAGGTTGGCATGCGCCAGCTGCCAGGCCGCGTAATTGGAGCAGCCCACATAGCGAACCTTGCCGGCGCGCACCAGATCGTCCAGCGCGCGCAGGGTTTCCTCGATGGGTGTGTTTTCGTCCCAGCGGTGGGTGTAGTACAGGTCAAGGTAGTCGGTTTGCAGGCGGCGCAGGCTGGCTTCCACCGCTTCCAGAATGTGGTGGCGCGAAAGGCCGCGCTCGTTGACGCCTTCGCCGGTGGGGAAGAAAACCTTGCTGGCGATGAAAAATTTTCGTCGGCGGCTGCCTTTCAGGGCTTCGCCGATGGTTTCTTCCGAGCGGCCGCCAGTGTAAATGTCGGCCGTATCCAGATGATTGATGCCGGCCTGTTCGGCAAAATCCAACAGGCGGTTGACTTCAGCCTGCGGCATCATCTCGGCGCCGAAGCGGTTGGTGCCGATCCCGATGGCTGAAACCTGTACGCCGCTGCGTCCGAGGGGGCGGTATTCCATGATTTCAAGACCTCCTTTGGATGAACTGGCTCAATTTTACCGGAAATCCAACCAATCGGCGATTGTCCTGCCCAGCCCGCCATGGCTTTTTCAAAGTAAGTCGAAAAGAGGTCAAACCACAGGCTGCCGACGCCAGTAAAAAAATCTGCTCGCCCCAACCCCCCGTAGCCCCCCTTCCCCGCAAGGCTGCCCCGTCCGCTCAACGCGTACCTCTTTGGGGAAGGGGGGCGAGGAGTGTGACCCGCGCCGGGCTGCGTTGGTGTCCATGTCAACGATGCTGCTCCGCGGGGAAGGGGGGCGAGGAGTGTGACCCGCGTCGGGCTGCGTTGGGGCCCATTTCAATGACGCTGCTCCGCGGGGAAGGTTTTGGGGATAAATGCCGGGGGTCTTTGCCCGCCAGCATCCAGACTGAGCTTTTATATGGATGGAAAAGAAAGAGGCGTTTTTTTACCCTCTTACTTCAACGCGGCGGCGCGCTTTTCCTGCCGCGCTTTGAGCGTTTCCCACACCGCTGGCAGCACCGAGATCAGCACAATTGCGATGATCACCAGTGAAAAGTTCTTTTCCACGAACGGCAGTCCGCCGAAGAAGAACCCGCCCCACAGGAACAGACTGACCCACAGCATACCGCCGACAATGTTATAGGTGAGGAAGTAACCGTAGCGCATCTTGCCAATTCCGGCGACAAACGGCGCAAAGGTGCGCACAATCGGCACAAAGCGCGCCAGCAGAATGGTCTTGCCGCCGTGCTTTTCATAAAACTTTTGGGTGCGTTCCAGATACTCGCGTTTGACCCAGCGGCTTTCCTGTTCAAAGACGCGCGAACCGACCTTGTTACCGATCCAGTAATTGACACTGTCGCCGATTACTGCGGCTGCCATCAGCAGCAGCCACAACGGCAGTATTTGCAGCGAGCCCTTGGCGGAAAATGCCCCGGCCGCAAACAAGAGCGAATCGCCCGGCAGAAAGGGCGTAACCACCAGGCCGGTTTCGATAAAAATAATCCCAAACAGCACCGCATAGGTGCCAACCCCCACGCTGCGAATGATCACATCCAGATAGTGGTCAATGTGCAGCACAAAATCCAACGCCAGTCGTATCCAGTCCATTCATGTATTCCTGTTTGATAAGATGTTTTCCATCCGCTCGTCGGCTGCTGGCTGGTTTTGAGCCGTGCCGGCCGCTGGCGATTCGGTTTGAGAAGGATGAGCCAGCCGAATTGCCGTTTGCGCTTCGCGTTGCAGACGGTAGTTCATCCACACCAGCAGCAGCAGGTTGAGCAGCGCCATGCCCGGCAGTACCAGCCAGAGCGGGTTAAAAGTTTGGTCGGTAACCGGCAGGCGGTTAAGAAGCGGCAGCCGCGGGGTGACCGGAACGGCGCTCAGCACGCCAAAAAGGTTCCAGAAGGCGTGCAGCCCGACTGCCAGCAGGTAGCTGCCCACCAGTCTGCCCCAATAGCGGCGCTGTGCCCAGAAAGAGGCCAGCCCCCAGCCAAAGATGGCGGTAGCGGTGGTGTGCAGCAACAGGGAGCCGATCCGCGCAACCAGAATCAGCACGCCGCCGCCGTTGCCCGCGCCGGCCAGTGCGCTCAAATTTTCCCACAAGCCAAAGGCGGCTCCGCACAACGCCCCGCCGACAAACCCCTGTGCCGGGCTCAACCGGTCGCCGGCATACAACCACAACGCCAGCGGTTTGAGCAGCTCTTCCAGCAGCGGGGTGACTCCGGCAACCAGACTGATCAGCAGCGCCACGATGACCGGGTTGGCAAGAATCTGGTTGGCAATCAGTTCCAGTTGCTGCAGGTCCACATCCGCCGGGTCAAATTGTTCAAAGAAGCGCTGCAAATCGGCCAGCAGCTGCGGCTGAGTGTTCAGATAAATCCCCAGCACCACCACAAAGACCATCAGCATCACCAGCGAAAGCAGCAGGGTGAGCGGAATGGTCAAGGCAAAGGAAACCGACAGAATCTGCCAGCTGCGCCCGCGCGGCAGCACATTCAGGCCGCGGCGCGCCAGCTCGATGAGAAACCAGGCTGGAATGACGGCGCCGATCACTACCAGCGGCGGCAGCAGCAGCCAGGCCAGTGCAGAGCTTTCCACGAAGCGGAAGAGTCCTACCAGCGGCAGCCAGATCAGCATCGCCAGAGAGGCAAGCGCCAGCCGGCGCTGCCCGGCTGCGGTTTCGGCAGCCGTTGCAGCCGGCGGGCGAATCAGCCAAAAAAGCCCCACCAGCATCACCGTGCCGACGAATGCGCTGGTAAAGGCAATGTTAAGGAAAGAACCAGCCGAACCCGGCGGCAGACCGAGCAGCGGGGCGGCCATTGCCAGCCCGAGCACCAGAAACAGCAGGGCTGTTCCCAGCGAAAGGGCTGCTCCGCCGCCAAACAGCACTGCCAGCAGCCAGAAACGCCAGCCGGGTTCGACCTTTGCCTGCATAGAGCCGGATTACTTTTCTTCGATGGTCACGGAGAGGACTTTATCGCCGGGGGGCAGGTCGGCCGGGGCAGCGCTGGCCGGGTCACGCGCCGTCAGCGCTTTGGCAATTTCCATGCCCTCAATCACTTCGCCGAAGATGGTGTAACCGCCGTCCAGCTGCGGCAGCTCGGCATAGGTGATGAAGAACTGGCTGCCGTTGGTGTCCGGGCCGGCGTTTGCCATGCCCACCAGGCCGGGGCGGTCGTACTTGAGGTCCTCGCTGACCTCGTTGGCAAACTGGTAGCCGGGACCGCCAAAACCGGTGCCGGAGGGGTCGCCGGTCTGGGCGACAAAGTCGGGCAGTACGCGGTGGAAAATCATCCCGTCAAAGTAGCCCATGCGCGCCAGAAAGACGAAGGAATTGACCGCCAGCGGGGCTTTATCGGCAAACAGGCGGATTTTGATGTCGCCTTTTTCGGTCTTGAGCGTGGCGGTGTACTGCTTGTCCGGCGAGATGATCATCGGCGGGCAGCGGTCAAATTGGATGTCGCGCAGTGTGGCCAGTTTGAGGATGGCATCCAGGGTGGCGGGGTCGTAGGGTACCTGATCTTCGGGGACGAAAATCAATTCGCCGTCAATGAATACATACAGGGAAGGCGTTCCGGTCAGACCGATTTCCACCCCTTTTTGAAAGGTGCCTTCCACCTTGCGCACCACCGCCTCGGAGTTGAGATCGCGGCTGAAGCGGCCGGCATCCAGCCCGATGGAAGCCGCCTGCTCGTTCAGCCATTTTTCAAAGTCGGCTTTGGACTGCGCCGTCCAGACCTGCCAGTTGGCCTGATCGAACAGAAAGTCGTGCATCTCCCAGAATTTGCCCTGCAGCCCGGCGGCTTCGGCGGCCTGAGCGGCGAGAAGGGACTTGTCGTGTGAAGTCAGCGGAAAATGACGGAAGATGACCCGCACCTGATCGGGGTTGGCTTGCTCAAATTCTTTCAGAAAACCGGCTGCCTGCGAGCAGTACGGGCACTGAAAATCGCTGTATTCCACCAGCGTCAGGCGGGCATTTTTTGCTCCGCGCGACCAGTCCGCGTCGCTGACCGGCGGCAGGTTGACCGAGGCCGGATCGCGCGGGTCGGGGAACAGGCTGAAGAGCGTGCAGGCCATGGGGGTGCCTTCCGGCATGGGGCGCGGCGTGCGGGTCGGCACGGCGGTAGGTTCAGCCGGGGTGGCGGCGGCCTGCGGCGCACATGCCGAAAGCAGCAAAGCAACCAGTAAGATCATCCACAGCAGGGGGTGTTTCTTCATTGTCAAATACCAAAAACCTTTCTTATCCAGAATATGGGGCGGTTTGCGCCCGCAGGCGCGCCAGCGTGTGCTGGCGCAAGAGCGATTGTACCGCATCCGGCGGTTGTGCGGCATCCACGATGACCCAGCGCTGCGGGTCTGCCGCGGCTATCTGCCGGTAACCGGCGCGCACACGCTGGTGAAATTGAGCATCACAGGCATCCAGGCGGTTCCACTCGCCTTCTTTCTGCTTGCGGCGCAGCCCGATGAGCGGGTCCACATCCAGCAGAAAGGTCAGGTCGGGCTGTAAACCGCCGGTAGCAAAATGCAGCAACTGCCGCAGGGTATCCAGATCAACCCCGTGACCGTAGCCCTGATAGGCGAGGGTGGAATCGGCATACCGGTCGCACAGCACAATTTTGCCGCCAGCCAGCGCCGGGCGGATGACCTCCTCCACCAGTTGAGCGCGCGCCGCCAGAAAGAGCAGAATCTCGGTGCGCGGGTGCATGGCCGTATTGGCAAGGTTCATCAGCACGGCGCGTACCTGTTCGCTGATCGGCGTGCCGCCCGGCTCGCGCAGGGTCAGCACGTCCCAGCCCTGACTGCGCAGGAAATCAGCCAGCGGGTGAATTTGGGTGGTTTTGCCGGCGCCTTCCGGTCCTTCTAAGGTGATGAACAAACCCAGCAGCGTGCCTTTCTCATTTCGAGAGTATGCGTTGAATTGTACTCCAGATTTGGACGGCTGGACAATGGGTTGGTAAAAGTAACCCATGGCTTTCTTAAAGTCGAAAACGGTCAAACCGCAACCGGCGGGCGCTGACCGATGTCTATTCGGAATAATCCACGGATGCGTCCAATCGAGTGCTTTTGCCCCCTGCCCCTCCCCCAAAATCGCTGGGCGATTTTGGGGGAGGGGCAGGGGGTTGTTGTAGTGGACCCATAAAACTGGACACAAAAATAGCAAAGCTAAGGGGTATTTTCCTAATCCGCCGGTGTGACTGCTGGGGCAGGCTCGTTCACCCGCACCTGCCGCACCAGCCAGACCGCCAGCAGGTTCATTGCCAGGGCAGCGATCAGGTTGCCGCCAATTCCCACTCCGTTGAACAGCAGCGGAGCAAACTGCGTGCCGAGCGCGCGCCCCAAAGCGGCCATCGCCAGGGTGCTGGCCATGACGGTTGCCCGGAGGGCAGGCAGCGCTTCGCTCATCAGCGGCAGCAGCGAAACCAGCGAAAATTCAAACGAGAGGTAAAACAAAAACAGGCCGGCCAGTGCACCCCACGCCTGCCCGCCAAGGACAAACATGACCACCGCCGCCAGCATGTTCACCAGCAAACCGGCGCGCACCGACCAGACCTTGCCCAGCCGGTCCACCAGCGCTGCCGAAAGCCCCTCTCCGCCCATCTCCGAAAGCCCAATCAGCACGGCGGCTGCTCCCAGCGCCGCCAGTTGAAAGTTGAAACGCTGCTCCAGCCACAGGCCAAATACCAGATTGACCGTTTCGTTGGCGGCGGTCAGCAGCAAAATGGTCAGCAGACCGGCGCGGGCCGGGGCTGAACGCAGCAGCAGCCCCAATGGAAGCGGTGGAACGCCGGGCTGGCTGGACGGTTCGGCACGGCGGTTGTGGGGCGGCAGGATGCGCCACACAGCCACCATGCTCAGCGCCCCCAGCAGCGCCAATGGAAAAAACGGGGACTGCCACGCCCCGCTGCGTCCCAGCAGCACCCCCACCAGCGGCACACCGATGATGAACGACAGCGACCACGACAGTTCGGTGATGCCCATCACCCGCCCGCGCCGCTCGTAGGCCACCCGGTCACCCAGATAGGCCTGCATGGCCGGCAGAAAAATCATGTAGGCCAGCGCCATCAACGGCAGGCTGATGGCAAAACCGGTATAGGTGGGCAGCACGACCACCGTCAGCGCGCCGATGGTGAACAACCCCATGCCCAGCAGCATACTCACCCGCCGTCCGTAGCGGTCGGCAATCGGGGAAAGGAACGGCCCGGCAAAGGCGATCAACGAGCGCAGCGAAAGCACGAGCGAAATTGCCGGCAAACCAACTCCCAACCCGCTTTGAAAGAGCGAAAGGTAGGGGTACACCATGCGGTAACTGGTGTTCAATACGCTGCGGATGAGGGTGAATACGGCGACCTGTGCGCCCAGTTTCGGCGGTGAGGAGGTTTTCATGCGGCTTTGTGAACGGAGCGTTTCAACAGCAGGCTGAGCTGGGCGCCGCTCAGCAGCGCCAGCCCCAGCAGCAGCCCAAAGGTGAGCCGAATGGCAAACGAACCCGATTGGGCGACCGGCGAGTCGGGGTGGAGGATGTTTTCCGCCCCGCCCAGCGCCAGCCAGAGCGCCAGCCCAAAGGCTGCGTTGGCAAAACCGGTCAGGCGCGGCTGGTCGAACACCAGCAGCCCGCTTTGCAGCAGCACCCCCACCACACCAAAGGTAAAGGGAATGCGCCAGCGTGGTTCGTCCCAAAAGATGCCGCCCCAATTTTGCCACTGCACCAGCAGGGACATGGGCAGGTAAGTCAGCCAGAAGAGCAAACCGCTCCAGCCCAGCGCGCGCGACCAGTCCACCCAGCGCGCGGGGGAGAGGATGGCGGCCAGCCCGCACAAACCGGCAGCGGCAAACAGCAGTTTTCCGCTCCAAACCCAGGCGCCATGCAGCAACACCAGCCGCAAGTTGGCGCCTAATGTGCGTTCAGCCGGGCCGAAGGCGGTCAGCACGGCAATCAGCGTGAGCGTAATGAGCAGTGAGAGGACAAGCCGGCGCCGGACGGTCATTCTTCCGAAATGGCGGGGGCGCTCTGGCTTTGCGGCTGCATGCCGCCGCACCACAGGCGCATCAGGTGCTGGTAGAACTGTACCATGCGCCCCAGTCCCGCCACGCTGATGCGTTCATTCACGCTGTGGATGCTGTCCAAATCCTCACGGGTCATCACCACCGGCGTGAGGCGCAGCACATTCTCGCACAGGCCGGTGTAGTAACGGGCGTCGGTGGCGCCCATCACCAGATAAGGCGCGGTTACCACGCCGGGAAACACCTCGCGCACGGCGCGGCTCAGGCTCTCGAAAGCCGGGCTGTCCGGCGAGGTTAGCGGGGCGGCTTCCCAGGAGCCCTGCGGGACAACTTCAATTTGAACATTGCGGTCATTGACCACCTGGCGAACGTACTCCACCGCCGATTCAATCGAATCACCCGGCAGCAGGCGCAGGTTGACCAGCGCTTCGGCGGTTGGCGGAAGGACGTTTTCCTTGACGCCGCCGCGCACAATGGTTACCGCAGTCGTGGTACGGATGGCGGCGTTGGTTTTCGGGTCGGCCGAAAGGCGGCGCTTGAGCAGACCGCCGAACAGCCACGGGTTGGCAAAGACCAACTGCAAAGCCGGCGAAGCCGCTGCGCCGATGGCGCGGAAGGTTTCGCGCAGAAAGACGGTGGATGCCGGGAAGGGATGATCTTCAATGGCGGTGATGGCGCGCGCAAGGATGCCGATGGCGGTGCTGGGCGGCGGCGCGGAAGAATGTCCGCCGGGCTGATCCACCCGCAGGCGCAGGGTCAGGTAGCCCTTTTCGCCGATGCCGATCAAAGCAACCGGCAGTTCTACCCCCGGCAGCATGCCCTGCACGATGGCGCCGCCTTCGTCCAGCACCACTTCCAGCTGCTCGCCGCGTTCGGCCAGCAGAGCGGCAATTTGGGCTGCGCCGCGTCGTCCGCCGGTTTCTTCATCCTCACCGAAGGCAAAGTAAAGGGTGCGTTCCGGCTGAAAACCGGCTTTGATGAGCTGCTCGGCGGCTTCCATCAGGGCAATCAGCTGTCCTTTGATATCCAGCGCGCCGCGTCCCCACACCTGCTCTTCGGCAACCTCACCGCTGAAGGGCGGGTGCTGCCACTGATCCAGGCTGTCCTCGGCGGCCGGCACCACGTCCAGATGGGCGCAAAACAGCGCAGCGGGCAGTTCCGGGTTGCTGCCGCGCCAGCGGTAGAGCAGACTGAAATCGGAGACCGTCTGGCGTTCCAGTGTGGCGTGCACGCGCGGGTAAAGCGTTTCCAGCGTGCGGTGCAGCTCGTAAAACGCCATGGCATCCGGCGGCTGATCATCGTAGGAAACGGTTTTGGCGCGGATTGCCAGCGAGAGATGACCGGCGGCAATTTCGGCATCCACTTCCGGCAGTTCGGCCGGTTCAACCGGCTCCGGCAGGCGCATGAAAAGGCTGGTGCGAATCAGGATAAAGGCGGCCACAAAGATCAAAACCGCCAGCACAGGTATCAATATGGGGAGCAGCATGAGGTTTTCCTCCGGGGAGAGCGAAATCGGTGCCTGCGGCAGGGGTTCAATAGTCGCCGCTGGCGAGCAGTTCGTGCAGGCGCGGGTGGTCGGCATACACCCCGCGGTATTCGGGCGGCAACAGGGCAGCGATGCGACACATTACCTCGTCCGTCTGGCGGCGCAGGTCTTCTTCGCGGTTTTCGCGAGAAAAAGGCGGCAGCCGGAAGGGTTTGCCGAAGCGCGCCACAATCTCCCCGCGCCGCAATTTGAGCAGGGATTTGAGTGCGGTGTGTGTGCCGGTGATGCCGACCGGGACAATCGGAACGCGCGCACGGTGTGCCAGCAGCACCGTGCCGGGTTTGCCCTCCAGCAGGGTTGCCGTGTTGCTGCGGGTGCCTTCCGGGGCAATGCCCAGCGCGCGGCCGGCCTGCAGGGCGGCAAGCGCCTGCCCAAAGGCGGTGAAGTCGGCTTTGCTGCGGTCAATCCAGATGCCTCCCGCCGTTACCGCAAACCAGCGGAAGAAGGGGTATTTGAGGTATTTATCCGCTACCAGTGCGGTGATGTCGGGGCGCACCGGGTTGACAAACAGCACGGGGATATCCAGCCGGCTGATGTGATTGGTGGCAACGATGACTCCGCCGCTGGGCGGCAGATTTTCAGCGCCGATGAAGGTGGTGCGGGTCAGGTGGCGGATGAGGAAAGCCACCACCCGCTGCAAGCGGCGGCGCGGCAGGGGTTGTTCGCCAGCCTGGGCCGGGGAATGCGGGGAGGTGTTGGCGTTCATGGAAGTAATTGTATCACCGGCGGGTGGAGTTTTGCAAACACTGCGAAGTTGATACAGGGCAGCCGTATTTCAAACCATTTACGATTGCGGCGCGTACTCCGCCGGTCAATCCGTTTTCGTACAGGGCGGAAGAGCGTTTTCTATCCTGTGTTAAGTCTGTGGGCAAATGAAATAACCGGAGAAGGTTCGAAAATTAACCCAAAGGCGCAAACACGCCGAGAAGAAAATAAAAATATCCTTGGCGTCCTGGCGATCAATCTTTTTATTCATTGTCAAACAGTGTCACTTCGAGCGCGGTGACACTCACCCGTGCTGATCAATTGCCCCCTTCTTCGCCTCCCCCAATATCGCAGAAGCGATATTGGGGGAGGTGGGTGGGGGTCACACATCAAATTGCCGCGCTCGCTGCGCCCGCTCAAAAGAACATGCCGTGTTGTGTTAATGCCACTCCGAGAGCAGCGTCGCTTGTCAGCGCTGATCAGATACCCCTTTGGGACAGGGGGTTCGTTGTGCCATTGCGCGGGTTTTCGTTCTCATTTCAAAATCATCTTTTTAAGAAAGTTGCGATTTTAAGCCCAATCGCACCTTCAGCGCAGGTGGAAGACCGAAAGCACTCTGGCGTTTCCCAGCCGCAGGGTGAAAATCTCATCGTTATAGGGATAATCCTGCGGATGCCAGCGGTAATTGGTGATGAAGTAGTCGGCTTCTTCGATGTTTTGCACGAAATTCAGCCGTCCGGCCTGATCGGGCGGCAGAATTGCGGCGTTGGCCTCGCCGGGAAAATTGGCAGCATAAATGTTGATGAGCGGACGCTGGTCATGCTCCAATATCGCTTCCAGCCCGCGCCGGTAGGTCAGTCCCCAGTAGTCCATGTCGAAACGCATTTTGACCGTCTGCATATCCGGCCCGGCCAGAGGGTTGAAGTACAGGTTCTGATAGGGGTGGTGCGCCGCCATCCAAAGCGCTGCCGGAGCGAAAATGGCGGCTGCCAGGATAACCGTCAGCGGCAGGCTGAGCATGTTGTTGCCGAACCGCCGCCGAATTGTGCCGGAAAACCAATCCCAGCCGGCGGTGGCAAAAATCAACAAGGCCGGGTAAATGAAAAACATTTGCCGCCAGGCATCATACATCGGCGCTCCGCGCAGGAGTAGCGTTCCCACGGGTAAACCCAGCCAGAGGGCAGTCAACATCAAAGACGTACTTTCCACCGCCAAAAGGCTCTTCGGACTGTGCAGCCACTGCCAGATTGCCCTGCCAAGACCCGTCAGAATCAGTAAAAGGCAGGGGATGGGGGTGGTGATGCCGATCCAGACCGGCAGGTAGTGCCAAGGCAGCGCCTGCGGCGAAAGAAAATGCCCCATGTAAAGGACGGAGGCAAAATGCGGAAAATTAGCCATGATCTCGAACGCCTGCGGGATTTCGGTGAGCGGCTCGCGCCAGAAAACCGGGTAAAACAGGAAGGTCAGCCCTGCAAAAATCAGCACATAGACCAAACCATGCCCGGCTGCCCGGCGCAGCGGCAGCCGCCCGGCCAGCACTTCCCGCCCCATCATCAGCGCAGTGACAGCGATGAGGAATACCCCCGGCAGACGAATGCCGGCGGTGACCGCCGAAAACAGCCCCACCAGCAGAACCCGTTGGAAAGATGGATTTTTCAGATAGTACTGCAAAGCCGCCGCTGCCCAGATAACCGCCACCATGAACGGAATATCCTTGCTGTTATAAAAGGCATCGGCAAAGATGCGCGGACTGAACACCAGCAAACCCGCACCGAACAATGCCAGCCAGCGGCGGGGAAAGACCCTCTCCAGCAGCAGATAAAAACCGATGACCCCTGCCCAAAAAGCAAGAAAGGTCAAACGGTGGCGGCTGATGAACATTGAGCGTGGAGAGGTTTGATCCATGAACCGCACCAGAAACATCTCGTACAACGGCCCGTAATGACGGTCTTTCAATTCCAGTAAAGCCGGGTCGGCGTGAACCACATAACGGTAATTCTTGATGCCAATGTCCACTTGAATTGGCTCATCCCATGAAATGCCGTAATCTGCCGCAAGGTGCATGCCGGCCGCTAAAAAGACGGCCATCAAAAGCCCAAAGACGAGCCGCGGCGGGGTTAGCAGACACTGCAGGCGATTCATGGGCCTTACCGTCCAAAAATCAGGTGAAACCAGCCGCTGAGCTGGTTGAACAGGATTGGATTGTGTTCTTCAAACAATTGCTCACCGGCAGCAAACCCACCCAGCAAGCCAACCGCCAGCCCGTAGCAGGCCAGCACCACCATCACGGCGGTCAACAACGGGCGCAGCCAGCGGCGGGAGCGCAGTTCGGCTTGCAGCCAGAGCAGGGTCAGCCAGGCGGAAAGCGAAAGCAGCGGCACGATTTCGATTTGAAAACGCATGGATGGAAAAAAGTACAGCAAAAGGATGAAGGTTTGTGCCAGTCCGCTGCCCAACAACGCCAGCAGCAGCCAGCCTTCAAGCGAAAGTGACCCGCCTTTAGCGGCGGCGGTTAAGCCGCTGCGGCTCAGGTACGGACGCAGTTGGCGCCACAGCAGCACTATACCGCCCGGCAGGATGACCAGCAGCGGGAAGACGCTCAGCCAGCCGACCTGCGATTCGTGGGCAATATAATGCTCCGGCAGACGGATGAAAGAAGGCCAGCGGGTTTCGGGAATGAAAGGCACAAAAACGAACGGAAATTTGGCCTGCCAGATGGGTGGGCGCAGCAGATAATGGTACAGGTTGGGAAGCAGGTAGCGGGTCGAAAACACCCACCAGCGTTGCGGAGGGTAACCGGGAATGCCCAGCTGGTAACTCAACCCGCTTTCCAGGGGATTGCCGAATCGGGCGGTGTTGTAGGCCATCAGCAAGCCAATGCTGAAGAGGATCGGCAGGGCAAAGGCAGCGCTGGCGGTGAGAAAGGAACTCATCCGCCCGCCAAACCGCACGCGGTTCAGCCAGACCACCAGCGCCAGCAGCCAGAGCGCTGAAACCAGCAGTGTCATCCGGCTGCCGATTGCCAGCCCCAAAGCCGCTCCGGCGGCCAGATACCAGCCCCAGCCAGTCTGCGGGCGGCAAACGGCCTCGATCAACGCGGCAATCCCCGCCAGCAAAAAAAACTGCCCGCCCAGAATGGCCGCCTCATACACGCCCGGCCGGCCGGTTGGCCAGAGCAGATAAAGGTTCAGGCTGATTGCCGGCAGAAAGACCAGCAGGTAGCCGGCCTTGAGCGGTGAAGGCACAACCTGCCACAGTCGGTAGGCAATCCATGGCAGCAGCCCGGCAATGCCCAGCAAAAATCCAATCGCTAAAACCTGATCCTCGATGACCCGGTTAACCACACTTTTGGCTGCTGCCAGCACCAGCGCCGGGGTCGGGCCCCAGTACAGGTAGAACCTGCCCTTGTAGTAGGAAATATCCCACAAATAGCGCGCATCCTGACGGTTTTCATACGGGTAGGGGTCGGGGATGCTGCGTAAAGATTCATCCGGCTGCTCCAAAAGCGCCAGCTGCCCGTGGCGGAAGGCTTCCGCCAGGCGGTCATAGTAGGTGTGTGGATAAGAAAACCAGCGGGTAAAAGTACCGGCAGTGGCATACCCCATCACCGCCGTCAGCGAGAAGAGGATTGCAACGGTCAGGGCAAACCGCCCGCGCCGTTCGTGGGTATTGAAAGCGGGCAGACGGTACAAACCGGTGGTAAATTGACAAACAGCGCGGTAGAGCGGCGTGGCTTTCAAGCCGGTAAGCCAGCCCAAAGCAATGGCTTCCAGCCGCCTTAAGTGCAGCTGCACCCGGTCAAACCGGTACACCAGCGCAGCGCAGCCTGCGAGGATGACACCCCCGATGAAAAGCGCATAGCGTCCTCTGCCCCAGTCGGGGTCGTTATCCAGCCCAATCTGCTCGGCCAGCACCGCAATGCCGAGCAGAATCAGCCCTGCTGTAAAAATGAACCCAGCCCAAACACGACGCATCACGGCAACTCACCCGAAGAGGATTTCAGCGAGCGGAATTATAACACCCCGGTTCAGCCCCTTTGTTGGCGGTGGTGTTCCTGCCGCCCCGTTTCAAAAGGACATGTTTGCGTTACTCCGAACGCAGCGGTACGTACCCATGCCAAAGGGAGTCTCCTTCACCCATTGTTGATGTCTTAGCCGCTTTGTGCATGCGGTGCCATTCAACACCAAAGTGCAAAGACGCAGAGAAGAAAAAAAGAGAATCTTTGGCGTCCTGGCGATAAATCTTTTTAACTTGTAAAGCCATGTAATTCCTCGCTTGCTCATAAGGACATAGGACGGGTAATGTCACGCCGAGTGCAGCGACACTCACCAGACCTGATAAATTTCCCCCTCCCCGCCTCCCCCAATATTGCGAAAGCGATATTGGGGGAGGTAGGTGGGGGTCACACATAAAATTGCCGCGCTTGCTCAAAAGGACATGCCGTGTTGTGTTAATGTCACGCCGACAGCAGCGTCGCTTGCCAGCGCTCATCAGATACCCCTTTCGGGCAGGGGGTTCGTTGCGCTGCTAGGCGGGTTTTGTGCTTATCCCGAACCGACTTAAATCAATACGGAGAGGGGCGGTAATCCACCTCTCTCCGTATAATGAACCCCTTTGTCTACCCCTGCCGATTCAGCTGCCAATCAGTTTTTGGCGCTGAAAACGGTGCAGACAGGCTGCCAACAAGGCGGCATCGGCAATCAGCAAAAGTCCCCCGCCCAATGCCATCACCGTGCTCAGGTTGAGGGTTGCCAGCCGCGCGCTCAGCTGGATTTTGATTTCCTCCGGCAGAAATTGAATGGAAAACATGGGCACAAACCACACCAGCAGCATGACCGCGCTCAGTTTTTGATAAGCCTGCCGGGCAGTTTTGGATGTGAGCGAGACCAGCACACCCAAAGCAGAGATTAACAAAGCGGCCAGCAGACAAAAAACCAGCCCGGCCAGGAAAACGCTGGCGGAGTAAAACCGCCAGCCCTGCTCGGCGAAAGCCAGATTGACGGTGAGAGCCCCCAGCAGCAGACTGGAAAGCATCACCCCCAACGCATACAGCACGGCAGCCGCAATCTTGCCCAACACAATCACTCTGTCCGGCAGGCGGCTGGCAAGCAGGGTTTCCAGCGTGTGTCGTTCGCGTTCACCGGCGATGGCATCGGTAACCATGCCGAGCGCCAGAAAGACCGGCATCCATGTCCAGATCAACACCAGCAGAGGGGTGGTAAGCCACTCGCGGCCGCTCTGCAGGGGCATGAAAATACCCAGCAGCGCAAGGATGATCAACAAACTGAACAGCCCCGAACGCGCACCCCCGCGCGCCAGGAACATTTCTTTCCATTCTTTCCAGACCATGGTATACAAATCAAGCAACATGTTCTTCCTCCAGCAAATTCAAAAAAGCTTCCTCGAGCGAAGGGCTGCTTTTGCGCACTTCTTCAATTTGAGCACCCTGTTCCAGCAACAGGCGCACCAGCGCCGCGCTCTCCGCCTGTTCGTGGAGGGTAATTTCAAGGTGATCGTTGACCCGCCGGGCTGTCTGAACCTCAGGTTGGCGCTGGAGATTTTGCAGCAACTCATCCCCAAAACCGCGTCCAAATACTTCCAGGCGGGGTTTACTGGCACGCGCACGCAGCGAGCTGGGGCTGCCCTGCGCCAGCAGCTGGCCATTGCGAATCACGGCTACCCCGGCGCACAGTTTTTCTGCTTCGCTCAGGTTGTGGGTAGTGAGGAAGATGGTAATGCCTTCCTGCTCGACCATCTGAAGCAAGTCCTCCCGCAGAGCAGCGGCGGTTGGCACATCCAGGCCGGCGGTAGGTTCATCCAAAAAGACCAGCGCCGGGCGGTGCAACAGCACGCGGGCGATGGCCAGTTTTTGTTTCATCCCGCGGCTCCATTCGCCAACGGCTTCTTTGCGCCTTTCCCACAGTCCCAATCCTTCCAGCAGCTGTTGAATGCGTGCCTTGCGGGCGGCGGCATCCATGCGCCAGATGCGGGCGTAAAATTCGAGGTTGTCCTCGGCGCTCAGTCTTTCATACAGGCCGGCATGCTCCAGCAAAGCGCCACACCGCTGCCGGACGGCTTCACCCTGCTGGAGCGGATCCATACCCAACACCCGCACCTGTCCGGATGTGGGCGGCAGCAACCCCAGCAGTAAACGAATTGTGGTGGTTTTGCCGGCGCCATTCGGCCCGAGCAGACCAAAAATTTGACCGGCGGGAACCTGCAGGGTGAGATGATCCACGGCGCGCAGGCTGCCAAAGTCGCGGGTCAATTGGTCGGTTTGAATGGCAAAAGTACTCATTTCCTACTCCTCTGTTTGAGAACTGATTTGATTAATCCAGCGTTTCATTTGTGTCAGATATTGTTCCAGCGCGGCTCTGCCCTGCGGCGTCAGCGCCACCAGCGTCAGCGGCAGCTTGCCGCGGAAGGTTTTTTCAATTTGAACGTAGCCGCCATTTTCCAGTTTGCTGAGATGCGCCGAAAGATTGCCTTTGGTCAGCCCGCTTTCGCGCTGCAGATAGAGAAAGTCGGCTTTTTCGACAACAGCCAGCAGGCTGACGATTGCCAGACGGGCCGGTTCGTGCAGCAAGCGGTCAATTTCGCTCCAGGCTGGCAGGTTTTCTTCGCTCATGGCTGATCCTCATGCCCGGCAGGCGGCAGGGGATTATTGCGCAGGTATCGGATCAGCGTCAGCGCGCCGCTCACCAGAAAACCAGCGCCCAATCCGCCAAAAAACAGCACCAGATCAAAAGGTTGCGGCAGGGCAAGCCAGCTGCCGAGCAGCCCAATCACCGTCTGCCAGACTGCCAGCAGGTAAAAGCGCACCAGCCCAACCTGGATGCCAATCAGTACGATGAGGAGAGCGGTGAACAGGCCGGTTACGGCGGGTAACAGCCGTTCCGCCTGTGCAGCGCCCAGCAGACTGCTCAGCAGTGCGACGGTGACGGCAGTCCCCAGGGCAATCCCGGCGGTGCGGAAACGGCGTGAGGGCCTGGGGCGTGGGTAGATGACCAGACCGGTGCGCGGATAGGTGAGGCGTTCCTTGAGGCGTTGTACCCATGCGCGGGCAATCACAGCCCCGCCAATCACCACCAGCGGCAGCACCACTGCTGAAAGAAGCCCCTGCCACTCGGGTGGAGAAAAGCGGGCAATGGCCAGATTCAGCAGCGCCAGCAGCAAGATGACCGACCCGCCGGCCAGCTCGGAAAGTCCGTCTTCGTACCAGTAGCGGCGGGTACGTTTTTGCATCGAATCCAACGGAGATTTCATTGTTCCTCTTTTTTTATAAACTGGTTTATATTACAAACTAGTTTATAATATTTCTTGTGTTTTGTCAATAATCAGAGAGGGGATTTCCGTCAGCACGGGTGTGTGTTGCTGCGCGCGGAGGGGCATGGCTGGTTTAACGTCCTGTTGAGCGAGCGCAGCGGGCGGGGCAATTTCCGGAAGGCCCCCTCCGGCGCCTCCCCCAAAATCGCTGCGCCGATTTTGGGGGAGGTGGGTGGGGGTGATTTCCGCCAGCACGGGTGCGTGTCGCTGCGCGCGGAGGGACATGGCCTGACATTGTGAAAAAAGATTGATTGCCAGGACGCATAGGTTACTTTTTCCCCTCTTTGCGCCTTCGGGTTGAACGTCGTTGCATTCGCAAGCAGCTAAAGTGAACATCAAAGCCTGTCCTTTTCAGCGCCCGCCGGCTGTGGTTTAACCATTTTCGACCCGGAGAAAGCCATGATAACCGGAAGCGCAAGGGTTGACGATTTTGGGATTCTTGCTATAATTGGGGTGCGTTCGAAAACTGCGGGCGTGGTTCAGTTGGTAGAACGTCTCCTTGCCAAGGAGAAGGTCGTGGGTTCGAGTCCCATCGCCCGCTCTCTCAATCCCCTTACGAGGGGATTTTTTGTTTACCGCAGCAAACGGCCGAACTGTTCCTGCAGGTGGAACGGCTGGTGTGCGGTGAACCAGCGGCGCAGGGCACTCACCGCCTGCCGCGCGCGGCGGCGCTCGCCTTCATCCAGGTTGAGGGCGGTAAATTCATCCTCATCCAGCAGCAGGTTGCTGCCATCCGGGTAAACCAGCAAGTCCAGCGCCAGGTCCACATACTCCACCTGCCCGTTCAGCAATTGTGCCGGACGGGTGATGTTGCAGTACCAGCCCTTCAGCGCATCTCCCTCGCGATGGTGAATTTCAAAAATGTTGTACCAGCGGTGGGTGAAATAGGCTTCCACAAAACGATCCCCCTTACAAAGCCAGATGCCGTGAAACAGGCGGTCTTCGCGGTCAAAATAGGCCTGCAGCAGCACACCCCGCGCGGCGCGCTGCAACACCTCACCGGTGTAGCGCCAGACTTCCCGGCCGCTGGTATCCTGCTTAATCACCGCAACGGTTTCAGACATCCCCCACCCCGCTTGCTTCACGCAGGCAGTACAGGGCATCGGCATGAACGGCCAGCCGCCCCTGCCAGCCAACCGCCAGCGGCTGGCGCACATGAAAATACAGGCTGATACCGCCGCTGTGCAGGGTGATGCGGTAATCCTCACCGCGGAAGATGACATCTTTAACCTGCGCAGCAAAGGTGTTGGCCCCTTCATCCACAACGGCGCCCGCCAGCCCGCCCGGACGCAGCAGCAGGGTGACCAATTCCCCCTTTGCCGGTACACTGCTGCAGGATAGGGGTTGGAAGATACCCAAATCGGTTTGCACCGTCAGGGGATGCGATTCGATGACGCGCCCGCGCAACAGATTGGTCAGCCCCAAAAAGCGCGCCACCCAGAGGGATGCCGGGCTTTGCACCACCTCGGCCGGCTGCCCGCTTTGGGCTACCTGCCCGTCGTGCAGCAGAATCAGGCGGTCGGCAATGGTAAAGGCCTCTTCCTGATCGTGGGTGACGTAAATGGCCGGTACGCCGCTTTCATGAAGCACCTCCCGCAAAAATTGCCCCAGTTCTTCCCGCAGGGCGCGGTCGAGCGCACCCAACGGCTCATCCAGCATCAACAGGCGTGGATGGGGTGCCAGCGCGCGCGCCAGCGCCACCCGTTGCTGCTCGCCACCGGAAAGATCGGTGACCCGCCGGTTGGCAAACTGGCTCAGGTTGACCCGCTGCAGAACTTCACGCACACGCTGCTCAATTTGTGCAGCCGGCAGATTCTGCATGCGCAGCCCAAAAGCGACATTCTGCGCCACGCTGCGGTGCGGAAAAAGGGCATAATCCTGAAACATCAGTCCAAAGCGGCGCTCATGCACCGGAACGCCGCGTAAATCGCTGCCCTGCCACAACACCCGTCCACTTTCGGCTTCTTCCAGCCCGGCGATGATGCGCAGCAAGGTGCTTTTACCACTGCCGGAAGCCCCCAGCAGGCAGACCGTTTCCCCGGCGGCTACCTCGAAAGATACCCCGCGTAACAGCGGCTGGCCTTCGTATTGTTTGTGGATATTCTCGACGGTCAGCATTGTCCCTGTTATACCACGAACACCGCTCAACGGGAGCCTTCCTCCGGCAGGCGCACCCGCTCCAGCACGGCAATGCCCAGCCCGCATACCGCCAAAAGCAGGGTGGACATGGCCAGCGCCTGCCCGTAATTCAACCCGCCCGGCTGGCTGATGAAGCGGAAGATTGCCACCGGCAGGGTGGGATATTCGGGACGGGCGAGGAAACTGGTTGCGCCAAATTCGCCCAGCGAGATGGTAAAGGAAAAAATGGCAGCCACCAGCGCCGCCCGCGCCAGAATGGGTAAATCCACCTCCAACCAGACGCGCAGGGGGGAAGCCCCCAACACCGCCGCTGCCTGACGTAGGTTGAGCGGGATGGAGTTCAGCACCGGCGTGAGGGTGCGCACCACAAACGGAAACGCCACCAGACTGTGTGCAATGGGGATGAGCAGGGGGAAGGAACGCGCCTCCAGCGGCGGACGATTGAAAGTGAGGATGAATCCCAGCCCCAGCGTGACCGCTGAAGCGCCCAGCGGCAGCATCAGCAGGGGATCGAGCAGGCGGTTGAGCGGAGAGCGGCGGCTGAGCGCGGCGGCCGCCGGCAGCCCCAGCCCGAGCGAGATGGCCACCGTCACCGCGGCGTAAAACAACGAATTGCGCGCCGCCTGAATGGGCGGCACATAAAACAACGAACCGCGCCGGTTGATGAACAGCTCGCGGTAGTAATCCAGTGTCAGGCCGCTTTCAAATGTGCCGCGCTGACCGCGGGCCGGCTCCAGACGCGCCACCGAGCGGGCGGCCAGGGCTGCCAGCGGCAGCACCAGCAGCGTGAACAGCATCAGCACCACCGCCCCAACCAGCGCTTTCTGACGCAGGCTGTGCGGATGGGCAGCTCCCTCGCCGCGCAGGCGGGGGGTGAGCGGGATGTTCAGCCGCGAGGCAACCCGCGTGTACAGCACCGTCAGCAGCAGGGTGCACAGCAGCTGCACCAGCGAAAGCAGCCCGGCCAGCGGCAGGTTGAGCAGGTGCAGCGCCTGAATGTAGATTTCCACTTCCAGGGTGGCAAAGCGCGCCCCGCCCAGCAGCAGAATCACCCCAAAACTGGTGAAGTCGAACAGAAACACCAGCAAGGCCGCTGCCAGCAGCGCCGGGCGCAGCAAGGGCAGAGTCACTTCACGAAAGGCGCGCCAGGGTGAAGCCCCCAGTACGCGCGCGGCTGCTTCCAAACGCGGGTCGAGCTGCTCCCAGGCGCTGCCCACCACCCGCAGGACGATGGTGGTGTTGTAAAAGACATGCGCCAGTAAAATGGCGGGCAGCGAATTGAGCAGATTCAGC
>Ga0067045_1003327_pt1 | contig 23260 bp, 20 predicted proteins | sample TerdegcTABiofilm_FD_59184 | JGI IMG/M metagenome (GOLD analysis project Ga0067045, IMG submission 59184) | Combined Assembly of (Gp0054472, Gp0054536) Wastewater bioreactor microbial communities from Singapore -Terephthalate degrading...
CACGGAAATAATCTCTACACTTGTTTTTGAATCAAGTGCCCCGGTAGGTTCGTCCGCCAGGATTAAAGAGGGGTTGTTTACCAGTGCCCGGGCGATAGCGACCCTTTGCTGCTGTCCGCCGGACATTTGGTTGGGATAGTGGTGAAGGTATTTCGACAGCCCGACCCATTCTAAAGCCTCTCTTGCCCTGTCCGCCATCTCTTTCTTTCCTGCCCCGGCGTAGAACAGGGGCAGCTGGACGTTGGCCACCACGGACATTCTTCCCAGCAGGTTAAAACCCTGAAACACAAAACCAATCCTTTTGTTGCGGATAGCGGCCAGCTGGTTTTTCCCTAATTGGGAAACATTCTCACCGTCGAGGTAATAGGCCCCCTCCGTAGGCCTGTCTAAGCAGCCTAAAATGTTGAGCAGGGTGCTTTTGCCCGAACCGGAGGAGCCCATGATGGCAACCATTTCACCTTCCTGGATGGCAAGGCTGATGCCTCTCAAGGCCGGGACCTGGGTTTCTCCCATCTTGTAAACTTTTTTGATATTTTCCAGTAAGATTGCTGGCTTTCCTGACATTCACGGCACCACCCCGGGCTATTATAGCGTATTATTTTATCATTATAGCAGGATATCTTCCGATGCATTTGAGCCTGTTTCAGCAGGGTAACATTGTCCTGAGCCGGCAATGGCGCGGCACGGCTCAAGCAGCTTGGTAGGATTGTTAAGTGTGGCTACCTGCGTATCATGCCGCCAGGCATGAATGGTAAACCACTGGTCCTGCTGTTGCTGCTGCCAGTATTCGTACCTGTGGTGCCGCTCGCGCCCACGATCACTGTATCACCTTCGTTGAGGCCTTCTAATACTTCATAGTTTTTCTGGTCCGACAGCCCCAATGCCACCCGCCGGGGTACAGGGTTGCCGGATTTATCCAGGATAAGGACGCTTGCCTGCTGTTTTTGGTCACGTTCTTTTACCGGTTGTGAGACTCCTGTCTCTCTGCCGGAAGCGGTACTGCCGGCGTTTTTTGCGCTGCTCCTGGTGCTGCTGGAATTGCCGCTGCCGGACGCTGCCTGCCGCGCGGAGGAATCCTGTCCCGTCTTATTCAGGTAACTGGCAGCATAGGTTACGGCGCCTTTGGGGACGGTGAGGGTGTTTTCATGTCTATTAATAATTATGTTCACGTTTGCGGGCATACCGGCCTTCAGGCCCGGCTGGTTTTCGTCCAGCTGGATGATTGTATCGTAAACCTGCACGTTTGATACTGTGGTTGCCTGGGGTGAGATGCTGCTGACCTTGCCGGTGAAGGTTTTACCCGGGAAGGAGTTTACCGTTATCTCTGCCTGCTGGCCCACTTCCAGCTTGCCGATGTCGGCTTCGTTGACCTGGGCCTTGACCTGCAGGGCTTCTGAAATAATGACTATAAAACCGCTGCCGCTGCTGGTATTGTTGTTGTTGGCGGCGGCGCGCTGGCCTTCCCCGCCGTTTACCGCGCTTATTATGCCGTCCATGGGGCTGACCATCTTTGCCCCGGCCAGGTCTTTTTCTGCCATTTTAAGCTGCGCGCTGCTGCTTTCCACTTGCGCGGCCGCCGCCGCGATGTCTTCCGGCCTGTTGCCCGCCTGGAGCGACTTCAGGGATTGACGAGCCTGTTCCAGCTTGGCCGCGGCGCTGACGTAGCTGCTTTTTTTGTTGTCCAGATCGGCTTGAGATATGGCTCCTTCCTGAAACAGTTTTTGGTAGCGCTCTAAGTCTAATTTCGCCAGCTCGTAGTCTGCCTGGGCCATCCTGACGCTTGCCCCGGCCTGGGCTATTTCTTCCGCCGTTGCACCGTTTTTCAGGAGCTCAAGTTTGGCGACGGCGCTCTTTAAGCTGGCCTCGCTCTGGATCAACTGCGCTTCCAGGTTGTCGGTTTCCTGCTCGGCCAGAAGCTGCCCGGCGGTTACATGATCGCCGACTTTGACGTATATCTTCTTTATTATTTCCGCGTTTTTGAAGCTCAAGGACACGGTGCTCACCGGCTCTACCGTGCCGGTGGCCGGAATGGTGTTGGTGACGGTGCCTTTTTTAACGGTATCGGTTATGTAGCTGCCCGCTGCCTTTTTGGCCCCCTCTAAAACATAAAAACCGGCCAGCGCTGCTGCTGCCGCGAGTACTGCTATGCCGAAAAGCAGTTTTCTTTTCTTGAAGACATAAGAAATTTCCAAAAATTTCTTTGAAGCAGGACTTGACGTGCTTTGCAAGAGATACTCTCCTCCCCGGAATATCGATCATTTATTGTAAATTCATAACTGCAGATCCTTAATATAAGTTTAACTGATTATTGTGACGGAATTTTGAACAAAGGATTAACTTTTCCTGAATGTTGATAGTAAAAAAACATGGCTTGTTTAGCCATGTTCATGGTGAATATCTATGGGTGTTGAAACCAGCTGTTCCTTTGCGCAGCGTCGCCAGTGAACCAGGCGATGCTGAGGATTCGAAATTGGATGAGCGGACAAGGATGTCCGCGAAAGCCTGAACCGAGCCAGGACGGCGAGTTGAAGGCGGACCAATTTCGCCCGGCGCGAGCTCTGGTGCTGTCGGTGCGGAGCACCGGAGTGAACAGGGATAACACCCTTCCCGGGTAAATTCTATTTTCAGGTTAGATGTTAATTTTTGGCTTCAATTGTTACCACAACTGTTTTTGTTTTACCGCCTCTGATATAACAAATTTCAACCTGACTTCCCACCGCGGTTCCGCTCACCAGGTCGGTCAGTTCGCTGGGACTGGCAACATTGCTGCCGTTATAGCTTATAATCACATCACCGCGCTGCAGCCCTGCCCTGGCAGCCGGACTTCCGTTCGCCACCTGGACAACCAGTGCGCCGCTCTGGTCCTTCAGTCCCAGATACTGCGCCATTTCTTTTGTTACCGATTGAAGATAAACACCCAGCCAGGGATGGGTGACTTTTCCCTTGTTTACCAGTTCATCAAAGACAGACCGGACAGTGCTGCTGGGAATGGCGAAGCCGATGCCCTGAGCCTGAGCGTTGACAGCGGTGTTGATGCCGATTACCTCGCCTTTCAGGTTCAGCAGGGGACCGCCGCTGTTGCCAGGGTTGATTGAGGCGTCAGTCTGGAGCAGGTTCCTGTACTGGCGGTCCTGCACAGTCACCGGCCTTCCCTTGGCGCTGATCACGCCTACTGTTACCGTGTGATCCAGACCGTAAGGATTGCCGATGGCTATTGCCCAGTCTCCCACCCTGATGCTGTCGGAGTTGCCGAGAGGTATGGTGGGCAGGTCCTCGCCGGCGTCGATTTTTAACACCGCCAGGTCAAGGTCGTGGTCGGCGCCAATCTTCCTGGCAGGGTAGGTCTCGCTCCGGCCCGCCAGGGTCACCTCTATCTTATCGGCGCTGCTGATAACATGTTCGTTAGTTAAAATATACCCGTCTGCCGACACGATAAAGCCTGAACCAAGCCCGGTGCTTACCCTCGGCTGCTCCGGTATGCGGAACTGGTTTCCGAAAAACTGTCTGAAAAACGGGTCGTTAAAGAAAGGATCGAGACTTGTGCTGACTTGTTCGGTAGTGTCGATTCTGACCACCGCCGGACTAACTTTTGCAACGATGTCCGGGATAGTATCCGGCCCCAGTCCCGGCAAAGAGCTTGATGTCTCCCCAGGGTTGGTTTCACTCGCCCAGGTGAGGTGAGGCAGGTTGCGGTACCCGCCGGCATAAGCCACCGCAAGCACAAACAGTACACCTGCCAGAAAAGCGGCAAAAATTTTAGCTCCAGTTGCTGGTTTGAGCTTGTACAATCGGAAGCCCCTCCTTATGAAAAGTATTATTAATTTATATTAATCATCCAGGCGCACCGCGGCAAGGGTAAAACTGAAGGTGGAGCCCCGGCCGGTTTCGCTTTGCACGTCCACCCGGCCGCCGTGTGCCTCGATGATTTGCTTAACTATGGCCAGGCCGAGGCCGGTCCCTCCCAGGCTGCGGGAACGGGATTTTTCGACCCGGTGGAAACGCTCCCATATGTGCGGCAGGTCCTCCGGCGGGATGCCGGGACCCTGGTCGATCACTTCCACTGCAACCTTTTCATCTTGTTCAAAGGCCCTGATAGTAATGGTGCTATCCGGGGGAGAATAGCGGGCTGCGTTTTCCAGCAGGTTGGTCAGCACCTGCTCGATGCGGTCTTCGTTGCCCAGCATCAGGGGCAGATTGTCCGGTATGCACGGTTTTACCTCCACCTGCTGCCGCTCCATCAGAGGCCTCAGCTTCAGGAGGACCCGGGAAACCAGGGACGGGACATCAATTGGGTTGATGTCCCACCGCACCTTGCCGGATTCGATCAGGGCCAGATCAAGCAGTTCGTGAATCAGGCGGTTCAGACGCAGGGTCTCCTGGTGAATTACCTTGAGATAACGCTCCCGGTCCTGGCTCTCGCCAATGGTGCCGTCCATCAGCGCTTCCAAAAATCCCTGAATGGAGGTAAGGGGGGTGCGCAGCTCGTGAGATACGTTGGCCACGAAGTCCCGCCTCAAAAGCTCCAGTTTTCTCAGCTCAGTGATGTCCTGCAGCACGCCTACCGCGCCGTAGGTGCTGCCGCCCGCCTCCTGCAGCGGTGCCAGGTGGGCCAGGACGAAGGTTTTGCCCCCATTTATTTCGAATTCTGCCGAACCCGGCTTTTCTGACTCGATGACGGTGCTGAAAAAACCAGCCAGGCCGGGGCAGCAGGAGAGTCCGGACACCGGGCGGCCCAGTATTTCTGCCGGTTCCACCTGCAGGGTGCGGGAAACCGCCCCGTTTGCCAGGATCACACGGCCGGACCGGTCTACCGCCAGCACTCCTTCTGTCAGGTTGGCCAGGATATTTTCAATTTTGCTCTTTTCCTGGGAAAGCGCGCTGATAGTCTGGTCAAGGGAACCCGCCAGGTGATTAAAATCTTCNGCGAGCCTGCCCACCCTCGTCGCCGGATGTTACCTCCACCCGCTGCCGGAAATTGCCCCTGGCCATTTCCCGGGTAACCTCGCTCATCTGCCTTAAAGGCCGGGAGATGGAGCGGGACAACAGGAACCCGAGCAGGGCTGAAAGGACAATTGCACCCGCGGCGGCATAAAGGATCAAAAGACGCACGGCGTTGACCGTGGCTATCATGCCTGATATGGGAGCGGAAAGAACTAGAGCGCCGGCCACCTCGTTCTTTACTTGAACCGGCACTGTTACTGAAAGTATCGCCTGCCCGCGGCGCTGGTCGAAACCTCTCTTGCTGATAACCTCCCCCTGCAGCACCCGTCCCGCTTCCTCGGCGGTCAGCCATAATTCCGGTGGTCCTCGAAAACCGGGGCCGCCCTGCTGCAGGTTTTCCTTATTGATGGCTGACAGCCGCGCGTCCAAAAAAGTACCGAACATATTGAGCATAAAATCCACAGGCTGAGCCTGTTCCTTTTCCAGGTAAGCCGCAACAAGTCTCGCCATTTCCTGGCCCTTGCGCGCCAGTTCCTTTTCTTTTGCGGTATAAAAATAATTGGCGAAAAGCTGGGATATAGCTATGCCCACGGCAGCGAGAGTGACAAGGGTGATTGCCAGGTAGGAGACCATGAGTTTGGAAAACAGGCTTTTACTCATTTATTCGGCCACCTCGAATTTATAGCCCAGACCCCAGACAGTCCTGATATACCGCTTTTGAGCCCCGGATTCCAGCTTTTCCCTTAACCGCTTGATGTGGGTGTCTACTGTACGGGGGTCGCCCAGGTAGTCGTAGTCCCACACACTTTTCAAAAGCTGTTCCCGGCTGTACAGACGGCCAGGGTGACTTGCCAGAAACCACAGCAGGTCAAATTCTTTAGGTGCCAGCGCGACTTCGCGGCCGTCCACCTCGACCCGGTGGCTGTTATAGTCTATAATCATCCCCGGGTAGCTCAGTATTTTTGAATCAGACTGGCCGGCCATCGCGCTGCGGCGCAGCACCGCCTTTACCCGCGCCACCAGTTCAACCGGGCTGAAAGGTTTGCACACGTAGTCGTCCGCTCCCATTTCGAGACCCAGTACCCGGTCGAATTCCTCTCCTTTGGCAGTAAGCATGATGATGGGAATTGTCATGTTTTTCCGGATCTCGCGGCAGACTGCCCAGCCGTCCATTTTAGGCAGCATGAGGTCCAGGATGATCAAGTCGGGACTGGCGTTACGCAGCTTCTTCAGCGCGTCTTCCCCGTCCCAGGCTTCGATTACGCGGAATCCTTCCTTTTCCAGGTAAAGCCTGAGCAGATCATGAACCAGTTCTTCATCATCCACAACCAGGATTGTGTTTGTGGCCACTGTTACCTACCTCCTCAAATACAGCCGCTTACCGGCAATCTGCAGGGCTGATTATTGCACAGGACGGAGCCGGTACATTTTTTTCGATTTCGATGAGGCGGCTTTTGTTTTCGCAGAAGCCGAACAATTCACAATAGAAGACAGATAATTCGTCAAGCATCAGGGCGAGCGCCAGGCCGGAAATGTCCTGTGCCGCATTTTCTTTTTTTTGAATGTCAAGCATCTATCGCGCCTCGCTTGTTGGATTCGTTGCTGAGTTTATTATATCCGGTATTTTTTACTGTTTTGTGAACAAACCCTGACGAAACAACGGATTTTTAGACCGCCGTCAAAAAAAAATCATTTTTTTAAAAAATCCATGTGTGTTGAAACCAGCTGCTCCTTTACGGAGCGTCGTCAGTGAACTTGGAGAAGCTGAGAAATCGAAAAAAGTTTAATTATCCTGTTCAAGCTGTTGTTTTTCAGCACGCAGCTTTTGCCGCACCTCATACCAGAGTTCCCTGGTCTGATTGAGCACCATGGGAAACATGGATTTGGAAGGATGCCTTAAGACCCGGTCCAGCCATTTGGCCGCTTCTCTGTTGTTTTCCATATATATGTTCAACACGCCGAGCAGGTAAGCCGTATTTATTTCCGATTTGGGGCTGGAGAGATTCTCTTTATCAAAAGCAGCCAATAAATGCGATATGGCCTTTTCAATATATTTTTGCTCTTGAGCTTTATCCCCCTTATAGCGGTACAGCCAGGCCAGTTTCAGGTAAAGCATTCCCATTTGAGAATTTTTTACAGGCAAACCTTTTAGTGTAATCAGGGCCAGCAGGAAAGTTTCAATAACTTGCTCCAGGGTGCGGATGCCGCTATAGTCTTTTAATACATTATCCAGCCAGAATGCCGAAAGACGCGACTTTATTTCATCCAAGTGTTCTTTTTTAAAGTGGAGCTTTGAGATTTCTTCATTGAAGGCAAAACCACAGGCCGGGCAGACCATCATCTCATAAAATAGCGGGTTGACGAACTTGTAGTAGTGACAGAAATCATAATCTATTTTCTGAGTTTGAATATATTTTGACAGGACTTTTGGTGACTCAAACTTGGTATCGCAGACCGGACACACAGATTTCTTATAGTATAGCATTTCTTCAATACCAATCTCTTTTTTATCGCCGGGGTTCTGTTCAGTGTTTTCTTCGATAACCTGTTCAATATTTAATAAACTTTGTTCTAATATCTCGCTGAGTGATTTCCCGTCTTTATTTTCCAGATTATCCAGTTTTGCCCCCGGCAAATCACGCCCTCTTGTTTTTCTGTTTTCTTGTTCTTGTTTATCAAGAGGAGCCTGTCCCGGTTTATCTTGCTTAACGGCAGCCTGGTTCTGGTTAGAGAGATGAGTCGATAACCTGCGGTTGGTTTCGGTTAATATCTTGTTGAGGACATTCGACTGCCTGAGCCTTTTGCTTAAAGTTTCGATTATTTTTATTGCAACACCGGGATTACTGCTTAAAAATTCTAAAAAGTCATTTCGCTCAAGAATGTACATGGTTGATCTTTCCAGTACCCTTGCTCCGGCAGACCGGTACCCGCCGTCTAAGAGGCTCATTTCCCCGAAAAAATCCAGTGGCCCGAGAGTTTGCAATACCAGCTCCCGGCCTGAGGCTGTTCTGGAATAAATTAGCACTTTGCCTGAAATGATGAGGTAAAGGCTGGTGCCCACTTCACCTTCACAAAAAATATTTTCATCTTTATAAAAATGTACCAGGCGCATTTTCCTGGCCAGGTCATGTAGAGGATAGTTTATATCTTCCAAGAAAGTTATCTTTTTTAAAATGTTGATAAGAGTATTTATATCCAAAGATTTCACCGTCCCTGAAATTCATTCAAATAATATTTTATAACACTGAACTGATGTTTTAAAGGATTCAAAAAGCAAAAGCCGGTTTTATACCGGTTTTTTTTGAGTGTAAATGTTTCAAGAATGTCTTTCCTTGAGCAGGGGCAGCGCACCTGGGGAAGCAGCTTTTGATGCACACTTTCATCATTTATCGCATATGCTATAAAAAAAAGTAAGGAGTGATTTTTTAAATGGCTTTTGGTACAGGTGGAGTTGCTGGTGGCGCTTGTGGCCCCGGTCTTAGTAGCCCGGCGTTCATCATCTTTTTGATTTTAGTCCTTCTCGTTTTAGGCTGTGGTGTGTTCATCTAAATTTAAGGAGTAGTTTTAGAAGATAAAAGCCAGGGAGGCATATGGTCCGCCCTGGCTTTTGCTTTTAGCGCCGTTAAAGAGTGGAATGTCTTTGAGCAAGATATAGCGTGACTATCTCTGGTAGCAGCGCGCCAGTCTTTCCAGCGAGCGATTATACGTTTTTTCCACTTCAGGTGGAAACAAACAACCCGGCGCCTCGCCGCGCTCGCGGTGATAAGCGATGCACTCGCAGCAAAGCCCTTTTTTTGCGCAATTGTTGTAGGTGCAGGTGCAGCTGGCCCTGGTTTTTTCCTGCCTGCATTCCATAAAGAACCCCCCCTTTTTTGAAATCGGCTGCCTGAACATCTTATTATTTCTATGATTATTACCTGATCCCTGCAAAGATAATATCGCAAATCTGAAAAAGAAGACCTCACATGTCCCTGTTAGTCGATTTTTCCCGAAAGTTTCTTGTGATTGAGCTTTTTAAGTGATATAATTAACAATTAAACAGAAATGGATGCTTCTGTCAATGAAAGTAAGAACAAAATTTTACTGTCAGGAATGCGGGCATCAGTCTGCCCGCTGGCTGGGACGCTGCCCCGGCTGCGGCGCCTGGAACAGCCTGGTGGAAGAGTTGAGCAGCCGCCCGGCGGCCGGGTGGGTTGCTGACGGCGGTGTGGTTTCACCCTGCCCGGTGACGGAAGTGCCGGCGCTGGAAGAGGAGCGTTTTCCCACCGGTATCGTTGAAATGGACCGTGTTCTGGGGGGCGGGATTGTGCCCGGCTCTCTAGTTCTGATCGGTGGTGACCCGGGTATCGGCAAATCCACCCTTTTGTTGCAGGTTGCTCACCGGTTCAGTCAAAAGCTCCAGGTGCTTTACGTTTCGGGTGAGGAGTCGGTGCGGCAGATCAGAATCCGGGCCGGCCGCCTGGGAGCTTTATCTCCCAACCTGCTGCTGGTTTCAGAAACAGATATAGATGTTATAGAACGCCACCTGAGGGCGGTTACCCCTCCTGTAGCCGTTATTGACTCAATTCAAGCAGTGTTTAAAGGCGAGTTAAGTTCAGTCCCCGGCAGCGTCGGGCAGGTGCGCGAGTGTGCCGCCCAGCTCATGCGCCTGGCCAAGACTTCCGGAATATCTGTTTTCTTGGTAGGCCATGTAACCAAAGAGGGGGTGCTGGCAGGTCCCCGCGTCCTCGAGCATATGGTGGACGTGGTGCTTTATCTTGAGGGGGACCGGCACCAGTCCTGCCGCATCCTCAGGGGGGTTAAAAACAGGTTTGGATCGACTAATGAAATAGGTATTTTTGAAATGCAGGGCCAGGGGCTTGTCGAAGTCACCAACCCTTCGATGATTTTTTTGAACCAGCGGCCCCGGGGGGATGTGCCGGGTGCGGCCGTGATATCCAGCCTGGAAGGGTCACGGTCCTTGCTGGTTGAAATCCAGGCCCTGGTTACACCTGCCGGTCACGGTGTCCCGCGCCGGATGACGGCGGGAGTAGATCACAACCGGGTTGCCCTGATTACAGCTGTTTTGGAGAAAAGGGTAGGGTTGAATCTCGGCTGTTGCGATATTTATGTGAATGCAGTTGGCGGGGTTAAGCTGGATGAGCCCGCGGTAGATCTGGGCATTGCCCTGGCCCTGGCTTCGAGTTTCCGGGATATTCCTGTGGATTCCGGCCTTGCTGTGGCAGGTGAGGTCGGCCTTACCGGCGAGCTCAGACCGGTACCGGGCGCTGTGAAACGGGCAAGCGAGGCTTTTAAATTGGGTTTCAGCCGTTTTTTGCTGCCCAGCCGGAGTGCAGTATATAATACTGGATCAGAAGACAGTATTTTAAAGGCAGACACACTGGATGAGGCCCTGGAAATGGCTTTAAAGCTGTGAGGTGGAGTATATTGAAGGAAGATAAGCATGACGAGAAGCTGCTGAAAGTATTGCGCGCGATAGCGCCTGGGACGCAGTTGCGGGAGGGATTAGAGAACATTTTAAGGGCTAAAACCGGTGGATTGATTGTGCTGGGGGATACTCCCGAAGTAATGGAAATAGCTGAGGGCGGGTTCTTCGTCAACGCGGATTTTACCCCGGCCAACCTGTATGAGCTGGCAAAGATGGATGGGGCAATCATTCTCAGCAGTGACGCGAAGAAAATATTGAGGGTCAATGTTCAGCTGGTTCCCAATCAAAACATACCGTCAAGCGAGACCGGCATCCGCCACCGCTCGGCCGAGCGGACGGCCAAGCAAACTGACGCGATGGTTATAGCCATTTCCCAGCGGCGCGGTGTTATTACCGTATACAAGGGAAACTTGAAATATGTGTTGAGCGCCTTGAGTGTCATTCTGGCCAAGGCCAACCAGGCCATTCAGACCCTGGAAAAATACCGTTCAGTATTGAATAAAGTTCTGGTGGGGCTGAGTATCCTTGAATTCGAGGACTCGGTGACGCTCTATGATGTTACCAAGGCCATTCAGCGTACTGAAATGGTCTTGCGGGTGGTCAATGAAATCGAAAGGTATACCAGCGAGCTCGGGGTAGAGGGGCGTTTAATTACTATGCAACTGGAGGAATTGACGGCCAATGTGAAAGAGGAAGGACTTCTGGTTATTCAGGATTACACCACCATTACCGGGGAAAAACCTCCTTCGAGCATCCTGGGCGTAATCGGGAGCTGGCCGGCTGAGGATCTTCTGGACCTGTCGCTGATCGCGCGTGCACTGGGGTATCCCGGAAGCGCAAGCATACTTGAACAACACGTTTCCCCGCGTGGATACCGGGTTTTAGAGAAAATACCCAGGCTACCCCTGCCGGTTATAGACAACCTGGTAAAGACCTTCGGCACCTTGAATAAAATCCTGGTCGCAACCATTGAAGAACTGGACGATGTGGAGGGTATTGGAGAAGTCCGCGCCAGGTCGATTAAGGAGGGGCTGAGCCGTTATCGCGAGCAATTGATGCAGGAGCGGCACGGGTAAGCTGGTGCAACCATACGCATTAAAAAATATGCATTAAAAATTATGTTGACAGTGCCTTATAGTTATGCTAGAATTATAATTTATTTGACAAGGTCCTGCCTTTGTGCTATAATTTATACATGGAAAATATTCGAAGGAGGAAGGGGCCTTGTTTAAGATAGGAGATAAAGTGGTATATCCGATGCACGGTGCCGGTGTTATCGAGGCCATAGAGGAGAAAGAGGTGCTGGGTGAAAAACGGCAATATTATATCCTGCGGCTTCCTGTCGGGGATATGAAAGTGATGATCCCCATAACAAACGGTAACGGAGTGGGCCTGAGGGAAGTTATCGATGACGAGGGTGTGCAGAAAGTCTTTCATATTCTGAGGGGACAGTCCTCTGACATGTCTCCTAACTGGAACAGGAGGTACCGCGCCAACCTGGAAAAGATGAAAAGCGGCAACATCTACGAAGTTGCAGAGGTAGTGCGAAATTTGAAAAACAGGGACCGGGAAAAGGGGCTTTCTTCCGGGGAAAGAAAGATGCTGGAAAATGCCAGGCAGATCCTGATTAGCGAGCTGGTTCTGGCCACAGAAATTGAGGAAGATAAAGCCCAGTCATTGCTCGACGGCGCCTTCGCTTGATAGCGTCAGGTAAAACTGGCGTTTTTTATTTTGTGCTCCAAAAAACGGTAATGTTTTTACTTGAAGTGGTAATCATATAAACAATATAATATAAGGGATGGATAGCTGGATATCAATGGCAATGATTCAAACTTAAATGGTTATTTAGACCTCTATGCCGCTTGTGCGGCACCAGCAGAGGATGAAAACAGATCGAGGGAAGGGTGGTTGTCCCCGTTCGCTCCGTGCTTCGCACCGGCAGCACCAGAGCTCGCTTCGGGCGAGATTGGGCCGCCTTCAACTCACCGTCCAGGTTCGGTGAAGGCTGGCGCGGACGTCCTGTCCGCGCCCCCGATTTCGCTTCCTCGCTTCGCCGGGTGCTGTTACCGGCGCTGCGCAAGTCGCTCACTCGGGACAACCGTCCTTCAGTGGTAAAGTTTTTTCAGGATAGAAAGGAGGTGGAGAACTTGGTAAAGAAGATAATTTATATTGTGCTGGTAGCCGGTTTTACCGGGCTGGGTTTCACTGCCGGCCTGAATCTGGTCGAAAGCGGTCTGGTAAATTTTTTAACCAGTCTGCCCCAGCAGCTCAAGTTTGGACTGATTTGTCTTTCTACCCTGATCGGGCTGGTTGCCGGGATTTTGTTTTCCCCGCTGCTAATGCGCGGAGCGGTTCGACTTACCGTATTTGTTGAACAGTACCTGCAACGGGCGCCGATCCAGGATCTGGTGATGGGCTCGGTTGGTTTAATTGTTGGACTTATAATAGCTAATTTAATGGGTTCTATTCTGTCTTATATGGGCTGGTTCGGCAAGGTGATCTGGCTGCTGGTCACGATGCTTTTGTCTTATCTCGGTCTCAGCATAGGGATAAAGAAGCGGGAGGAGCTCCTCGCCCTCTTCACCATTTTCCCCAGGTTCGGCAAGGAACGTGGGGCCAAATCCGAAACTCGCGGCGGCAACTTAAAAATCCTGGACACCAGTGTGATTATTGACGGCAGGATTGCCGACCTGTGCGAAAGTGGGTTTATAGAAGGGACATTGATAATCCCTGCTTTTGTGATTGAGGAGTTGCGCCATATTGCTGATTCTTCTGATCTCCTGAAGCGGAACAGGGGGCGGAGGGGTCTGGATATCCTGAACAGGATGCGCAAAAGACTGGATAACAAGGTGCAGGTTTATGATAGCAACCGCGGCCTGGAAAATATAGCTGAGGTAGATACCAAGCTGGTTAAATTGGGACAGAAATTGAACGCTAAAATAATCACGAACGACTTTAACCTGAATAAAGTGGCGGAACTTCAGGGAGTAAAGGTTTTAAATATAAATGAACTGGCTAACGCCATCAAGCCGGTGGTGTTGCCGGGCGAAGAAATGATTGTCCAGGTGGTCAAGGACGGAAAGGAAATCGGCCAGGGAGTGGCTTACCTTGACGACGGCACGATGATAGTGGTGGAGGGTGGAAAACGCTACATGCACCAGACTGTTCCGGTGCTGGTGACCAGTGTGCTCCAGACGGCCGCCGGCCGGATGATTTTCGCCAAACCGAAACCTGAGAGAAAGGGCGACGCCGGCCACAACCATTATAGCGAGGTGAACGCTATTGGTTAAAGTTGCGGCGGTAGTGCCGGCTGCCGGCCGCGGCACCCGGATGGGCCTTAATATAAAAAAACAGTTTCTTATGCTGGAAGGCATTCCGTTAGTCGGCCACGTGTTAAAGGTATTTGAGGACAGCCCGCTTATTCATAGCATTGTTCTGGTGGCCGGCCAGGGTGAAGAAGATTATTGCCGCTGTTCAATTGTTGAACGGCTGGGTATCCGTAAGGTTACGGCTGTTGTGCCGGGCGGAAACGAGCGTCAGGAGTCTGTCTATAACGGGCTCCTGGCGGTTTCTCCTGATACCGGTATTGTTGTTATCCACGACGGTGCCCGTCCCCTGCTCAGTCCGGAAGGACTGGCATCTGTTATAGATGCTGCCGTGGCCTGCGGCGCGGCGACCCTGGCGGTGCCGGTGAAAGATACGGTCAAGCTGGCCGGCGAAGATGGTTTTGTTGCAGAGACTCTTCCAAGGGATCGCCTGTGGCTGACGCAGACACCACAGGCTTTCCGTTACCGCCTTATCCTTGAAGCGCACCGCAGGGCGCTGGAAGCAAGGCACACCGGGACCGACGATGCCGGGCTGGTTGAGCTGCTGGGCAAGCCGGTCAGGATCGTGGCCGGCTCCTATGAAAATCTGAAAATCACTACGCCTGAAGATTTGATTATTGCTTCTGCTATTATCAGGGCCAGGCAGGCGGCTGTTTTGGAGGGTTGACCGTTGCGGGTGGGTTTCGGTTATGACGTACACCGGCTTGTACCGGGCAGGCCTTTGGTGCTGGGAGGGGTGGACATCCCCTATGAAAAAGGGCTTTTAGGGCACTCCGATGCGGATGTGCTGGTGCATGCCGTGATGGATGCCGTCCTGGGCGCCGCAGGGGAAGGCGATATTGGAAGGCATTTCCCCGATAGTGATCCAGTGTATAAAGGGATCAGCAGTCTGGTGCTGCTGTCCAGAGTGAGAGGAATCCTCGCGCGCAAGGGGCTTGCGGTAGGCAATGTCGACTCGGTCATCGTGGCCCAGGCTCCTAAGCTGGCTTCTTATATGGACGAAATGAAGTCCAGGATAGCGGAATCGCTGCAGATCGATGCCGGCATGGTAAACGTCAAGGCCACCACCACCGAGGGACTGGGGTTTACCGGTACCGGTGAAGGAATTGCTGCTTACGCGGTAGCAACAGTGTTGCCTGCCCGTTAAATGTAGTGTTATAATTAGCTACATAGACCTCCATGCCGCTTGTGCGGCACCAGCAGAAGGATGAAAACAAATCGAGGGAAGGGTGGTTGTCCCTGTTCGCTCCGTGCCTCGCACCGACAGCACCAGGGCTCGCTTCGGGCGAAATTGGGCCGCCTTCAACTCACCGTCCTGGTTCGGTGAAGGCTGGCGCGGACGCCCTATCCGCACCCCCAATTTCGCTTCCTCGCTTCGCCGGGTGCTGTTACCGGCGCTGCGCAAGTCGCTCACTCGGGACAACCGCCCTTCAGTGGTAAAGTTTTTTCAGGGAAAGGTACTGTTGCCTCTTTTCGAACATATGTTTTCAGGGTAGTGTGGTAAGGCATTAATGCCGCGTTAAGCGTAGCAACTAAGGAGGCGCTGTTTTTGTCATCTGTTCGGGTACGGTTTGCGCCGAGCCCCACCGGACCTTTTCATATCGGAGGGGCGCGGTCGGCGCTGTTTAACTGGCTTTTTGCCCGCCATTACGGCGGTAAATTTATTGTAAGGATAGAAGATACCGACCTGGAAAGGTCGACCAGAGAATCGGAGGAAAATATACTTGCGGCCCTCCGCTGGCTTGGTATGGACTGGGACGAGGGCATACAGGTGGGAGGGCCGCACGGACCCTACCGGCAGACCGAAAGGCTGGATATTTACCGGCGGTATGCCGGGAGCCTGCTGCAAAACGGCCTTGCTTACCGCTGTTACTGCACAGAGGAAGAGCTTGCGGAAGAAAGGGAAGCCCTTTTAAAAAAGGGTGAAATGCCCAGGTATTTAGGACGCTGCCGCAGCCTGTCACAGGAGGACCGCTCCCGGCTGGAGGCCGGCGGCCGCCGCCCCGTGATCCGCTTCCGGGTGCCGGAAGACAGGGTGATAAACGTGAAGGATCTTGTTCGCGGGGATGTCACCTTTGAGTGCAGCGGTATCGGCGACTTTATTATCTTAAAGTCGGACGGTATTCCCACCTATAATTTTGCCGTCGTGGTGGACGACCATTTAATGGCGGTCAGCCACGTGATCCGGGCTGAAGAGCACCTGCCGAACACCCCGCGGCAGATTTTGCTTTACGAGGCGCTGGGTTGGACTCCCCCTGAATTTGCCCATGTATCTCTGATCCTGGGGGAAGACCGCAGTAAAATGAGCAAGCGCCACGGTGCTACTGCTGTTGAACAATATCAGGAAAAAGGGTACCTGCCTGAGGCGCTGGACAATTTTCTGGCGCTCCTGGGCTGGTCGCCCGGCGGAGAAGAGGAGATACTCACCCTGGAGGAGCTGATACGGCAGTTTTCCCTGGAAAGGGTGTCCAAAAGCCCGGCTGTTTTTGACCTGGACAAATTAAACTGGCTGAACGGGTACTACATCCGGCAGGCTTCCCTGGACCGGATCACCAGCCTGGCAATACCTTATTTGGAAAAAGCCGGGTATATCAGCAGGCCGTTATCCCGGGAGAAATATGAATGGATTAAAATGGTAGTGGATACCGTGCGGGAGTATCTTAGTTATTTGGAGGAAATTACCGGGCATGTAAGTATCTTTTTTGCGGACGAGATCGAAATTAAAGGAGAAGAAGCGAAGGAAGTCCTGAAAGGGGAACAAGTTCCGGCAGTGCTGGCCGCTTTGCAGAAAAAAGTGGCGGCATTGGGTGAACTGACTGATACTGCAGTTAAAAGCATGTTAAAAGAAGTGGCCAAAGAACTTGGGCTCAAAGGAAAGCAAGTCTTTATGCCTGTGCGGGTGGCGCTGACCGGAAGCACACACGGGCCTGAACTTAACCAGGTTATGGTGATCCTGGGTAAAGATAAAGTAGAAACCCGCCTGGCCGGGGCCTTGGAAAAATTTAGTACAAAGGAGGCCTTTTGATTATTAATGGAAGTTTATAATACCATTGCCAGGCGCAAGCAGACCTTTCAGCCGAGGGAGCCGGGCAAGGTCGGCATTTACGTCTGCGGTCCCACCACCTATAACTACATTCACCTGGGCAACGCCCGCCCGCTGGTTTTTTTCGATACTGTCCGGCGGTATTTTAAATATAAAGGCTATGACGTTACCTATGTTCAGAATTTCACCGATATGGACGATAAGATCATCAATCGCGCCCGTGAGGAGGGGGTAGATCCCCTCTCGCTGTCCCGCAAGTATATTGCTGAGTATTTTAAAGACGCTGACGAGCTGAATGTGCTGCGCGCCGACAATCACCCTAAAGTTTCCGAGCACATTCCCGATATTATCGCCTTGGTGGACAGGCTGGTTAAAAACGGTACGGCTTATGTGGTAGACGGCGATGTTTACTTCGAAGTGCGGAAGTTTGCCGGCTACGGCAAGCTTTCCGGGCGGGCCCTCGAAGACATGCGTGCCGGCGCCCGTGTCGAGGTGGATGATCGGAAGCGGGATCCGATGGATTTTGCCCTGTGGAAGTCGGCGAAACCAGGCGAACCTTCGTGGGACAGTCCCTGGGGGCCGGGCAGGCCGGGCTGGCACATCGAGTGTTCCGCCATGTCGCTTAAATATCTTGGGAGCGGCTTTGACATTCACGGCGGCGGGTTTGACCTGATCTTTCCCCACCACGAGAACGAAATTGCCCAGAGTGAAGCCGCCACCGGCGAGACTTTTGTCCGCTACTGGATGCATAACGGTTTTATTACAGTAAAAGAAGAGAAGATGTCCAAATCTCTTGGCAATTTTTTCCTGGTAAGGGATATTCTGGCAAAGTATCCTGCAGAACTGGTCCGTTTTTTCCTGCTTTCCACTCATTACCGGAGCCCCCTGGACTTTGACGATGAGAAACTGGCCGCTGCCGGTCGCGGTCTGGAAAGAATCAAGAACAGCATCCGCCTGTTGAATGAGGCTCTGGCGAGGCCGGAAGGAGGAGAGGGCACGGGAGTAAGTGCGGATTTTGATACTGCTTTGGATTCCTGCAAAGCATCATTTGAAGCTGCCATGGACGATGATTTTAACACCGCCCTGGCCATCGGAGCTGTCTTTGACCTTGCCAGAGAGGTAAACACTGTTGTTCAGCAGCTTGGGCCGGTATTGCCGCCTTCTGCCCGAGCGTCCTTGCTGAAGGCGAGGAGATTGTTTAATGCTTTTAATGAAGTGGTTGGCATCTTTAAGGTTGACCGGGATACTGGTGAGATACTCCTGGACGGTATGCCGGGTGATACCTCCGGCCTGACCGAAGGGCTGATCAACCTGATTATTGAGGTGCGCCGGGAGGCCCGGAAAAAAAAGGACTGGGTAACTGCCGACCGGATCAGGGACGGGCTCAAAAAGCTCGGGATTATTCTGGAGGACACCCCCCAGGGAGTCCGTTGGAAAAAGCAGGGGTAGATTTGCTGGAGGATGTTGAGGCTGGTAAAGTAGAACACCCGGGCGACCTGCCGGCGCTGGTGCTGGCTTATGTCGGTGACGCCGTTTATGAGCTGGTAGTGCGCTGCCATCTTGTGGAAAGTGGGGCGGTTAAGGTGGACCGCCTGCATAAAGAAGCGGTGAAGTATGTCAATGCCGCCGCCCAGGCCCGGGTCTTGCGCGCTCTGGACGGAAGGCTTACGGAAGAAGAGGCGGCAGTTGTGCGCCGGGGGCGGAACACAAAATCTCTTCATCCCCCCCGCAGCGCCGGGATAATTGAATACCGGCACAGCACCGCCCTGGAGTGCCTGATTGGCTACCTGTATCTGAAGGGAGATATCGTCCGGCTCGGCGAGATTATGAAAACGGCGTTCGAAGCGGCAGGGACAGGCAAGCCGCCGGGGGCCGGGCGCCGGGCGCCAGAAGGTAATGTTGACTGAGTTGACCGGCAGAGGAGCCTGAAGTGGCGCAAGCCACTTTTTTTCTATCAGTAAACTCATTAAATACGGTGAAGGCGCAGCTTATATATAGGCGAAGCGTTATCCCCGTTCACTCCAATGCTCCGCGCCGACAGCACCGCGGCTTGCTTCGGACCGGACTAACGGCGCTGCAAAGGCGGCGACGGGGTGGATACAGGGGAAGCCCATTATCTGCCAAGCTGGTTGTGTTGGGATTAGTGACGCTTTTGGCCCGCTGGTTTCGCGCCGTAGTCCGGTTACCCTCGCTTCGCCGGGTACTGTTACCGGCGCTCCGCAAGTCGTTCTCTAAGGATAACGCTTCGCCTGCGCCGGGCTAATTCAATTACTGAGCGAGCCGCTTTTTTATCCTGAAAGGAAGATCAAGCAGGCATGTCTGCTGGCGGAATAAACATTTACAATAAATTCGTAATTGGGATTGCAATAATGCTGTTTTCATTTGCAGCCGGATTTACAATAGGTGCATTCACGATATTTCTTGCTTTGGCCTTGTGGCTGCATGTTATTATTAAATATTATAGGGATTTCAGGATTAGAGTTGCTTCTGGTATATTATTGGTAACAACTATAATTGAAGCATGGGTTTTAATGCCGGGATAAATACAAGCCGCTTTTTGCCCGGTATTAATTTGTTGACATATATGCTGCTAATGCGGCACCAGCAGAAGGATGAAGGTAACCGGGGGAAGGGCGGTTATCCCGGGTGAACGACTTGCGCAGCACCGGTAACAGCACCCGGCGAGGCTGAGGATGCGAAATTGGGGGCGCGGACATGGACGTCCGCGCCAGCCTTCACCGAACCAGGACGGTGAGTTGAAGGCGTCCCGATTTCGCCCGACGCGAGCCCTGGTGCTGTCGGTGCGAAGCATTGGAGTGAACAGGGATAACCGCCCTTCCCGGGTGAATTCTATTTTCAGCTTAGGACCAGCCGATATTTCCGGAAAGGTGGTTGTTTGTTTTGGAGATAAAATTAATTTCCACCACCCCGAACTATCTGAAAACCATTTGGGTTGCGGCCAGGACCTGTTACAGCCCGCTGTCCCCGCTTGAGCTTCTGGAGCAGGACCCTCCGGAAGAGGAGATGCTGCGCATCGCAGATAGAATCATTTCTATGAAGCACCTCAGCGTGCTTGAACACTGCCACATGACTTACGCTGTCAAGAACGTTTCCCGGACCCTGCTGGCTCAGTACTCCCGTCACCGCATCGGGGTCAGTTTATCCGTGCAGAGCCAGCGCTGGGTATCTGAACAGTCATGCAAGAACGAAGGCGGCATTTTTGATTTTATCATTCCGCCGGAAATTGAGCATAATGAACATGCCAGGGATATCTTTTTAAAGTCAATGAGCAGGGCCCAGGAGGAGTACGACCGCCTGTTGAGTGCCGGGATAAAAAAAGAGGACGCGAGATTTGTTTTGCCCGGGGGTGCGGGGACAAATTTTGTCACCTCCTTAAACCTGCGCTCATTTTTCGACGTTTACCAGAAACGCGTGCTGGTGCCGGGTGCCCAGTGGGAAATAAAGCAAATGCTGGTCAGAATGGCGGACCTGCTTATTGAGCGGGAGCCATGGCTGCGGAAGTATCTGGCCGGGCAGCAGTCCGCGGAGCATGTCCCGGATGCAGAATAACTTGACTGATTGTTGCACAAAGAATATATTTATGTGAAAGGTTTTTTACATGCCAGCAAAGGGGAGAGCCCACCTGGACGATGTGATAGCGGGCCGCAACCCGGTGCGCGAGGCGCTGCGGGCCGGGAGGCCGGTAAACAAAATTTTGATGGCCAGAGATTATTATTCCGGTCCTCTGCTGGAGATTTTTGCTCTGGCCAGGGAGAAAAGTATCCCCGTGCAGAAAGTAGAAAAGCACAGCCTGAACAGGTTTGTTCCGGAGACCGCTCACCAGGGAGTGATTGCTCTGGTATCTCCCAAGGCTTATGCGGCGGTCGAAGACATTCTTGCAGCGGTGCGGCCGGGCGAGGACCCGTTTTTAATCCTGCTCGACGAAATCAGCGACCCCCGTAACCTGGGGGCGATTCTTCGTACAGCAGACGCAGCGGGTGTGCATGGAGTGATTATCCCCCGCCGCCGCTCTGCCCCGTTAACCCCCGTTGTAGCCAAGTCCTCCGCCGGTGCGATTGAATACGTGCCCGTGGCAAGAGTAGCCAATATAGCCCAGACCATTGAGACCTTGAAAAAAAACGGGGTTTGGCTTGTCGGCGCGGATGCTGACGGGCAAGAGGTTTTTTGGGACGCCCGTTTAGACGGCCCGCTGGCGCTGGTCATTGGCGGCGAGGATAAGGGCCTGGGCCGGCTGGTGAAAGAGCGGTGTGATATTTTAGTCCGGATGCCGATGTACGGGCGTGTGAATTCTTTAAACGCTTCCGTTGCAGCCGCCCTGCTTGTCTACGAAGTGGTACGGCAGAGGAGAAAGGCTATAAACCATGAAGGAGTACCTCATAGTTGACGGCTATAATATAATTTTTGCCTGGCCTGAGTTTGAGAAGTTGAAGGACTTCAGTCTGGAGTACGCCAGGTCGAAATTAGTGGAGATTATGGCCAATTATTCATCTCTTTCCGGGCAAAAAATCGTGGTGGTGTTTGACGCTTACCAGCAAAAAAACGCTGCCTGCAGGGCAGAAGTAATCGACGGGATAGAGGTCATTTACACCCAGCGGGGGGAGACCGCAGACGCTTTAATTGAGCGGCTGGCGGGAGAACTTTCTAAAGAAGGGACAGTTTATGTAGCCACTTCGGATTGGGAAGAACAAAGGATCATATTCGGCAGGGGCGCTTATCGCCTTACCCCCGGCGAGCTGCGCGCGCAGGTGGACCGGGTTAAACGGGAAAGCGAAGAACGCTGGGCGGAGAAGGGTAAGCCGGCGGACAGTTACCTGGAGAACCGGCTGCTGGAAAAGGTCAGGTCAAGACTGGAAAAGTGGCGCCGGGGGAAAAAGTAGCCTCAGACTATTGACAAACAATATATCGCAAAATCCATGGGTGTTGAACCCGGTTGCTCCGTTGCAGAGTGTCGCCAGTGAACCCGGCGGGTTCAACACCCATGGAGTAATCCCGATAGGGCTTGTTCTAATTTTCCTTGACGATTTGTTACCCCTTCGTTATAATTATTACTGGTACTTGGCCGGAGAAAATTAAAAATAATTACGATACTTTGACCAGTGGAAGTAAAAGGCGTTATCCGGGTTATTTGCCCGGGCCTTATTATTAGACAGGGAGAGGTTTTTGGTTTTTTTTATTGTGCGGACAAGAGAAAGAGCGGGGGGATAATGTGAGCCTTCAAGCCCAAAGGGAAGTTCTGAACGGGTTTCAGGTGATGGTTGACGAAGAGGTGGTGGAGTTTGCCCGCGAAGGTGATGATGAAGCGCTAGAATTTTTAATTAATAAATATAAGAACTTTGTCCGGGCAAAAGCCCGCTCTTATTTCCTGATTGGGGCCGACCGGGAGGATATTATCCAGGAGGGCATGATTGGCCTTTACAAGGCTATCCGGGACTTCCGGGTGGATAAGCTGTCATCGTTCCGCGCTTTTGCCGAGCTGTGCATTACCAGACAAATTATCACTGCTATCAAGACAGCTACCAGGCAAAAGCATATCCCTTTGAACTCCTATGTTTCTTTGAACAGGCCTATTTATGATGAAGATTCTGACCGCACTTTAATGGACATCATTTCCGGTTCCAAGATTGCCGATCCTGAAGAATTAATTGTATCAAAGGAAGAATTTGACAACATAGAGGAAAAAATGGGCGAGATCCTCAGCTCATTAGAATGGAAAGTGCTGATGTCCTATCTCGAAGGCAAGTCCTATCAGGAAATAGCCGAGGATCTGAAGCGTCATGTCAAGTCCATTGATAACGCGTTGCAGCGCGTTAAGCGCAAGCTGGAACGTTATTTGGAAAAACGGGAGCTTTAACTGGTTAGCCAGTTAGTTATTAATTAAGTATAAATTTGGTGGTTGTCCGGGAAGGCTTTTTGCTTGTGCTAAGGGGGCGGGCTGGCGGTAATTGTTGTTGGAATAATAGTCTTGACAGGGATACTATTATCGCTTATAATTATTCTTGTGCTGTTGCCGGCGTAGCTCAATTGGCAGAGCAGCTGATTTGTAATCAGCAGGTTGCGGGTTCGAGTCCCATCGCCGGCTCCACATCGGGAAGCAGTTGTTTAGCTTTCTGCGTGAAATTATCAATATCGCGGGGTAGAGCAGCTGGTAGCTCGTCGGGCTCATAACCCGAAGGTCGGGGGTTCAAATCCCCCCTCCGCAACCAAAAAAGCACCTCCTCCAAGTGTTTGCTGGTTTTTTTTATTTTTGGGGGGTAGTGTTAACTGGTGCTGGTTGTTAGGTCTTGACATGAGTTCCCGGACTATGCTAAACTACACTATGCAAACATGATTGGTTCCGTAAGTATTTAAAGGTTGCAGGCGGGGAGTAAGGCGCCACTATAGCTCAGTAGGTAGAGCGCATCCTTGGTAAGGATGAGGTCACCGGTTCAATCCCGGTTAGTGGCTCCAGAATTAGAAGTGAGATGTGAGAAGTTAGAAGTGAGATTAAGAAGGAATTCGCTT
>Ga0067045_1029166_pt1 | contig 23241 bp, 22 predicted proteins | sample TerdegcTABiofilm_FD_59184 | JGI IMG/M metagenome (GOLD analysis project Ga0067045, IMG submission 59184) | Combined Assembly of (Gp0054472, Gp0054536) Wastewater bioreactor microbial communities from Singapore -Terephthalate degrading...
GCAGGCATACCTCACCCCCGGCCTTCGGCCTCCCCCTCTCCGCCGGCGGAGAGGGGGAACGAGGGGGTGAGGTTGGCAAGCCCGCGTCGGGCGCCGAACCGCGTAGGGACGACGCATGCGCCGTCCCTACTAGCCCGCAGGGCTTTGCCCGTTCAGCCCGATGCTTCAGCGTCGGGCGGGGCGCAGGGCGGGGCTTTACCCTTCGTGCCGATTCGTGTGATTCGTGGATGACCGTGGCCCGCGTCGGGCGGGCAGCCTTTGCCCGCGCGGGGCAGGTGTGGTACAATTGTCCGACGACAACGGTTAGGAGGCGGGATTGGAATTCCGAGACTACCTGGACATCATCCGCAAGCGAGGCTGGATCTTCATCTTTCTGGCCCTCTTCACGGCGGCCGTGGCGGTGCTGGTGGGCAAGATGCAGACGCCGGTGTATCGGGCGAGCATCGTCCTGCGGGCGGAGCCGGCCCGCGCCGACTGGGGCCTGAGCAACACCGCCAAGGACCTGCTCCGCAGTTACACCCTGCAGATTCGCAGCCACAACACCGCCCAGCGGGCCATTGAGCGCGGCCAGTTGGACATGTCCACCGACGACCTGCTGAGCAAGGTTACCGTCAGCCCTGACCCTTCCAACTTCTCCATTCGCATTGACGCCAAGGACACCGACCCCGCTGTGGCGGTAACCATCGCGCAGAAAGTGGCCGAGATTTTCGCGGAGGACAGGGCGGCCTGGAACGAGAAGCAAGACAAGCGCGACCGCATAGACGTTGCCATCATTGACAGCGCGCGGTACGAACTGTTCTCGCCGAAACTCAAGATCAACCTCATCGTGGGGGGCGTGGTTGGCCTTCTGCTGGCGGGCGTGATCGTCTTCTTCCTGGAGTGGGTTCAGGCCGACCTGTTGCGCACGCCGGAGCAGGTGGAGCGCATCACCGGCCTGGTGGTGCTCGGCTCCATTCCGGCGGGCGGCGAGGCGACGCCGGCGCGCCGCAGGGCGCTGCTCCCCCGCATTCGGCCCGAAACGCTGCTCTACTTCGGCCTGGGGCTTATCGTGGGGGCCGTAGGGTTTGCGGTTATCAGTCAGATTCTGTAGCGGCGGCGGGACCCGCGCCCGAATGCGGGCCTCGGCCGAAGCCGTTTCCTTATGGAGGGATGCTTGCAGATGAGCGAGAAGACCCTGCAGAACTTGATCACCATCGCGCAGCCGCGGTCCGCCATCAGCGAGGCGTACCGCACGCTGCTGACCAGCATTGATTTCGCCGGCCTGGACCGGCCGATTCGCGCGTTGATGCTCACCAGCGCAAGCCCAGAAGAGGGCAAGTCGTCCACGCTGGCCAATCTGGCCGTCGTCGCCGCCCAGGAGGGACGGCGGGTCATCGTCGTGGATTGCGACCTGCGCCGACCCTCGCTTCATTCCATCTTCGGCCTGCCCAACGGCGAGGGGCTTACGACGGCGCTGATGAACGCCGAGACGCTGAAGGAGCCGCCGCTCCGATCGGTGGGGGTGAACGGCCTCTCGGTGCTGACCAGCGGCCCCATCCCGCCCAACCCGCTGGAGTTGCTCGGTTCGCGCCGCATGGAGGAACTCCTCGCGGCGCTGCGAGAGCGGGCCGACATCGTCCTGGTGGATGCGCCGCCGGTCGTCGCCGTGGCCGACGCCGCGATTCTGGCCTCCAAGGTGGACGCCGTGCTGCTGGTGGTGCAGGCGGGGCGGGCCAAACGCGACTACGTGGAGCGGGCGAAGGCCCTGCTGGAGAAGGCGAACGCGCGCATCATCGGCGCGGCCCTGACCAACGTGCAGGCCGACACGCTGCTCACGCGATACTATGCCGCCGAGGGCAGTCGCTAGCGGATGGCGGAGACGGGTGCGGCGAGGCTCGTTGACCTGCACGCCCACATCATGCCGGGCGTGGACGATGGGCCGCAGACCTTGGAGGAAGCCCTGGCCATGGCCCGCGCGGCCCTGGCCGACGGCGTCGGGCAGATCGTGGCCACTCCCCACGTCCGATATTCGGGGCTGACCCGTGAGGAATTCGGCCGGCGGCTGGAAGACCTGCGGCGCGCTTTTGCGGCCCATCGCGTGGACGTGGAGGTGCACCCGGGGGCAGAGGTGAGCCTGGAGCCGGATATCTTCCGTTGGCTGGCGGAAGGGCTGGCGTGGCCCATTGCATCTACGCGGTACGTCCTGGTGGAACTCCCGTTCTTCGCCTTTCCGCCCTACACCGACGAGGTGATATTCCGCTTGCAGGTGGAGGGGTACAAGCCCATTCTGGCGCATCCGGAGCGCAACGCGTTCCTGGCGGCGAAGCCCGAGCGGTTGCAGGCGCTGGTGGAGCGCGGCGTGCTGGTGCAGATTACCGCGGCGAGCGTCCTGGGAGGGTTCGGGGCGCAGGCGAAATCCGCGGCGGTCGCGTTCCTGGAGCGGGGACTGGTGCATGTGCTGGCTTCGGACGCCCACTCCGCCGCGCACCGCCCCCCGCTGCTCACGGAGGCGGCGCGGGAGGCCGAGCGAATCGTCGGGCCTGGGGCGTGGAGCCTGGTGAGCGCCAATCCTGCTGCGATTCTGGGCGACGGCGAGGAGATAGAACCGGCGCGTCCCGCCAGGAAGGCGCGCCGATCACGTTACGGGGAGGCACGATGAAAGGTCTCATTCTCAGCGGGGGCAAGGGCACAAGGCTTCGGCCGTTGACCTACACCGGCGCGAAGCAGTTGGTTCCCGTGGCCAACAAGCCGGTGCTGTTCTACGTGATAGAAGACCTGGTGGAAGCCGGCGTTACCGACCTGGGCATCGTCGTGGGCGACACCGGCGACCAAATTCGCGAGGCGGTGGGCGATGGCTCCCGCTTCGGCGCCAGGGTTACCTACATCCAGCAGGAGGCTCCGCTGGGCATCGCCCACGGCATCAAGATTTCCCGCGACTTCCTGGGCGACGAGCGGTTCGTGCTGTTCCTGGGCGACAACTTCATCCGCGATGGCATCGTGCCCTTCGTGGAGACGTTCCAGGACGACTCGCTGAACGCGCAGATTCTGCTGTACAGGGTGTCCAACCCCGAGGCCCTGGGCGTGGCCGTGTTGGACGAGCATGGCCACGTCGTGCGCCTGGTGGAGAAGCCCAAGGAGTTCGTCAGCGACCTGGCCGTCATCGGCATCTACATGTTTGACCACCATGTGTGGGAAGCCGTCAACGCCATCAAGCCCTCCAAGCGCGGCGAGTTGGAGATCACCGACACCATCCAGTACCTGGTGGACAAAGGGCTGAACGTGAAGGCGTCCATGGTCAGCGGGTGGTGGATTGACACCGGCAAGATGAGCGACATCCTGGAGGCCAACCGCCTGGTGCTGGACACCTTTGAGACGCGCATCCTCGGCGAGGTGGACGCCAGTTCCGAGGTGTACAACAAGGTCGTGGTGGAGCGGGGCGCGCGCATCGTGAACAGCATCATTCGCGGGCCGGCCATCATCGGCGAGGAAACGCAGATCATCAATTCCTACATCGGCCCGTTCACAAGCATCTACCACCATTGCCTGATTCAGGACGCGGAGATAGAGCATTCGGTGGTGCTGGAAAACAGCCGCATCGTGGACATAGACCAGCGGATTGAGGATTCGCTCATCGGGCGCAACGTGGAGATCACGCGCTCGCCGCTGAAGCCCCGCGCCTACAAACTCATGCTGGGCGACCACAGCAAGGTGGGGCTCATCGGCAACGGGAGATAGAGGGGACAGCGGGCGGCGGACAGCAATCAGCGTTCAGCCGTCAGCAATCAGCGGACAGCGGGTAGCCATTAGCGTTCAGCCGTCAGCAATCAGCGGACAGCGGGCGGCGGACAGTGGTCAGTTTGGCGGATCGGCGGTTGGCTATTGGGCTGCCGATGGCTGATTGCTGATCGCTGACGGCTAAAGGCTGACGGCTAAAGGCTGACGGCTAAAGGCTGACTGCTGATTGCTAACGTCTCTTCGGAGAGGTGCAGATGATAAAGACAACTCTGGTTTATCCCGGCATCGCGGGATATGGGTTTGACTGTCTGGGCAAGGGGATGGAGGCCGGCTGGGTGAGCCACGGTCTGGCCCACATCAGCGCCGCGGCCAAGGCCCAGGGATTTGACATAGACCTGATAGACCTGCGCGCGCTCAAGGGCTGGGACGACTTCCGCAGCGAGATCCGCCAGCGCCGACCCGACGTGCTCGGGTTCACCATGATGAGCGTGGACTACGATCCGGTCATGCAGTCGGTGGAGATCGTGAAGCAGGAGTTGCCCCAGAGCATCGTCGTGGTGGGCGGGCCGCACCCCACCCTGGCCCTGGACGAGGTGGCCCAGGATCCCAAGATTGACTACATCGTAACCCACGAGGGCGAGATCACGTTCCCCAAACTCCTGCGCGCCATCCAAGAGGGCAACCGACCGTCCGATCGCATCCTCGTCGGCGAGATGCCGGATCTGGACGCGCTGCCGTTCCCAGACCGCGAACTGTTCCTGAACGAGTGGCGCAAGTACGGCTACACGCTGGACTCGCCCGAGGTGCCCTTCGTGGAAGAACTGCCGCCGCCGTTCCTGACCATCATCGCGGGGCGCGGGTGCAAGTACAACTGCAACTTCTGCCAGCCCGCCGAGCGACGGCTGTTCGGCCGCAAGGTGCGCCGCCGCAGCGTGCCCAACATCATCGCCGAACTCAAGGCCCTGCGCGACCGCTACCACTTCGCGTCGTTCATGTTCCACGACGACTGCCTGACGGAAGACCGCGAGTGGGTGATAGAGTTCTGCCGCGCCTACAAGGCCGAGGGATTCACCCAGCCCTTCTTCTGCCAGAGCCGCGCCGACATCATCGTGAAGCACCCCGACATGGTGCGCCTGATGGCCGACGCCGGGCTTCGTGGCTACTTCATCGGGTTTGAGAGCGGCAGCGACCGCGTGCTCAAGTTCCTGCGCAAAGGCACGACGCGCGCCATCAACCTGGAGGCCGCGCGCATCTGCCGCAAGAACGGCATCGCCATCTGGGCCAACTACATGCTGGGCATCCCCACCGAGACGAAAGAAGAGGTGATGGAGACTATCTCCATGCTGAAGGAGATGGACCCCGACTACTACAGCCCGGCCTTCTACACGCCCCACCCGGGCAGCGACCTGTTTGACTACTGCATGGAGAACGACCTGTCGCTCATCACCAGCCACGAGCAGTATCGGCGCTCGCCCACCGAGGCGAAGATCAAGGGCATGGACTACGACTTTCTCCGCTGGGCGCTGGCAGAATCCCAGCGGCGCAAACCGTGGAATCAGTTCCGGCGGCAGGTGCGCCGTTACTGGAAGCGCTACGCCTCGCCCAAGAAGATCGCGCGCAAGTTGCTGCGCATAGCCGGGCTTGCGCCGGCGCGGTAGGCAGCGGGCCTCTGCAAGGGCGACCCGCAGGTGGGCGACCATCAGGTCGCCCGTACAGTGAGGGCAGAAATCCAAAACGGGAGAGTCTGGACGTGAAACGCTTGATGATCACCGGCGGGGCCGGCTTCATTGGCTCCAACTTCGTCCACTACGTGCTGGAGCACCACCCCGACTACTACGTCGTCGTGTACGACAAACTGACGTATGCGGGCAACCTGGACAACCTGCGCGACCTGGAGGGGAATCCGCGCTACGCCTTCGTGCGCGGCGACATCTGCGACGCGGCGCTGGTGGAGCAGACCATCCGCGACCACGCCATTGACACCATCGTGAACTTCGCCGCCGAGACCCACGTGGACCGTTCGCTCATGGAGCCGGGGAGTTTCATCCAGACCGACGTGTTCGGCACCTACGTCTTGCTGGAAGCCGCCCGCAAGTTCAAGTTGGAGCGCTTCCACCAGGTCAGCACCGACGAGGTGTACGGCGAGGTGCTGGACGGAGCTTCGGTGGAGACGGACCCGCTGATGCCGCGCAGCCCCTACTCGGCCAGCAAGGCGGGCGGCGAGCACATGGTGCACGCGTACTTCGTCAGTTTCGGCGTGCCCGCCACTATCACCCGCGGCTCCAACAACATCGGCCCGTACCAGTATCCGGAGAAGGCCGTGCCCCTGTTCATCACCAACGCCATTGACGACCTGCCCCTTCCCATCTACGGTGATGGGATGCAGATGCGCGACTACCAGTATGTGTGGGATCACTGCGAGGGGATTGACGTGGTGCTGCACAAGGGCGTCCCGGGCGAGGTGTACAACCTGGGCACCGGCGTGGAGACGCGGAACATTGACATGGCGCGCCTTGTGCTGCGCCTGCTGGGCAAGCCCGAAAGCCTGATCCAGCACGTGGCCGACCGCCCGGGCCACGACCGCCGCTATGCCATGAACTGCGACAAGATCAAGGCGCTGGGCTGGCAGTCGCGCCACACCTTTGAGCAGGCCCTGGAGAAGACCGTCCGCTGGTACGTGGACAACGAATGGTGGTGGCGCAAACTGAAGACCGGCGAGTATCTGGAGTACTACAAGCGCCAATACGGCGAGCGGCTCAACCGGTGCTAGCGTAACCTACGGACGTAGACAAGCGGGAGCCGACAAGACGACGCCGCGATGAGCATGTACACATCCACCTGCGGCGCTTGCCCATCCCAGAGCGGGTGCGTTGACGTGATGCTGAAGCGGCCTCGGTACAGGCCCGGCGCCAATGTCTCCGTGCCCACCAGTTTGAGCACGACGTGCGCGCCTGGTGCAAGCGCCCCGTTCGCCGGTTGGATTCGCAGCCAACTCGCGTCGGGCGGGATTTGCGCCGCCCAGTCTATGGATTCGTTGCCGGTGTTCATGAGCGTCAGCGACGCCTGGACGGCCTCCCCAGGCGCGGCGTGGATGACCCATCCGGATTCCGATGCGGCCAGGTGCGGCGGAGTGAGGAGCCCCTGCAGCGCGGCGGCCGCGTCTATGCGCCCGTACCCGTAGTAGTCATTGCGCCCGTTCTCGTCGTAGGGGATGTCCCCAACCTTGACGGCGGTGGCTTTCAGGTGCGCTTCCACCTGCTCGTCGTTCCAACCGGGCCGCATCCAGCCGACCAGCCCCGCCAGCCCCGCCACGAGGGGAGTGGCCATGGACGTGCCGGTCTTGTACACGTAGGATCCGCCCAGCGCCGTGCTGTAGACGCCAACCCCTGGCGCGGCGAGGTCCACGAACTGGTTGTACCCCGAGAAAGCCGCGCGCTGGTCTCCGGAGTCCGTGGCCGCGACGGAGATCACGTGTTCCATCGCCGCCGGGTACATGATGGGATTCACGCCCCCGCAGCCGGGGCCCCCTTGGGCGCAATTGCCCGCGGCAGCCACAATCACAGAGTCGTAGCGCTCGGCCGCCTCCCGAATGGCGTCCTGGAGCAGTTGGCTATATTCCGTTCCTGCCAGGCTCATATTGATGACACGCGCGAAACGCTTCGCCGCGTAGTACACCCCCTCGGCCACGCCGGCATAGGTGCCGCTTCCCGCATAGTTGAGCACCTTGACCGGCATAATCTTGCAGCGCCACGCGACGCCCGCGACGCCCACGCCGTTGTTCCCCATTGCCCCGATGATGCCCGCCACGTGCGTGCCGTGGCCGTGGTCGTCCTGCGGGTTGGCGTCTCCTTTGATGACATTCCAGCCCCAGATGTCGTCCACATATCCGTTATGGTCATCGTCCACGCCGTTGTCGGGAATCTCTCCGAGATTCCGCCACAGGTTCTCCCGAAGGTCCGGATGGTTCAAATCCACGCCGGTGTCCAGTACGGCGATCACCAGTCCCGGGGTGCCGGTGAAGATGTCCCAGGCCTCCGGCGCGCGGATTGTCGTCATGTTCCATTGCAGGCTGAACGACGGGTCGTCGGGGGTCTCGGCCACGGTTACGAGATACTCGGGCTCGGCGCTGACGACGCCCGGCGTCCGCCGGAGCGTGGCCACAACGGATTCCTCCTGGCCCACGGGCACCGACAATCGCACCCACGCGGGGTTGCCCGTCAACTGGCCGACGATGCGATGGCCGTCCCACTCGGCGGCCTGCTCCGCGGTGGCGAGGGCTTGGGGCGCGAGTTTCGCCCAAACGACGCCGGGGGTGTACCGGGCCGACGTGTCCGGCGGCCGCGCCTGCGAATCCATGACGGCAGGCCCGCCGCCCGATGCCGTCAATAGAGCCAAAACGAGAAGCACGATCCAGAGTCTGCGCATTTCCACACCGAATTGTCTGAACTGGCTTGTCATACTACAATAACGAACGTAGAATCGTCAAGACACGGCCGCCCGCGGATGCGGGCACTTTGTACGGGCGACCCGCGGGAGAAACCGCGAATCCACGCGAATAAACGCGAAGGGCATTTCTATTCGTGAGGATTCGCGTCCATTCGCGGTTACCAGCGTCAGGCGGGAGGAACCGCGGATTCACGCGGACAAGCGCGAAGGGCATTTCTATTCGCGAGGATTCGCGTCCATTCGCGGTTACCAGCGTCAGGCGGGAGGAACCGCGGATTCAGGCGAACAAGCGCGAAGGGCATTTCTATTCGTGAGGATTCGCGTCCATTCGCGGTTACCAGCGTCAGTCGGGAGGAACTGCGGATTCACGCGGACAAGCGCGGAGGGCATTTCTATTCGCGAGGATTCGCGTCCATTCGCGCTTACCACCGTCAGGCGGGAGGAACCGCGGATTCACGCGAATAAACGCGAAGGGCATTTCTATTCGTGAGGATTCGCGTCCATTCGCGGTTACCAGCGTCAGGCGGGAGGAACCGCGAATTCAGGCGAATAAACGCGAAGGGTATTTTCTATTCGTGAGGATTCGCGTCCATTCGCGGTTACCACCGTCAGGCGGGAGGAACCGCGGATTCACGCGAATAAACGCGAAGGGTATTTTTCTATTCGTGAGGATTCGCGTCCATTCGCGGTTACCAGCGTCAGACACTCACAACGACAGGAGGAAGGCATGGGCGTATATGCAGGGCAACTCCTCAACGTCAACCTGTCAACCGGCGAGATTTCCCAGGAGCGGATTCCGGAGGAGCAGGTGCGAACCTGCCTGCTGGGCAGCGGGCTGGCGGCCGAACTGTACTACCGCCAGATGCGCCCCGACCTGGCCCCGCTGGATGTGGCAAGCCCCGTGTACGTGGTCGCGGGACTGCTCACCGGCACGATGCTGCCCACGGCCTGCAAGTTCTCGGTCTGCGGGCGGTCGCCCCTCACCGGCGTCTGGAACGAATCCACGGGCGGCGGCTACTGGGGGGCGGAGTTGCGTTTCGCCGGCTACGACGGCATCGCCATTACCGGCAGCGCCACGGGGCCGGTGTACCTGTGGATCACCGAGTCGGGCGTGGAGATTCGGGACGCCAGCCACCTGTGGGGGCTGGACTGCTACGAGACGGTGGAGCGCATCCGCCAGGAGACGGACGCCAAGGCGCGCGTGATCGCCATCGGGCCTGCGGGCGAGCGCCTGGTGCACCTGGCCGCCATCATGGTGGACGGGCACGAGGCGCGCGCCGTGGGTCGCGGGGGCATGGGCGCGGTCTTCGGGAGCAAGAACCTCAAGGCCATCGCCGTGCGCGGACGCAAGCGGCCCGCCTACGTGGACGAGGCACGCCTTCGGGCCTCGGTGCGGGAGAAGAACAGGGTCATCCAGGAGAACACCGTCGGCTTCACGAAACTGGGCACGGCGGGCGGCGTCGCGCGGGCCGAGCAGAGCGGCGACCTCCCCATCAAGAACTGGCTGCAAGGGTCCTGGCCCGATGGCGCGGCGAAAATCACGGGGCAAACCGTCGTGGAACGGTACGAGGTGAAGCACTACCACTGCTTCGGGTGTCCCATCGGGTGCGGCAAACTCGTGCCCGCGGGCGCGGGGGGCGAGTACATCCACGCGCCGGAGTACGAGACGGCCGGCGCCATGGGCTCCATGTGCCTGGTGGACGATTTGGAAAGCATCATCCGCGCCAACGACATCTGCAACCGCCTGGGGCTGGACACGATTTCGGTGGGCGCGGCCATCGCCACGGCCATGGAGGCCGCCGAGCGGGGGCTTTTGCCGCCCGACATGGCGCGCGATCTTGACCTGCGCTGGGGTAGCGGGGCGGCGCTGGTGGCGCTGACCGAGCAGATCGGGATGCGAGAGGGGCTTGGCGCGTGGCTGGGCGAGGGCGTGCGCGCCTTCTGCCGTCGGCTTGGGCCAGCGGCCAGGGACATGGATGTAACCGTCAAGGGCCTGGAGTTGCCCATGCACGACCCCCGCGCGTACATCAGCATGGGCGCGAACTACGCCACCGCCAATCGCGGCGCGTGCCACCTGGAGGCGATGTGCCACTGGCGGGGCGCGGGCGGCCTGCAGTTGGAGGACGTGTGGTCTCCCGAACCCTACGACCCCCACACGAGCGCGGGCCAGGGCAAGATGGCGGCCATCTGGCAGAACTACCTGGCCACGTTCAACCCGCTGGGCCTGTGCAAGTTCAGCATTCGGGGCAAGGTTGAGCCGAAGGACGTGTGCCAGTGGCTCAACCTGGCGTTGGGGTGGGAGATCACGCCCGCCGAACTCCTGCGCATCGGGGAACGCCTGTTCAACCTGAAGCGTCTTATCAATGTGCGGCTGGGGATAACGGCCCGCGACGACACCCTGCCCGTGCGCATTCTCACCGTGGCGCGAGATAGCGGCGGGGCCGCGGGCGTTCTGCCGGACCAGCCGCTGCTCCTGCGGGAGTACTACGAGGAGCGGGGCTGGGACGCGAACGGCGTTCCTACCCTGGAGCGGCTGAAGGCGCTGGGGCTGGCCTGGGGCTGTTGCGCGGTTGCTTGGCGGGGCGTCGGGCGGGGCTGAACCCCCGCGCTGATCGGACGAAGCCCTTGCGGGCTGGCCTGATCGGGACGGTCGCGCGTTTCTGCCGCCTGGCGCGGGGCGCGCAGAGAAAACGGGCACAAATCGCTGCGGTGCCCGCGCACTTGGCGGTGAATGGCGGTGTTGGCGGGATTGCCGATGGGCGAAAAGAAACGGAGATTGGGACGCGCCGCGTTCTTCGCGGCGCTTGCCGTCGTGGTGTTGGCGCTGGGGTTGGCAGCGCTGGCCGTGCTGTGGCCCGTCTCGCCCGAGAGCCTGCTGGCCGCCGCGCCCAAGCCCGCCACGCAGATTCTGGACCGCAACGGGCGCGTCCTGTACGAGATTCTGGACCCCGCCACGGGGCTGCATCACAGCATCCCGCTGGACGAGATCCCCCTGCGCCTGCGCCAGGCCACCATCGCCACCGAGGACGCCACGTTCTACGCCAACCCAGGCGTGGACATCTGGGCCATTGCGCGGGCCGCGTGGATCAACCTGCGGGGCGGCGAGGTGTTGGCGGGCGGCAGCACCATCACGCAGCAGGTGGCGCGCATCCTCCTCCTGTCGCCCGCGGAACGTTCGCAGCGCACGCTCCTTCGCAAACTCAAGGAGAGCCTCCTGGCCTATCGCCTAGCCAGGCACCTGAGCAAGGATCAGGTGCTGGAACTGTACCTGAACCAGGTCTATTACGGCAACCTGGCCTACGGCGTGGAGGCGGCGTCGCAGGCATACTTCGGCAAGCCGGCGCGCGAACTGGATTTGGCCGAGAGCGCGTTGCTGGCGGGCCTGCCCCAGTCGCCCGCGGCCTACAACCCGCTGACGAACCTGGCGGCGGCGAAGGAGCGGCAGCGGGTCGTCTTGGGCCTGATGGTGAAGCAGGGCTACATCAGCGAGGAGCAGGCCGCAGAGGCCGAAGGCGAGGTCTTGCACTTCGCGGCGTCGCCGTTTCTCATCGCAGCGCCGCACTTCGTGATGTACGTCCGCGAGCGCCTGGCCGCGATGCTGCCCGAGGACGTGCTGCGGCAGGGCGGGCTTCGGGTGTACACCACGCTGGATTTGGACGCCCAGCGCGCCGCCGAGGACGCCGTGCGTCGCCACCTCCAGAAACTGGCCGAGCGGAAACCCGGCCAGCCCGACCACCACGTGCGCAATGCGGCGGTTGTGGCGCTGGCCCCGCAGACGGGCGACATCCTGGCCATGGTGGGCAGCCCCGACTACTTCAGCGCCGAGATTGACGGGGCGGTGAACGCGGCGCTGGCCCTGCGCCAGCCCGGCTCGGCCATCAAGCCCATCACCTACGCCGCGGCATTCGCCCGCGACTACTCGCCCGCCACGATGCTTGTGGACACGCGGGAAGCCTTCACGACGCGCGAGGGCGACCCCTACGTGCCGATGAACTACGATTTGCGCTTCCACGGGCCGGTGCTCCTTCGGCAGGCGCTGGCGTGCTCCTACAACCTCGTCGCCGTGAAAGTCCTGCAGCACGTGGGGATTGAGGCGCTGATAGAGACGGCGCGCTCGCTGGGCATCACGTCGCTGGACGACAGCAACCGATGGGGGCTGGCGCTCACCCTGGGCGGCGGCGAGGTCAGCCTGCTGGAACTGACCCAGGCCTACGCCGCCTTCGCCAACGGCGGGCAGGTGGTGCGGGCGCGGGCGATTCTGCGCGTGGAGGATGCCCAGGGGCGCGTCCTCGCGGCTTGGGAGCCGTCGCCGCCGAGGCAGGGGGTGTCGCCGCAGGTGGCCTTCCTCATCAGCGACGTGCTCAGCGACAACACGGCCCGCGCGCCGGCCTTCGGCGAGGACAGCCCCTTGCGCCTGTCGCGGCCCGCCGCCGCCAAGACCGGCACGACCACCGACTGGCGCGACAATTGGACGGTGGGGTACACGCCCAACCTGGCCGTCGGCGTGTGGGTGGGCAACGCCGACAACTCGCCCATGCGCGATGTGTCGGGCATCACCGGCGCCGCGCCCATCTGGCACGATGTCATGGAGACGCTCCTGCGCGGGATGCCGACGGTGGACTTCACGCCGCCGGAGGGCCTGGTGCGCGTGGAAATCTGCGCCGATTCCGGCCTGCTGCCCAACCCCGATTGCCCGCACCGCCGCCTGGAGTGGTTCATCCAGGGCAAGGAGCCGACCCGGGTCTGCGATTGGCATCGCGCCGTGACGATAGACCGCCTGTCGGGGCTGGTGGCCGGGCCGAATTGCCCGCCCGAATTCGTGGAGCGGCGCGTGTTCACCTTCTGGCCCGCCGAGGCGCTGGACTGGGTGCGGGCGCAAGGGCTGCCCGAGCCGCCCACTGCGACCTGCCCGCTCCACGCCGGCGGGCAGGCCGCCGAGATTCCCGGCGCGCAGGGCCTGGCGCTGGTCTCGCCGGACCCCGATGGCGTGTACCGCCTGAGCGCGGCCCTGCCCGCGCACGTTCAGGCGCTGGAACTGAGCGCCCGCCCGCTGGGCAGCGGCGGTATCGGTGGGGTTACGTTCTACGTGGACGGGGCTGTGGTGGGCCGCGCTGCCGACCCGCCGTACCGCGTCATGTGGCCCATGGAGCCGGGCGCGCACGTCGCCTGGGCGGAGGCCGCCCTGCCCAACGGCGGCACCGTCGTATCCGAGGTCCGCCGGTTCACCGTCCTTGCCCCGGATGCGTCGCCCCCGCAGGCCGCAAATTGATTTGACACCACCCCCCAAAACCGTATAATAAGCAGGCTATTATTCCCCTGTCCAAAGGAGTGATACACGATGCCCAAACGAACATGGCAGCCGAAAGTGCGGAAACGAGCGAAGACGCACGGATTCAGGGTGCGCATGGCCACCCTGTCTGGACGCAATGTGCTCAAGGCGCGCAGGCTGAAGGGCCGCCACCGACTGACGGTGTAGCGGCAGGATAGAGGCTGGCCCTGGGTGGTCGGCTGTTCCATGAAGAGGAAGTTTCGCCTGGCACGGAGATCGGATTTTGCGAGGGTGCGCGCACAAGGGCGCTACTGGTCCAGCGCATTGCTGACCCTGGGAGCCTCACCCAACGACCTGACCCATTCCAGATTTGGATTTGTCGTGAGCCGCCGCATCGGGAAAGCCGTGCGGCGGAATCGCGTTAGGCGACTGTTGCGCGAGGCGACGCGCCTGCGGCTGGCGCGCATTGCGCCGGGGTGGGACATCGTGCTGATTGCGCGGGGGCCGGCCGCCGAGGCCGATTTCTGGCAAATCGGCGCGGCCCTGGAGCAGGTGCTGGCGTCGGCCGGCCTGCTCCAGGAGGCGCAGCCGGGAGCCGACGCCCACGGGCAAGGCGAGGGCACATGAAAAAACTGATTCTCGCGCTCATCCGATTCTATCAGAAGTACATATCGCCGGGCCTGCCGCCCAGTTGCCGCTTCTACCCGACGTGCTCGCACTACACCTACGAGGCGGTGGAGCGCTACGGCGTGATCAAGGGGGGCTGGCTGGGAATCAAGCGCCTGGCGCGATGCCAACCCTGGAATCCCGGCGGGTACGATCCCGTACCCTAGTGTCTGGCTCACTATCAAGAGAGGAAAGTAGTGTAGATGGATATAATCGTAGTCCCGATCATGGCGGCCCTGGAGGGCATCGGCTCGGCGCTGGCGGCCATCGGCGTCCCCTACAGTCTGGGCTTTGCCATCATCATCTTCACGCTGCTCATCAAGTTGCTCACCGCGCCGCTCAACGCCAAGCAGATCAAGTCCTCCAAGGCGGTGCAGGAACTTCAGCCCAAACTGCAGGAACTGCAGAAGAAGTACAAGGACAACAAAGAGGAACTGGCCAAGCGCCAGATGGAATTGTACAAGGAGGCGGGCGTCAACCCCCTGGGTGGATGTCTCCCCACGTTGATCCAGTTCCCCATCTGGATCGGCCTGTACCAGGCGCTGTACCGATTGGCCCAGTCGGGCAAACTGGCCGAGGGGTTCCTGTGGATTCCGAGCCTGGCCGAGCCCAAGAACAGCGGCTGGCTGTTGCAAAACCCGGCCAACTGGGATTTGGCCTACGTGGGCGCCTACATCGTGCTGCCCATCCTGACGGTCATCACGCAGATTCTGCTGCAGAAGATGATGACGCCGAAGGACGCCGACCCGCAGACCTCGTCCATCAATCAGGCCATGATGCTCATGCCGCTCATGTTCGGGTTCTTCGCCATCCAGGTGCCTTCGGGGTTGAGCCTCTACTGGGTTACTATGAACATCTTTAGCATGGTGCAGCAGTACCTGATGACCGGCTGGGGCGGGCTGGCTCCCAAGAAGAAGGCGGAGCCGACGCAGAAGCCGAAGGAAACGGCGAAGGCGGAGCCCGCGCCGAAGCCGAAGGAAGCGGCGAAGACAGAACCTGCGCCCGCTGCGCCTCGGCCGGCCGCATCACCGAAGAAAGGACAGGTAACGCGTGCAAGGAAACGAAAGCGTTGAATTCACCGGCAGGACGGTTGAGGAAGCCGTAGAGAAGGCCCTCGCCGCCCTGGGGAAGACCCGAGACGAGGTGGAGATCATCGTGTTGTCCGAGGGCAGCCGGGGGCTGCTGGGCATCGGCGCCGAGAACGCGCGGGTGGCCGTGCGCGTCCTGCAGCCGCCTGCGACGGCAGAAGGCCCGTCCGCGCAGGTTCCCCCCGCCGAGCCTGCCGAGGACGAGAAGGTCATCGCCGCCGCGAAGGAGACCCTGGAGACCATCCTGCGCCTGATGGGCGTGAAGGCCCGCGTGGAGGTGGCGCGAAACGTGGAGTTGCCCGGCGTGGACCGCGTGCCTTTCGTCCTCAACGTGGAGGGCGACGAAGACCTGGGCATTCTCATCGGCCGCCGGGCCGAGACGCTCTCGGCATTGCAGTACCTGACCCGTCTCATCGTGGGCCACAAGACCAAGATGTGGTCCGACTTCGCCGTGGACGTGCAGCAGTACCGCGTGCGGCGGGGCCGCGCGCTCCAGAACCTGGCCCACCGCATGGCCGAACGGGTGCAGGAGACCCACAGGGCCGTGGCGCTGGAGGCCATGCCCCCCGCAGAGCGGCGCATCGTGCACCTCGCCCTCCGCGATCACCCCCATGTGGTTACGCAGAGCATCGGCGAGGGCGAGAACCGCAAAGTCATGATCCTGCCAAAAGAATGAACAGGCCCGACTATCTCGTCATCGGCGCAGTAACGAAGGACGTCGTCCCGCAGGGCTACCGCCCAGGCGGGACCGTTACCTATTCCTCGGTTACGGTGCAGAACCTGGGCCTCCAGGCGGGGGTCGTTACCCGCGCCGATCCCACCATGGACTTCTCGCTGCTGACCGACAAGGGGATTTGGGTCGCCTCGGCTCCGTCGGCGCAGACGACCACGTTTGAGAACATCTACGACGGGGTCCGCCGCACGCAGTATGTGCGGGCTGTCGCAGACCCCATCACGGGCGACGATGTCCCCCACGCCTGGCGTGCCGCGCCCATCGTGCACCTGGGCCCGCTGGCCCAGGAGATGGACGAGGCCATCGTGGACCTGTTCCCGCACGCCCTCATCGGCGTAACGCCCCAGGGGTGGATGCGGCAGTGGGACGGGACGGGCAAGGTCTCGCCGAAGGTGTGGGAGCGGGCGGAGTTCCTGCTGCCCCGCGCGGATGTGCTGGTCATCAGCGAGGAAGACCTCGGCGGCGACCTCCGACTGGTTGAGTCGTACATTCGCCTCACCCGCATCGTGGTTGTAACCAACGGGTGGAAGGGATCCACCGTCTATGCCAACGGCGAGTGCCGACAGTTGCCGCCCCGAGCCGCGCGCGAAGTGGACCCCACGGGCGCGGGCGACGTGTACGCGGCGGCCTACCTGGTCTCGCTCTACGAGCAGGGCGATCCTTTCGTCGCCGCGCGTTTCGCGAACGTCGTCGCCTCGTTTTCCGTGGAAGCCCCAGGCGTTGACAGCATCCCCACCCGAAAGCAGGTGGCGGATTATCTCGCGCAGTTTGGCGATGTCTAGTCGTGTGGCCGATGGGCGGTCTCCGCATTCGCCCTTGCATCCTTGAGGGCACGGCGAGAAGAGCATGACGCGCATCTATGCCCTGGCGAATCAAAAAGGCGGCGTCGGCAAGACGACGACGGCCGTGAACGTGGGGGCCTTCCTGGCGCAGGCCGGCGACCGCGTCCTGCTGGTGGACGCGGACCCCCAGGCCAACGCCACCAGCAGCCTCGGGGTGGACAAGTACAAGACGCGCCGCTCGGTGTACGATGGCCTGGTGAACGGAGTCCCGCTGGAGGACATCGTCGTGCTGTCCAGGCTGCTGCGCCTGGATTTGGTGCCGTCGTCGCCGGCGCTGGCCGGGGCCGAGGTGGAGATGGTGTCCCTGGAGCGGCGCGAATATCTCCTGCGCAAGGCGCTGCACCCCATCCGCGGCCGCTACGACTACATCCTGATTGACACCCCGCCGAGTCTGGGGCTGCTCACGCTCAACGCGCTCACGGCCGCCGACGACGGCGTGATCATCCCCGTGCAGTGCGAGTACCTGGCCCTGGAGGGGCTGAGCGAACTCCTGCGCACCATAGACCTGGTTCGGAATCGCCTGAATCCCCTGACGCGGGTGGCGGGCGTGGTCCTCACGATGTTTGACGTGCGCACGAACCTGGCCCAGCAGGTGGTGGAACAGGTGCGGAAGCATTTCGGCGACCTGGTGTTCCAGACCGTGATTCCACGGAGCGTGCGGCTGGGCGAGGCGCCCTCCTACGGCGAGCCGATTCTCACCTACGCGCCGGGCTCTCCGGGGGCGGTGGCCTACGAGGCGCTGGCCCGCGAATTGAAGGCGCGCGGCTAGTCGCCAGGCGCTGCGGGCGAATGGGAGGTGATGCCGTGGCGAAAGAGAAGCGAGGTCTGGGTAAAGGGCTGGATGCGCTGATTCCGTCGGCGCCCGTGGGCGAGCGGCCCGCCGGCGGCCCGTCTGAAGTCCCCATCTCCGCCATTTCGCCGAACCCGCGCCAGCCCCGCCAGCGGCAAGACCCCGACGCCCTGCGCGAGTTGGCCGAGTCCATCCGCGAGCATGGCCTCATCCAGCCGCTGGTGGTGAGCGAAGCCGAGGACTCGCTGCCGGGCGCGCCGCGCTACCAACTCATCGCCGGCGAGCGGCGCTGGCTTGCCGCGCAGATGGCGGGGATGACCCACGTGCCGGTGATCGTCAAGGAGGCCACGCCGCAGCAGTCGTTGGAACTCGCCCTGGTGGAGAACATCCAGCGCGCCGACCTGAACCCGCTGGAGGAGGCGCAGGCGTACCAGCAATTGGTGGACGAATTCGGGCTGACCCAAGAGCAGGTCGCCGCGCGCGTGGGCAAGAGCCGCGTGGCCGTAACGAATACGCTGCGCCTGCTGCGCCTCCCCGACGACGCGAAGGCCGCGCTTCTGGCGGGCGAGATCACCGAGGGGCACGCCCGCGCGCTTCTGGCGCTGGAGTCGCAGGAACTGCAATCGCAGGCGCTGCGCCTCATCGTGCGCAACGGGCTGAACGTGCGCCAGGCCGAGGAACTGGTGCGCCGCATCCAGGCGCCGCCCCGCGCCAAGGAGCCGCCTCCGCCGCCTTCGCCGGAGGTGAAGTCGCTGCAATCGCGCCTGGAAGCCGCGCTGAATACCCGCGTGCAGTTGGAGCGGGGCAAGAAGGGCGGCAGGCTGGTGATTCACTTCTACTCCGAAGAGGAGTTGGAGTCCATCTGCAACATGCTGCTGCGCGAATTCTAGCAGGCCCGCGCGGGGTAGCCGCCTCACACAGAGAACACAGAATCCCCTCTTTGTGCCTCCGTGGCTTTGCGTGGGATATTGTTCTCACACAGAGGCACAGAGACACAAAGAAAAACCTTTGTGCCTTGGTGTCTTTGTGTGGGATATTGTTCTCACACAAAGGCACAGAGACACAAAGAAAAACCTTCGTGCCTCGGTCTCTTTGTGTGGGATATTGTTCTCACACAAAGGCACAGAGACACAAAGAAAAACCTTCGTGCCTCGGTCTCTTTGTGTGGGATATTTCTCTCACACAAAGGCACAGAGACACAAAGAAAAAACCTTCGTGCCTTGGTGTCTTTGTGTGGGATATTGTTCTCACACAGAGGCACAGAGACACAAAGAAAAACCTTCGTGCCTTCGTGTCTTTGTGTGGGATATTGTTCTCACACAGAGGCACAAAGACACAAAGAAAAACCTTTGTGCCTTGGTGTCTTTGTGTGGGATATTTCTCTCACACAAAGGCACAGAGACACAGGGAAAAACCTTGTTGCCTCGGCCTCTTTGTGTGGGAAAAGCGCCTTACCCAGCGGGTCGCAGGGCTTCGGCGAAGTCGGCGGGGGCCAGGCCGGGGGATTGTATCGCGTGGGCCGCGTAGAACTCGGCCACAGCCGCCTCCACCTGCTCCGGAGATACGCCCACGAGCGCCTGCTCCAGGTCGGCCAGGCTCTCGGCCGGATAGAAGAAGAAATCGCCCGAAAGTTCCAGTTCCGCGATCCGACCGTCACGCACGACCATCACGGCGCGGATGAGGCCGCCGCGTGCCTTGTAGGCGCGCTGCACGACATGGACGCCCGCCTGGATTTTCACGTCGCGCCCGCTGCCCCGCCGCGCACGCCCCGCGAGCCACTCGTCGCTGGTCATACGGGGGGCCAGTTCGTCGGCCATGCGGTACACCTCGGCAGGCAATGCCGCCGGTTCAAGCGGGCCGAGCGCCGATTCCAACTCGCGGATCAGGATGGCCTTCAGTTCTTCCACGGGAGGCACATACCCCAGTTCCCGCCGGATGGTGGTCAGATTGTCCTTGAGCGTCTTGAACACTTTGTCGCGGAACTTCTCGTCGGGGACTCGGAGCACGCGGGCCATCATCTCGTGGTTGAAGTCCAGGATCAGGTTGCCCACCAGCACGGTGGAGTCGGCGATTTCCGCCGCGCCGTTGCCCGAAATCTTGCGCCCGCCCACGATGATGTCGTTGACGGGCTTGTACTCGGCGGGGATGCCGATGGCCTGATAGGTACGCACCACGGGCGCCAACAGGCGGCGGTAGATGGCTTCCTTGTCCCCCTGCGCGGCCGGGTGCGCGGCGGGCAGCACGATTTGGTAGAACAGTTGGTCGCCGTCCAGGTACACGGCGCCGCCGCCCACCTCGCGCCGAAACACGGGGATTCCGCGCTCGCGGCAGAAGTCCAAATCCACCTCCTGCGCCGCGTCCTGGTGGTAGCCGATGCACACGTAGGGCGTGGCGGGCGCCAGCAGGATCACGCCCGACCCGCTCACCCGCGGCAGCGCGTGGTACAGGAGTTGCGAATGGAGCCAGGGCACTACGCCCAGGTCATATACGTGCACGTCTGCATCCTACAGATTCCCGCGGATAGGGGCCTCTGGCCTCCAGCCTGCGAGGCGATGCGTGCCGCCCAAAGCCAACGGCTAGAGGCTAACGGCTAACGGCCAAAAGCCCAAAGCCCCTACTTTCCGTACTTGGCCATCTCGGCCCGCATGAAGTCGGCGAATTCGGGCGAGGTCGGCTTCATCAGGTTCGCCAGTTCGGCCTGCAGATTGGACGGGCGAATCTTCACCAGCCACCCTTTGCCGTAGGGGTCTTTGTTGATGAGGTTGCTTTCCCATTCCAGGTCGGCGTTGGCCTCGGCTACCTTGCCGCTGACCGCGGCCTTGATGCGGCCCACCCACTTGCCCGACTCCATGGACATGAAGGGCTTGCCCTGTTCCAGGTCGCGGCCCTGGCGCGGGGGCTCGGTGTACAGAATCTCGCCCGCGATGTCCTGCGCGAAGTCCGACAGGCCCTGCACCACCAGTCCGTCCTCCTGCACCATCGCCCAGTTGTGATCGCGATCGTAGTAGCGGTCTTCGGGGAATTCGTACTTGCCGATCTTCACGGTGAATCCTCCTTCTCTGCCCGCGTGGGGGCTACTGCATCACCTGCCAGATGAGTTCGGTAACGTCCAGGATGCGCATTCGCACCTTCTCGCGTCGGGCGGCGGCGGCGAGCGTCCGCTTGCACTGCTGGCACGCGGAGATGAGGTACTCCGCGCCCGTGGCCTGGGCCTGGGCGAGTCGCCGTTTGGCCACCGCGGCGGTGAGTTCGGCGTTGGCCATCTCGGCGTCGCCGCCCCCGCCACAGCACAGCGCGCGCTCATGATGATCCTGCATCTCCACCAGCGCGACGCCTGGAATCGCGCGAATCGCGCGGCGCGGGGCCTCGTAGATGCCGCTGGTGCGCCCCAGGTCGCACGGGTCGTGATAGGTAACCTGCGCGTCCAGACGTTTCAGCGCCAGCGCGCCGCTGGTCGCCCACTCGGCCAGCATCTCCGTGGCGTGCACCACCTCAAACCCCAGCGGCTGGCCCAGCCAGCGCGGGTATTCGTGCCTCCACGTGTGGTAGCACGACGGGCACGTGGTAACCAGGCGCTTCGCCCCCGTGGCCTGGACGGCCTGGACGTTGTGCCGCGCCAATTCCAGCGCCGCGTCGCCCATGCCCGCGATGTGCAGCGGGAAGCCGCAGCACCACTCGTCGCCGCCCAGCACGGCAAACCGCGTGCCCGTGCGCGTGAGAATGCTGGTGAAAGCCTGCGGCACGCCGTACACGGCCGGGTAGAACGACGACACGCACCCGACGAAATACACCACGTCGGCGTCGCGACGGCCCACAATGTCGCCCAGGGGCGTGTCCAGGTTCTCGCTCCAGACCATGCGCTGGGCGTTGTCCTCGCCGAGGATGTTGTATTTCTCGCCGAGCGTGGCCCGCAGGGTGTCAAACAGCGGCGGGTGCGCGCCCTGGGCGACCATCTCCTCGCGCATGGCGATCCAGATGTCGCGCGTGTCAATGTGGACAGGGCAGACCGCCGTGCACCGCGCGCACAGGGTGCAGTCGTATGCGCCCCGCGAGAACAGGCGGATGTCCGAATCCGTTGGGGGGCGATGCCCAAACAGGCGGGCCAGAAACCCACCGCGCAGGCCCTTCGCGTAGGAGCGGAATCGCGTCAACTTGTACAGCGGCGTGATCTCGTCGCGCTGGGCCTCGGCGAACGTCGGGCACCACTTCACGCACTCGCCGCAGCGGGTGCAGGCGTCCATCTGAATCCACTGCCAGGCGCCGAAGCGCGAGAGGTCCAGTCGGGTCATCGCGCTGCCTCCCCGCGCCGAAGCGCGTTGACCGTTGCCACAATCGGCCCGACCAGGACGTGGAAGAACTTGCTGTAGGGCATGTACACCAGGAGCGCCATGAACGGCAGGACGTGCACAAAGAACAAGGCGAAGTGCCACGCTTCCCACGGGAGCGCCAGGGGGCGCAGCGCCTGGGCGAGCGGGTAGCCGATGAACGAGATGCTCCCCGCTGCGGGCGCGGTCCCCTCGGCCAGGAACCGCACGGCCTCCAGGGGGTAGCCCGTGAGCAAGCCGACGCCCAGCAGGGCCAGCACCCACGTGTCGTCGGCTTCCGTCCGCAACTGCGCGGGGCGCAGCGCGTACCGTCGCACCAGGATCGCGACCAGGCCGACGACGAGCGGCAGGCCCAGGACCTCGTTCAGCAGCGCCATGATGGGCGTGTCCTTGTCCACCACCGCCAGGACGAACGGCGTCGCCACCCCAAATCCCCGATGCAGGATTTCCTCAAAGAATCCTGTGAACGTGCTCAGCGCGAACAGGAGCAGGAAGCCGATGGAGAACACGGTGTGCGCGGCCCAACGCCACTTGCTCTCGCGGAACAGGGCGCGGTGGAACAGCCCGTCGGCGAGAAGCGCGCCCAGGACGCGCCGAGCGCCGAGGCCGTCGGGCGGGGCTTCGGCGGGCGCGCGCCTCCGCCCAGCCCGATAGATGGACACATTGGCGACCAGCCCCCACAGGAACAGCGCCACAGTGGCGGCCATCAGCATCCAGAAGATCGTCAGGCGATCCATGTGGCCGAGCGTCTATTCCTCGGGTTCTATCACGACCCGAATGGAGGCGGAGACCGTCGGCGACAGTTTGATGCGCACCTGGTGCTCGCCCAGTTCCTTGAGCGGTTCCTCCAGGTCAATCTTGCGCTTGTCAAACTCCATGCCCATCTTGGCCGAGAGGGCTTCCGCGATGTGGGCTGCCGTAACGGAGCCGTAGAGTTTGCCCGACTCGCCGGCCTTGGCCTTGAACGTGAGGCTGATGGCCTCCAGTTCCTTGGCCAACGCCTCGGCCTCTTCTTCCATCCGCTGCTGCCTGCGAAGGGCGGCTTTGCGGATGGCTTCGGCCTGCTTCATGGCTTCGGGGGTCGCGGGAACGGCCAACTTCTGGGGGAACAGGTAGTTCCGCGCGTAGCCGTCGGCCACGCTCTTGACCGTGCCCGCCTTGCCGAGGTTGGGAACATCCTTGAGCAGCAGTACCTGCATGTTCAGGAGCCTCCTTGAACGAGAAACGCAGAATGGTGCCATCCGAGCGATTCGGACAGCGCCCCCATCTTATACGAAGTCGGGGCAAAAATCAAACGGGCGCCTGGGTTGGAACCGCGAATAACACGAATCCACGCGAATTTAGAAAAGACCCCAAGGGTCTCCGAGA
>Ga0067045_1003329_pt1 | contig 23240 bp, 22 predicted proteins | sample TerdegcTABiofilm_FD_59184 | JGI IMG/M metagenome (GOLD analysis project Ga0067045, IMG submission 59184) | Combined Assembly of (Gp0054472, Gp0054536) Wastewater bioreactor microbial communities from Singapore -Terephthalate degrading...
GAAAGGAGAAGTGGGAGGCCTCATCGGCTGAAGGAACAAGAAAACAACGGACGAACCCGCATCGTAATCTTTCTTAAAAAATTCACCTCCGTAGAATATGGAATAATATGGTTTCATGAATTCGCCGTGTAAAAGTACCTATTGACACTTTCTTTTTTTTTCTATAAACTGAATTAGGATAATAACCTTGAAATCGGTCCCGTGAGGCCGGTAAGGATCCATAGAAATGGTTTACGGAGGCCAACTATGCCTGCTTACCGGTGGTGAGCAGGTTTTTTATTGCGGGAAACGCCTGTCAAGCTCCATGTATCAGCAGGTATAAATAGTTCACCAGAAAGCGATGGGGGTTTTGCATGATCAAGGAGAAAGCGCAGATCCTGGACAAAGAAGGGATCCGGCGGTCTTTAACCCGTATTGCCCATGAAATAATTGAGCGCAACAAGGGTATAGACAACTTGGTTTTGATCGGTATTCGCCGCAGAGGTGCTCCCCTGGCTGAACGCCTCGCTGAACGGATCAAGGAGATTGAGGGGCGTTCAACACCGGTAGGAATTTTAGACATCACTCTTTACCGTGACGACCTGACTACCTTGGCCCGTCAACCCCTGGTAAGGTCAACGGAGATACCCTTCCCCGTTTCCGGCAAGAAAGTGGTCCTGGTGGATGACGTCATCTATACGGGCCGCACCATAAGGGCCGCCCTGGACGCAGTGGTGGATCTGGGACGCCCCGAGGTTATCCAGTTGGCCGTTCTTATTGATCGAGGCCACCGGGAACTGCCGATAAGAGCTGACTATATCGGTAAAAACGTACCGACTTCCAGCAAGGAATCGGTGTTAGTACGTTTGATAGAGATAGACGGTGAGGATAGAGTGATAATATTCGAACCTCCTGACTAAACAAAATTCAAGTCGTCAGATAAAATGCACCGGCTGTCACCGGCAACTGACGACTTAATCCGGCTCCATTCTAATATAGTACGGTCCCGTGAGGCCGGAAAGGGAATTGGCACCGGAAAGTTCCCTTTTAAGGCCCCGGCCCGGTAATCAACCAAACAGGGGTCTTAATTTATGAGCTTAGGGGGGGAATAGATGGGCCTCAGCGGAAAGGATTTGATCGGCCTGCAGCTTATCCCGGCAGAGGAAATAAAACTTATTTTGGATACTGCCAAGCCCATGAAGGAGATAATTAGAAGGCAAATTAAAAAGGTACCTACCTTGCGGGGACGTACGGTAGTAACTGTTTTCTACGAGGCCAGCACCCGCACCAGGGTTTCCTTTGAACTGGCGGCTAAATACTTGAGCGCCGATACGGTAAGTATTGCCGCCGGCACGAGTAGTGTTAGCAAGGGGGAAGGTTTGAAGGACACCGCCCGTACTATCGCTGCCATGGGGGCAGATGTGGTGGTGCTTCGTCATCCAATGGCCGGCGCGGCTGAACTGCTGGCCCATACTATTGAAGCCCCGGTGATTAATGCCGGGGACGGTGCCCACGAACATCCCTCCCAGGCTTTGCTGGATCTGTTTACGGTTAGAGAAAAGAAAGGCCGTTTGGATGGTCTGAAGATAGCAATTATCGGTGATATTTTGTACAGCCGGGTAGCCCGCTCCGATATCTGGGGTTTTACCAAAATGGGTGCTGAAGTAAGGCTGGCCGGGCCGGCCACACTGCTCCCCCCGGGAGTAGAAAAAATGGGCGCCAGGGTTTGCGCCGGCATTGAGGAAGCGGTGGCTGGCGCCGACGTGATCAACATTCTCCGGATTCAGATGGAGAGGCAACAGCAGGGATTATTCCCCGGGCTGCGCGAATACAGTCAGCTTTTTGGGATCAACAGAGAAAGACTAAAACTAGCCGCACCGGACGCGCTGGTAATGCACCCGGGTCCGATGAACCGTGGTGTGGAAATTGCTCCGGAGGTAGCGGACGGAGTTCAGTCTGTTATTAATGAACAAGTAACTAACGGGGTGGCAGTGCGCATGGCCTTGCTTTACCTGCTGACCGGAGGTGGCAACCAGCATGAAATTGCTCATTAAAGGGGGAACAGTGATCGACCCGGTTGCCGGGGAAATTACCGAAAAGGATATTCTGGTCGTTGACGGTAAGATTTCTAAAATAGGTGCGAATTTGAGCGCCAGCGGTGCTGAAGTGCTGGATGCCGGTGGCAAATTGGTGGCACCTGGTTTGATTGATATACATGTGCACTTGCGCGAACCTGGATTTGAAGCAAAAGAAACCGTTTTCAGCGGTACCCGCGCCGCAGCCCGGGGCGGCTTCACTGCTGTGGCGTGTATGCCCAATACCAATCCTGTGGCCGATAACGCGGCTATTATTTCATATATAAAAAACACTGCCCGTGTAAAGGGCGCAGTAAATGTTTATCCCATAGGGGCTATTACCAGGGGAAGCAAGGGTGAGGAACTGGCTGAAATGGGCGATATGAAGGAAGCCGGGGCGGTGGCGTTCTCCGACGACGGGATGCCGGTAATGAACGCCGGTTTGATGCGCAGGGCCATGCAGTATGCCCGAATGCTTGGTCTGACAATAATTTCTCACAGTGAAGACAAGAATGTTTCCGCCGGCGGGGCAATGCATGAAGGATATATGTCCACCGTACTTGGCTTGAAGGGAATACCGGCGTCTGCAGAAGAAGTGATGGTGGCTAGGGATATCCTGCTGGCCGAAGAAACCGGCTGCCAAGTACACATCGCTCATGTCAGTACAGCCGGGTCCGTCCGGCTGGTGCGCGAAGCTAAAGCTAGAGGCGTTAAAGTTACTGCCGAAGCCACACCTCATCACTTCAGCCTGACCGACGAGGCAGTGGCCGGCTACGATACAGCCACCAAAGTTAACCCGCCATTGCGCACTGCCGCCGATGTAGCCGCGGTAAAGGAAGGATTGGCCGACGGAACAATTGACGTTATCGCTACAGACCATGCCCCGCACACCATTGAGGAAAAAGATGTGGAATATGAGCAGGCTCCCTTTGGCATGGTCGGGCTGGAGACAGCGGTAGGTCTGGTTTGGACCGAGCTTGTTGCAACCGGTGTGCTTACGCCGTTGCAGGCAATAACAAAGCTGACCCTAAACCCGGCCTCAGTACTGGGGATATCAAAGGGTACACTGGGAAGCGGGACTGACGCTGATATAACAATCATTGACCCGGCGCTTTCCTGGACGGTCGACCCGGAGCAGTTTGCCGGTAAAGGCCGGAACTCCCCTTTCACCGGGCGGCTATTAAAAGGCATGCCATATATGACGATAGTTGGCGGACGGATAGTAATGCGTGAGGGTATAGTCGAATGATATCAGCATTTTTTCCCAGGACATGTTTTTAGTCGGTTTGCTTTCTGTTATGTTGTGAACAATGTAACTATGTCCATTGGCTTGTTGATAAATAATCTTTCTTTTAAATAGATTTCCCTAATACAGCGGAGGTGTTTTTTATGCAGGCAATGCTGGCCCTGGAAGACGGTACCGTGTTTACCGGCGAGGCTTTCGGCGCGACAGGAGAAAGATGGGGAGAAGTAGTTTTTAACACCGGGATGACCGGCTACCAGGAGGTGCTCACCGACCCCTCTTATTGCGGCCAAATTGTAGTAATGACCTATCCCCTGATTGGCAACTACGGCATCATGAAAGAGGACTTCGAGTCAAAAAAATCTTACGTCCGCGGCTTTGTGGTGCGGGAGGAGTGCGTGCGGCCCAGCAACTGGCGGCTTTCTGAAACAATTGACAGTCTTTTTAAAAAAAGAAAATGTGATCGGTCTGGCGGGTATTGACACCAGGGCTCTGACCAGACGCCTCCGCAGCTTCGGGACTATGCGCGGTGTGATCAGCACCAGCGGCGCCGATGCGCAGGCACTGGTCGAACAGGCGAAAAACTGCCCCCACCTTACCGGCCAGGACCTGGTGCCGGCTGTGGCAACCACCGAGGTTTACACATTACCGGGTGACGGTCACCGGGTGATCTTGATGGACTTCGGCGCAAAGCTTAACATTATCCGCTGCCTGCAGGAACGGGGCTGCGAAGTGGTAGTTGTGCCCCCAAATACGACAGCCGGAGACATCCTGGCACTGAATCCGGCCGGGATTATGCTGTCCAACGGCCCGGGAGATCCTACCGATGTGCCTTATGCTATTGAAACAATCAAGGAACTGGTTGGGAAACTCCCCATCTTTGGCATTTGTCTCGGCCACCAGATCCTGGGTCTGGCCATGGGGGCAAGGACATACAAAATGAAATTCGGTCACCGTGGCGCCAACCACCCGGTAAAGGATCTGGAAACCGGTCGTGTTTACATCTCCTCTCATAACCACGGCTTTTCAGTTGATGAGGAATCCATGAAAGGCTTGGACATTTTTGTCTCCCACCGCAACTTGAACGATGGCACGGTGGAAGGTTTGAAGCATAAATTCCTGCCGGTCTTTTCGGTACAGTACCACCCCGAAGCATCACCCGGACCGAAGGACTCCGAATATATCTTCGAACAGTTCTTGGATATGATGGATAAGGAGGGGAGGTAACATGCCGCTCAAAAAAGGTATCAAGAAAGTAATGGTTATCGGCTCTGGACCCATAATCATCGGCCAGGCTGCCGAGTTCGACTACGCCGGCACCCAGGCCTGCCGCTCCTTGCGTGAGGAAGGTCTGGAGGTCGTCTTGATTAACTCCAACCCGGCCACCATCATGACGGACGTCAACATGGCTGACCGGGTTTACATCGAGCCTCTGACGTCGGACTTTGTGTCCAGAGTGATCCGGCAGGAAAAGCCTGACGGTCTGCTTCCCACCCTGGGCGGTCAGGTAGGCCTGAACCTGGCCTTGCAACTCGCGGAATCCGGTGTTCTGACCAAGGAAGGGGTACAGCTTCTAGGCACTCCTTTAGAGGCGATCAAACGCGCCGAAGACCGGGAATTATTTAAAGAAATGATGCAGAATATCGGAGAGCCTATTCCTGAAAGTGTGATAGTTTCCACTCTGGAGGAAGCCGAGAACTTCGCCCGGGAGATCGGGCTGCCTTTAATCGTTCGCCCGGCCTACACTCTCGGCGGCACCGGCGGCGGTATCGCTTATACTATGGATGAACTGCGCAATATTACTACCAGGGGTTTAAAATATAGCATTATTAACCAGGTGTTAATTGAGCGTTGCGTGGTTGGTTGGAAAGAACTGGAATATGAAGTGATGCGGGACAGCGCAGACAACTGTATCACCATCTGTAACATGGAGAATATCGACCCGATGGGCATCCATACCGGGGACAGCATCGTGGTGGCCCCTTCACAGACTCTTAGCGACAAGGAGTACCAGCTTTTAAGGACGGCATCGTTAAAAATCATCCGCGCCTTGGGTATTGAGGGCGGTTGTAACGTCCAGTTCGCCTTGGATCCCTCTAGTTTCCAGTATTATGTAATAGAGGTCAACCCAAGAGTTTCCCGTTCCTCTGCCCTGGCCTCCAAGGCTACCGGTTACCCCATCGCCAAGGTGGCGGCCAAAATCGCCATGGGCCTGACTCTGGACGAAATTAAAAACGCTGTTACCGGGAAGACTTACGCTTGTTTCGAACCCTCGCTGGACTATGTGGTTGTTAAATATCCACGTTGGCCATTCGACAAATTCGCTCTGGCCGACCGTGAACTGGGCACTCAAATGAAGGCCACCGGTGAGGTGATGGCGATCAACCGCACTTTTGAAGGCGCATTATTAAAAGCAGTCCGCTCCCTGGAAATCGGCCTGGACTACCTGATCCTGCCGGGGGCGGAAGCGTTGAGTGACGAAGAACTTGAAGCCAAGCTGGCCTGCGCGGAAGATGAGCGCCTTTTTCTTGTCGCCGAAGCTTTGCGCCGGGGCCTGACTATTGAACGGTTGCATGAAATTACCAGGATAGACCGCTTCTTTCTGGATAAAATCCAGGGTATTCTCCAACTAGAAGATGAAATTCGCTACGCCGCAAAAAACGACATATCCCCTGCCCTGCTGATGCAGGCCAAGAAATTTGGCTTTTCCGACGCTCACCTGGCCAAGCTGACCGGGCTAAATCAGTCCGAGATAAGGGCCAGGCGCAAAGAAAACGGGATTTTACCCACCTTTAAAATGGTTGATACCTGCGCTGCTGAATTCGAAGCTGAAACACCTTACTATTACTCTTCATACGATCAGGAAGATGAATCCCAAACTACATCACAGCGCAAGGTTGTGGTAATTGGCTCCGGCCCGATACGGATCGGCCAGGGTATTGAGTTTGACTACTGCTCGGTACACTCGGTCTGGGCGCTGCGGGAAGAGGGATTTGAAGCAATTATTGTCAATAATAACCCGGAAACCGTGAGCACTGACTTCGATACCGCCGACAGGCTCTATTTTGANCCTTTGGTNACGGAGAATATTTTAAACATTTTAGACAGGGAAAAGCCCGAAGGCGTNATCGTTCAGTTCGGCGGACAAACAGCGATCAATTTGGCCAAACCTCTTGAAAACGCCGGTATCAAGATAATGGGTACTTCCGTGGAAGATATTGACCGGGCTGAAGACCGCGAACGTTTTGACAGCCTGCTAATCGAGTTAGGTATACCCAAACCCCCCGGCCGCACTGCTTTTTCAGTGGATGAAGCAGTTGTAATCGCTTCCGAGATCGAGTTCCCGGTTCTGGTGCGTCCTTCTTATGTCCTGGGCGGCCGGGCCATGGAGATTGTTTATAACAATGACGAGTTGTTGAATTATATGGCCACTGCCGTGAAAGTGACACCCGAGCACCCGGTACTGGTGGATAAGTACCTCTTCGGCAAGGAGCTTGAAGTGGATGCCATCTCCGATGGAACAGACATTCTGATTCCGGGGATCATGGAGCATATCGAGCGGGCGGGAGTTCACTCCGGTGACAGCACTGCGGTCTACCCGCCACAATCGTTGAGCCGGAAGACAAAAGAGCAGGTAGTGGATTACACCACCAGGCTGGCCAGGGCTTTGAACGTCAAAGGGCTGATTAATATCCAGTATGTGCTGCATGATGATATGATCTATGTCCTTGAGGTCAACCCCCGCTCCAGCCGGACTGTACCGTACCTGAGCAAAATTACCGGCATCCCGATGATTAACCTCGCCACGAAGATCATTATGGGCAGGACACTGAAAGAACTGGGCTACCGGAGCGGGCTTTACCCCGAAAGCAGTGTTGTGGGAGTGAAAGCGCCGGTTTTCTCTTTTGCCAAGCTGCTTCAGGTGGATATTTCCCTCGGGCCGGAAATGAAGTCTACCGGAGAGGTCATGGGCGTGGACCGCGACTTTAAAGTAGCTCTCTATAAGGCTATGGTGGCGGCCGGCAGCATGTTTCCGAAGAGCGGTAATGTTCTGGCCACTATTGCCGACCGGGATAAAAAGGAGGCGCTTCCAATCATCCGTAGCCTGGTGGAACTGGGCTACCGTATCTGCGCGACTTCAGGCACTGCAGCACTGCTGAGGGATGCCGGCCTGCCGGTAGAACAGGTGAGAAAAGTCCACGAGGGCTCACCGCACATTGTGGACCTGATCCGGGCAAACAAAATTAACCTCGTTATCAACACCTTAACCAAAGGCAAAGCACCCGAGCGGGACGGCTTCCAAATCCGCCGCGCAGCAGTTGAATACGGCGTCCCCTGCCTTACCTCCCTGGATACCACCCGGGCGATCCTTGACGTGCTTACAGAAGAAAAGGAAAAGGAACNTAACAGACTGGTCCCGCTACAGGAATACATGCAATAGCGGNTGGTTAATTNTTAGTGGTTGGTGTTTGAAAACAAGTGGTTCTGTGAGATNTAAAACCGGATCACGGATGTTTNTTCTATAATATGTGATACGGAGGGGAAAAATTGTCGCTGGTTGCTGACGCAAAAGTTGCAAAGCAAATGAAAATAGCGACGGGGTATTACCGGTTATACCTTGCTGCGCCGGAAATAGCTGAAACAGCAAGACCAGGTCAGTTCTTGCACGTACGCTGCAGCCATACCTTAGACCCGCTGTTGCGCCGGCCGGTCAGTATTCATGCCGTAGATCGCGAGAAAGGCGAAGTGATCCTTTTTTACCGGGTTGCCGGCAGGGGCACGGCCTTACTTTCGGAGAATAAAAGGGGTGACAAGATCAGCCTGTTGGGGCCGCTTGGCCATGGTTTTTCGATACCAAAAAGACACGCGCGGGTTTTCGTTGTGGCCGGCGGCATCGGGATTGCCCCACTCTACTTTCTTTTACAGGAAATGGCTGCTTTTGGAATCAAAGCAGAAGTGTTTCTGGGAGCGGCAACAAAAAAACAATTATTCTTCGACAAGGAAATCGAGAACTTCGGCCACAGGGTTATTTCTTCTACAGATGACGGTTCGGCCGGTTACCATGGAACAGTTACAGACTTATTTGAGGAGTATGTTCAGAAAGCCGATAAAAGTGGCGATGTTATCCGGCGCAATAATGATGCCGGGGTTTACGGTTGCGGCCCTTATGGAATGTTAAAGCGACTGTCTGAAATTATCATTACGGCCGGCATATCCGGTGAGGTGTCTTTGGAAGAACGGATGGGCTGCGGTGTGGGTGCCTGTCTCTCCTGTGCCTGCAGAACCCGGGGCGGGGAAAACGGTGTGCGATACCGGCGGACCTGCGTGGAAGGTCCGGTTTTCCCGGCTGAAGAGGTGGTATGGGAATGAGCGGCGCGATTGACAATAGAAGCATAGAAATCAGGCCGAATCTTTCTGTAAACGTCGGCGGTATTCTGATGAAAAATCCTGTCACCACTGCCTCAGGAACTTTCGGCTTCGGACCGGAATACACGCCTTACCTTGATTTAAACCGCTTAGGCGCCATTGTAGTGAAGGGAATTACTCTGCTGCCGCGGGACGGTAACCCAACCCCCAGGCTGGCGGAGACGCCGGCCGGCATCTTGAATTCCATCGGCCTGCAAAACCCCGGCGTGGACCGTTTTATTTTAGAAGCACTGCCCTTCCTGGCGAATTATGACCTGCCGGTGATTGTAAACATAGCGGGCGATACAGCGGACGACTATGCCCTGCTGGCTGAAAAACTCAGCCGTGCTCCCGGTGTGGCGGGCCTGGAAGTGAACATTTCCTGCCCCAATGTTAAAAAAGGCGGGATGCAGTTCGGCAGCGACCCGTCCATGGCAGCGGAAGTTACCCGCGCGGTAAAAGCAAGCACAGACTTGCCGGTGATTATAAAGCTTTCACCTAATGTGACCAGCATCATAGCGGTGGCTGAAAAAGTGGCGGAAGCTGGAGCGGACGCCCTTTCCATGATTAATACTCTTTTAGGTATGGCCATTGACATAAAAAAAAGGCGTCCGGTGCTCGGCAACGTGCTGGGAGGGCTCTCCGGCCCGGCAATCAAACCGGTGGGGGTACGGGCGGTCTGGCAGGTATACCGGGAGGTAAAGCTGCCTATTATCGGCATGGGCGGCATCACAACGGCTGAAGATGCCATTGAGTTCATCCTGGCCGGTGCCACAGCCGTAGCAGTGGGTACTGCAAACTTTATCAACCCGCGGGCAACTATGGACGTGCTTGAAGGTATAGAGAACTACCTTAATGAAAACGGAATCGAAGACATCAACGAACTTATTGGCCTGGCCCAAAAAGCATAAATAAAGCCAGGCAGCATAACGGCTGGCCGGGCTCATTATAGCATTACCACTGGTTAAAGTAGTTGATTTTAAATCTAATAAAATGTTTTACTTAATACATTCTTGTGATAAAATAATAATATCAGTTGAACTGATTAAGGTGGTGTAGGAATGGATATCAATAAAATAAGTTCGAAAGGGCAAATAGTTATTCCAATCGCTCTCAGGGACAAATACGGGCTTAAGCCTAACTCACTTGCCAGAATAACAGAGATAGATGGACACATAGCGATCATTCCCATTCCTGAAGACCCGATCAGTTCAGCTAGAGGCATGCTTCGTGGCGGTAAGACAGCAGCCCAGCATATGACAGAAATACGGGCAGAAGAACTAGAAATTGAACGTAAAAAGAGAGGCCGGGACTGAAAGTGGAGCAATATATACTAGATAGTTACGCGATCCTGGCTTATCTAAACGATGAACCAGCAGCCCAAGATGTCGAGGATATTTTGAGAGCAGCCTGGGATAAGCAAGTTACGATTTACATGAGTTGGATTAATCTCGGTGAAGTTTATTACCGGTTACAACGTGTATACAACCGTCAAACAGCCAGACAAGCTGTGGAAATTATCAAAGCGTGGCCTATTAGACTGATGCAAGCTGAGGAGCAAGTAACTATGATGGCCGGGGACATTAAAGCCAGATACCGGTTGTCATACGCAGATGCTTTTGCGGCGGCAACAGCAGTAAACACCCGTGGAATACTTTTGACTGGGGACCCTGAATTTAAGCCGTTGGAAAACCATATCATTAGAATCAAGTGGTTAAAACCTAATCAGTACAAGGTATAGCTAGTACCCAAAAACACTCTGCAAATATTCCTTATCAAAACCAATCCGTCCGTTTATCACTTCCACCAGCTGCTTACAGATGGACAAGTTCAGCTGGTCCTCCATACTCATGGGAGTTGAAAATCAATGAGGTTATCGCCAGAGTAAGGCCCCACCTGCGATGGACCCATAATTATCCATTGCCAGGAACAAGTGTTTTGGTTATAATGTATTACGCGAACACTTGTTTGAGGTGAGGTTTTGGATTGTCCTATTCTTCTCATTGATGCAAATTCTTTTTTCGCCTCCTGCCATATCGCTTTAAATCCTGAACTGGCCAATATTCCCGTGGTTGTCGGCGGGGAGGAAAAGAAGCGCCACGGGATCTGTCTGGCGGCCAACTACATAGCAAAACGCGAATACGGCATTAAAACCGGCATGGCAGTGCGGGAGGCCCGCGAAAAACTGGGTGACAAAGGTGTGATTGTTTCCCCGCAGCACAGCCTGTACGTTAACTTTTCGGCGCGGATTCTCAGGATCAAGCGCCGGTATTCTCCCCTGGTGGAGCCATTCAGCATCGACGAAAGCTGGGTTGATTTAACCGGCACAGAGCGTCTCCATAAAACAGATTCCTCAGAGGAAATAGCCGCGCGTCTCCAAAGAGATATTCTGGAAGAAACAGGCATACCTACCTCCGTCGGGATCGGGCCAAATAAGATAATAAGTAAAATGGCAGCGGAGATTAAAAAACCGCTGGGCATTACCAAAGTAGATTTTCAGGACGTTCCCCGCGTGTTCTGGCCCCTGCCGGTAAGAGAGCTTTTCGGTGTGGGGCACCGGATGGAAAAAAACCTGTGGCTCCTTAATATACATTCCATCGGAGACCTGGCCAACTACCCGGCCGGTATTTTAAAAAAACGGTTCGGGCTAATCGGGTTAGTCTTAAAAAACTCGGCTAACGGCGTGGACTATTCCCCGGTCAACCCCGCAAACCTGGAAGTGGTTAAGTCAGCCGGTCACCAAATTACTCTTCCCAAAGATCTGGCCGGGCATAAAAACATCGAAGTAATCATCCACGAACTCTCGGAAATAGTGGGCAGGCGGGTGCGTATCGGGGGTTATACCGGCAAAACCGTCGGACTTACCCTTAAGGACATCGAATTCCAGTGTCTGCACCGGACCCAGTCCATGCGTTATTTCTCCGACTTGTCGGAGGATATCTACAGTACCGCCGTTGCGCTTCTGTATCGGCACTGGCCGCACTGGAAGCCGGTAAGAATGGTTGGTCTCACTCTCTCCCACCTGATCAAAAATTCAGAAGAGCAGTTGGATCTGTTCGGCGTCACTGAAAAAAAGAGAAAGCTTACGCGTGCTCTGGATAAAATTAAAGACCGCCATGGCGAAACAGCAGTCTTTAAAGCAACGTCCCTGTCCGGCGTTAGCGTAATGTTTCAGAACAGGTGGGGGTGTTGATAATGTCAAACACAACGGATTACTACAGAAGAAATTACCTGTATTCAAGTCACCGGCTCTTTATACCGGAATCCAAACAAAAAGCTGTAAACACATGCGGGAACTGCCGGTTCTACACCATAATTGTCGGCAGGGAGGAGAAAAAAATGGGCTGCGCCGCCCTCATTCCCAAGTATTTTGATATGGAGAAAAAAATTCCGGCTCAAATTGATATCGGTGAATTTTTGAAGGAAATCGGCAGGGTCGGGCTGCAGAACGCCGTAACCTGCTGCGGCGAACACCTTAATGCTTGCGGCCTTTTTCAGCCCAAAAATAATTCCGGCCCTTAGACTGTGGCCCCGGTAACTGTCACTGCCGCCCGGAAAGCGCTCCGCGCCGCCTCCGCCGTTCTTTCCAATTCCTTGTCACTGTGCGCCAGGGAGATAAACGCCGCCTCAAACTGGGAAGGGGCCAGGTAAATTCCCTGCTCCAGCATGGACTTGAAGAATATGGCGTAACGTTGGGTATTTGATGAACACGCGCTCGCATAATTCATAACTTTCGCTCCGGTAAAGAAGACGCATAACATCGAGCCGACCCGGTTGAAACTAACTTCCGCCCCGGCTTCCCCGGCTGCGTCAGCCAGCCAGCCGGCTAGTTTTGCCGACTTTTCTTCAAGGCTTTCGTAAACACCAGGCCGGTTGAGAATTTTCAAGGTAGCGATACCCGCTGTCACCGCCAGGGGATTTCCCGATAGTGTTCCGGCCTGGTATACCGGCCCTGACGGTGACACCTGTTCCATAATCTCCTGTTTCCCACCGTAAGCGCCTACCGGAAGGCCGCCTCCGATNACTTTGCCGAGGCAGGTTAANTCCGGNGTTANCCCGTANAGCTGCTGNGCCCCGCCGTAAGCCAAACGAAAACCGGTTATCACTTCGTCAAAAATTAACAGGCTGCCGTATTCCCGGGTCAACCGGCGCAGCCCCTCCAAAAAACCCGCGGCGGGAGGAACAACGCCCATATTTCCCGCGACCGGTTCGACAATCACCGCCGCGATGTTTTCACCCTCTTGTTTAAATATTTCGTGCAGGGTAATCAGATTGTTATAGTCTGCGTTTATGGTGTCGGCAGCTGAACCGGCCGTTACCCCCGGGCTGGTAGGCACGCCCAGCGTCAGCGCTCCGGATCCGGCTTTAATCAACAAAAAATCAGCGTGCCCGTGGTAACACCCCTCAAACTTGACGATTTTATTTCTATTCGTATATCCCCTGGCAAGCCGGAGCGCGCTCATGACAGCTTCAGTGCCGGAATTAACCAGCCGTACCATTTCCACGGACGGCACGGCATCAACGATCATACCTGCCAGCTCAGTCTCCAATTCAGTCGGCGCTCCAAAACTGGTCCCGGTTTCGTCCAGGCAGCGCTTCAGCGCCTCAACCACCTGCGGGTGCCGGTGCCCCAGGATCAGTGGCCCCCACGAGCCAACGTAATCGATGTATTCGTTCCCGTCAGCGTCATATACCAACGGTCCCTCACCCCGTTCAATAAAAAGAGGAGTTGACCCCACCGATCTAAAAGCGCGCACCGGGCTGTTAACACCGCCTGGGATAACTTTTTTTGCCTTTTCAAAAAGATCAACCGACCTGGTATAATCCCTGGTCACCTGATTTTGCCTTCTTTCCTAATTCAAAGTAACGCATGCTACTTTTTTTAAGCTCAACTGCGCTGAAAATCAGGGAATAATTCGTTATTCCAGTGGCCTGAGATAACCTTTTTGCGATTTCGTCACAGTATTCCCGGCTTTGCCCGTGGACAACTGTAAAAAGGTTATAAGGCCAACCGGGGCGCCGGGGACGCCGGTAGCAGTGAGTAACTTCTTTAAACCCAGCCATTATCCGGCCTGTTTCAGATACCTTCTCTTCCGGCACATCCCATACCACCATGGCGTTGGCTACGAAACCGAGATCAAAATGCCGCACTGTTGCTCCAAAACGTCTGATTTGGCCATTGTCAATAAAATTTCTGATTTTATCAATAAGTTCGTCCTCGGTCATCTTTAGTTTTTCCGCTATTGTTTGAAAGGGACGGCTTACCAGAGGCATCCCGTTTTGAAGAATGCGGATTATTTGTCTGTCTTGTTCGGTCAGCATTCTATATACCCCTCAATTGAGACTGTGGATGTTTCAGTATCAAAATTTACTTTGATTTTAAAAACTTCTTCTGCAGGTAGTTCCATTATTTCTTTAATACCTGTTTTCTCCCGGATCAGACTTAAAATTTCGCTCAACTCTGCCCTGCTCCCGGCCAGTATGGTAAACCACATATTAAACCGGTGTTCCCTGAGGTAATTGTGGGTCACACCAGGGAAAGAATTAATCAAGGCGGCCACCTCGTCCACTCTATCCGGTTCAACATGCATAGCGCATAGAGTACCGCTATAGCCAAGTTTTCTGGAGTCAAAAATAGCACCCAGGTGGCGAATTACCCCTTTGTCTTGCAGCCTCTTCAGCCTGGCCAGGACTTCACCCTCGCCCATACCGATAATTCCCCCAAGCTTACGGTATGGTTCGGGTACTAAAGGAAAATTCTCTTGTACTAAATTCAATAATTTCCGGTCGATGTTGTCCAAATACATAAGCATAGAACCTTTCAGACTTATAATCTTTAATGTTTGTACCGGTAAAGACACCACGGTTCTTCAGCCAGGTAATCGCCGTGATAGAAATAGGCGCGTGCCCGGCAGCCGCCGCATATCTGTTTGTATTCACAGGAGCCGCAGTTCCCCTTATATTCCCCGGTTCTCAGAGAATGAAAAATTTCCGCACTGCGCCAGATTTCACCGAAAGACGCCTCACGGACATTACCGGCTGGGATATTCAGGTAGGCGCAGGGCTGGACAATACCTTTTGGACTGATAATGCAGTAGGATATTCCGGCCAGGCAGCCTTTGCTGAAGCGAGTCTTCACCCCCAACTGGGCGGCAATCCGCATAAACTGAGGAGCGCAGGTCGGCTTCAGCTCAATCTTAACCTCAGCTTGCTTGCGCATAATCCGGCGTAGCAATGCTTCGTACTGTTTGGCTTGTAATGATTCGGCCTCAATGTTGACAGCGCGGCCGGTTGGAACCAGGAAAAAAATATGATGCCCGACAGCGCCGATATCCACTGCAAAATCGGTTAATTTTTCTACTTCCGGCAGATTCCATTCCATCACGGTGGTATGAATCTGAAAAGGAAGGCCGGCTGCCCGGCAGGCGCGCATCCCGTCCACCGCACCCTGCCACGCTCCCGGAGTGGCCCTGAAATCGTCATGGCTGGCCGGATCAACGCTGTCCAGGCTGATACCCATAACCGCGGCGCCGGATTCCTTGAGCCGCCGGGCCACTTCCCCGTTGATCAATGTGCCGTTGGTGCCGAAAACAGGTCTTAGTCCCTTTTCCCTCGCCCGCGCCAACAGAGTGTATATGTCGCTGCGCATCAGCGGCTCACCGCCGCTGAAGATCATGATCTTAAAACCGGCTTCAGCTATCTGATCCACCAGCGCCAGACCTTCTTGAGTATCCAGTTCCTCATCTAACCTTTCCCCGGCGTCGCGGTAGCAATGCCGGCAGTACATGTTGCAGGCGTTGGTGGTATTCCAGGATACAATCATGCTATTCCCCTTCCCGCAGCCATTTTGCCGCGTCTTTAGCGTGGTAGGTGAGAATAATGTCCGCCCCTGCCCTTTTGATGCCGGTGAGCAACTCAATGACTATTTTTCGTTCATCGACCCAGCCCTTTTGCGCTGCCGCTTTGACCATGCTATACTCACCACTGACGTTATATGCCGCTACCGGTAGATCAAACTCATCCTTAACTAGCCGGATCACATCCAAGTAGGCCAAGGCCGGCTTGACCATGACTATGTCGGCTCCCTCTTCTATATCCAGCCGCACCTCCCGCAGCGCTTCACCGGCATTGGCCGGGTCCATCTGATAAGCTTTACGGTCTCCAAATTGCGGAGCGGAGCCTGCCGCTTCGCGAAAGGGTCCGTAAAAGGCCGAGGCATACTTTGCTGAATAGGCCATAATTAAAACATTTTCGTATCTTTTGGCATCTAAAGCCGTACGAATTACCCCCACACGGCCGTCCATCATATCAGAAGGAGCAACCATGTCAGCCCCCGCCGCGGCATGGGATAGTGCCGTTCTGGCCAGCAGGTCAAGGGTAGGGTCGTTTAATACGCAACCGTTCTTAACTATACCGCAATGGCCGTGGCTGGTATATTCACACAGGCATATATCTGTAACAACCAGTAAACAGGGATAGGCTTTTTTAATTGCCCGCACCGCCTTCTGGATAATCCCGTCACTGGCGTAAGCCTCCGAGCCAACTTCATCTTTAACTGCAGGGATGCCGAAAAGAAGAACACCAGGTATTTTGAGTCTGTCTACTTCCGCCAGTTCCTCCAGCAACCTGTCTATTGAGTAATTGTATATGCCGGGCATAGCCTCAACAGGACGGGCGATACCTTCCCCGTGGGTAACGAATACGGGATAAATCAAATCGTCCACGGATAAAGCCGTCTCGCGTACCATCCGGCGGATGACTTCGCTCGACCGCAAGCGCCTTGGACGTTGCACGGGGAAAGACATAGAATGATACCTCCATATTCAAGTAGTCAGAATTCAGACGCCCATGAAGCTTCGCTTCACCATCAGATGGATGAAAATGGTAAAGATTTATTTTCAGGGCAGTAGTCAGAATTCAAAATGTTTCACCAGATTTCAAAGACCTTCACATCTATGAAGGAAAGGTGACACACCAAACGAGGAATGGGGACATACCTCTATTTGGAGCCTGATTTTGGGGTCGGAGGAATGTCCCCAATGAATGGGGTTACCAATTCAAAATTCGGTGGGGGTAGAATCCCCCCCCTAAGCCCCGAAGTTTAGCGGAAGCTAAACGAGTTTACTGCAGTCCGATTTCTTCGTCGGTCAGGTAACAGGCCGGGTCGGCTTCCCAAAAATCGCCGGTTACAGCTTCGGCGCGGGACCGGAAGTTGCCGTTACAGAGATCCAGCCACTTGCATATGGTGCAGCGTCCCTTCAGAAGGGGCTTCCGGTTTTTCAGGCCGGCTAACACCGGCGCGGAAAGATCAGTCCAGATTTCTCCAAACTTTCTCTCACGCACATTGCCGAAAGTGTGGTTTTGGGTAAACTGGTCGGGGTGTACATTGCCGTACCAATCCACCGCTCCGATTGCCATTCCGGTACGGTTGCCCCCGTTCAGCCGGAGCAATGCGAGCACTTTTTCCGCTCTTGCAGGATCACTTTCCCTGAGTTTCAGGTATATATATACACCGTCGGCGTGATTGTCTACTGTCAGTATTTCTTTGCTGACGCCGCGCCTGTGGAAGTCCGCGGTACGTTCCATAATCAGGTTTATCGCCGCGCGTGTTTCTTCCTTGGTTATATCCTCTTGAGCCATTTTGCTTCCCCGGCCGGAGTAAACCAAGTGATAGAAGCAAACCCGGGGTATATTTTCTTTTTCAATCAGATCAAAAATCTCATTCAGGTTTTTATAATTATGCTTATTAATGGTAAAGCGTAATCCTACCCGCTGTCCTGCGGCAATGCAATTCCGGATGCCGTTAAGAGCAGCCGTAAAAGCTCCCTGGGAGCCCCGGAAGCGGTCATTGACTGCCCCGATTCCGTCAACACTGATGCCGATGTAACTGACCCCTATTTTTTTAAATTGTTTTGACGATTCCTGGTTAAGCAAGGTGCCGTTGGAGGATATGGTTACCCGGATGCCCTTGCTTACTGCATAAGTAATCAGCTCGGCAAGGTCGCTTCTTAACAGCGGCTCGCCGCCTGAAATCAAGAGAACAGGCACATTAAATTCCGCCAGTTGATCGATAAAACGCAGCGCTTCCCCGGTGGTCAGTTCGCCTTCATATTTTTTTGCTTCTGAGCTGGAATAACAATGGATACATTTTAGATTGCAGGTCCGGGTGCTGTTCCATACCACCACCGGCCCATGCCCGCTGGTTGCGCCGTGCGCCTGGTTTCTCGCTTCGCTGCTGTAACGCAAGGAGTCACCGAAGTAGTCAGTGCCGCACAATAGCTTAGTTACGCTGATCACTTTATCCCACACCTTTGCAGGGAATATCTTTTACTATTCAGACGCCCATGAAGCTTCGCTTCACCATCAGAATGGTAAAGATTATTTTTAAGAAAGAATTTAAAATATTTCGAGACGATAAACCATTTTCTCATTCTGACTCCTGAGTAGTTACGATTAATTTAATTTTTTAAGTATGGCTTCAACCAATCCTTTGATGGTATATTCCTCTGCCACCACGTCAACTTTAAGACCCAATTCGCGGGCAGTACCGGCTGTAACCGGCCCGATACAGGCAACAGCAAATTTTCTTTGTAAAGAATTTAGAAACAGGCTGCCGACCATCTCCACGAAGTTGCGCACCGTAGAGGAACTGGTAAAGGTAACTAGATCAATTTCTCCCCGCTCGAGCATTTCTTTCAATATAACACCGCTGTCACCCGCCGGGATGGTACGGTAAGCTGCGACTTCAGTTACAATAGCCCCTGTTTTGCTTAACGCTTCCGGCAGCGCTTTACGGGCTCCGGCCGCCCTTGGCAAAAGAACCCGTTGTCCAGGTGCTAATTTACCGCGCAACCCCGCGGCAATCTCCTCGGCCCGGTATTCGCTGGGCACGTATTCCACCATGAGGCCGTATTTTTCCAGGGCTTCTCTTGTTTTTGGCCCGATAGCGCAAAGTTTTGCGTTATGCAGCTCACGGATGTCTTTCCGGTGTCTGTGCAGCCGCCTGAAAAAGGATATAACACCGTTCACACTGGTAAACACAACCCAGCTAAAATTTTTCAATTCTATAATAGCCTGGTCCAGAGGGGCATAATCCTCCGGCTCAGCGATACTTATTGTGGGAAACTCCAGTGGTTCGCCGCCTAGAGCTTCAATTTTTTCAGACAGGGCCTGGGCTTGCTCTCTTGTGCGGGTTACCAGTATTTTCTTGCCGAAAAGAGGTTTATTTTCAAACCACTTCAGTTTCTCTCTTAATGAAACAACATCGCCAACAATAATTACAGCCGGGTTTGCAAAACCGGAGCACTTGGCTTTTTCATGAATATCCGCAAGTGTTCCTGTCAAAGCACGCTGTTTGGGCAAGGTGCCCCATCTAATCAGCGCCACCGGCGTCCGGGGAGAACGGCCGCTATTTATTAAACGCTGCGTTATTTCCTGCAGGTTTGCCATACCCATTAAAAATATCAAAGTATCTGTACCAGTGGCGATTTTATCCCAGGCAATTCTAGAATCTTTTTTTAACGGGTCTTCGTTTCCGGTAATAATCGCCAAGGTGGACGCATAGTCCCGGTGTGTTGCCGGAATGCCGGCATATGCAGGTGCCGCTATGGCTGAGGTTATACCGGGAACAATTTCAAAACGCACGCCCGCTTCGTAAAGAGCTTCAGCCTCCTCGCCGCCACGTCCGAAAACAAAGGGATCACCCCCCTTGAGCCGGATAACTGACTTCCCTTCACGCGCTTTCTCTACCATCAGGCGGCATATTTCCTCCTGTTTCAAAGCGTGGCAACCAGGTTTCTTGCCTGCATAAATAATTTCAGCCCCAGGCCGGGCAAAAGCCAGAAGCCTGTGGCCTACCAGGCGGTCATAAATAATTGTATCGGCTTCTTTGATCAATTCGAGACCGCGCATGGTAATTAATTTCGGGTCGCCGGGTCCGGCGCCGACCAGGTACACAATACCTTCAATCATAATGACAATTCTCCTGACGCATCTTCCCCAACAAATCCCCCGCGCCCATCTGTACCAGCTTTTCCGCCAGCTTAACACCGATTACTGCAGCGTCCTCTGTTGACCCTGACAGGGACGAGCGTACTAGTTGGCCGCCGTCAAGGCTCGCTACAACTCCTTCCAGCAGTAAACGTCCGTTTTCAACAGTACCAAGAGCGCCGACAGGTATTTGACAACCACCTTCGAGTTTCCACAAAAGCGCCCTTTCAGCGGTAATAGCAGAGCGCGACTCATAATGATCAATTTTTCTGGTGAGGTCTTGTATTTCATTATCCCCGGCACGTATTTCCACTCCTATAGCACCCTGGCCTACTGCCGGCAAACACACTTCAAAAGGAATCAATTGGCTAATCCTGTCTCCCAAGCCCAAACGATGCAGTCCCGCATAGGAGAGTACGATAGCATCCAGCAGTTCGCCTTCCAACTTGCCCAGGCGGGTGTCTATATTGCCACGCAGGTTGATTATTTTAAAATCACTCCGGTAATTACGAAGCTGGGCACAGCGCCTGAGGCTGCTGGTGCCTATTAAAGCGCCCTTGGGTAGATCCCTGAGTTTATTATAGCCTATGCGGGATACCAGCACGTCGCCGGGATTCTCCCTGTGGCAAACAGCTCCTATAGCCAGTCCCTCCGGCAGTATAGTAGGCAGGTCCTTCATACTGTGCACGGCCAGGTCGATTTCACCACGCTGCAATGCCAACTCCAGTTCCTTGGTAAAGAGCCCCTTTTCCCCGATTTTTGCCAGGGCTGTATCAAGTTTTTTATCACCCAGGGTTTTAATTCCTATAATCCGGTAACTGTATTCCGGCCCTAACTCTTGCAGGCGACCTTTTACCCAGTTGGCCTGCCAAAGAGCCAGCCTGCTTTCCCTGGTACCGATAATGATTTCCCTGTTCATATGCAACTCCTAATTGTTTTAAGCAAAACCTGTCTTATCCTTTGTATGGGCATTATGCGCTTTATTTGTGGATTTTTGACCGGGAACGGTTAGACAAAAAAGGTTTTGCAGGACCTCGGTATAGAGATGTCCTTCATTAGTCAATGCGTAATTTTTTAATTGAGTTACCGGTGTATGCAGGATCTGATTTACAATCGAGTTTGCCAGTGAGCAAACCACCTTCTTATCATGCTCAGAAAGCTGGCCTAAACGGTTAAAAGCGCGTCTCAGCTCATGTCGTTTAACCTCTTCCCCCCGCTGCTTTAAAGCGGATATAGTAGGAACGACAAATTGTGTACCCAGCCACCTCATAAATTCGCTCAGTTCTTCTTCAATTATTTTTTCTGCTTTTATAGCTGCTTGTTTTCTCTCGGCCATGTTATGATCTACCACCATTTCCAGGTCGTCAACATCGTAGAGGATAACCCCTTCAAGCTCGCCAACTTTAGTTTCAATATCCCTTGGTACTGCCAAATCGATCATCACTATCTCCCGGCCACATCTTCTCCCGATAATCTCACTTATTTCAGTAGTTTTGAGCACACAGTGGGGGGCCGCAGTACAACTTATTACGATGTCAGCAGTTTCCAAGTATTTTGACAGATCATTGAAATTGACCGCTTTCCCTGCAATTTGCGCAGCAAGTAACTCTGCCCGGTCGAAGGAACGGTTTGAAACGATAATCCCCGAAACACCATTTGCTACCAAGTGTTTAGCTGCCAGTTCGCTCATTTTACCGGCGCCGATAATGAGCGCTAAACAACTTGACAGGTTGCCCAGCTGTTTCTTCGCCAGTTCAACAGCGGCATAACTTATCGATACGGCGTTTTGGTCTATACCGGTTTCCGTCCGCACGCGCTTACCGACAGTAATAGCCTGCTGGAACAAGGTATTTACTATCCGGTTTGTTGCGGTGTAGTCACAGGCCAAACGGTAAGCCGTCCGTACCTGACCGAGTATTTCAGTCTCACCAAGAAGCATCGAGTCCAGTCCGGCCGCGACCCTGAAAAGATGCCGGACAGCATCGTACAAGGCATGGCAATAAGTAATATTTTTAATATCAGTAATATCTACACCTGACCAGCGGGATAAAAAATCCCGAATAGCGTTAAGCCCTTCATCCACCTCCAGCGTGGCAGCGTAAACCTCCGTCCGGTTGCACGTCGATAAAATGGCACATCCCTGGATTGTGGAGTAAGATTTCAGTTGCTTCAACGCTTCCCTCAGAGAACAACCACTAAATGACAACTTCTCCCGCACCTTAACCGGAGCCGTTCTGTGGTTTAGCCCCACTACTGCGATAAGCACTAAATATTCGCTCCTTTACCAAATCCATTCGGCTACCTTTGAGATAGTTCATAATCTCATCGCTAACCATGTCCTCAAGAATTTCTTTTTTCTTTTTATTATCGTTAACATTATGAATAATGTCTTGGCGCAAATCAGCGATCAAATCTAAAAACTCCCCATACTGCGGACCGTAAGTTATCTCCAGTTCCTCACGGATCTTTCTGGCCAGCAACGGACTATTGCCACCGGTTGATATCGCTATGGCAAATGACCCCCGCCTGACTACGGCAGGAACAAAAAAGTTGCATTTCTCGGGGTCGTCTGCAATGTTCACAATCAGATTTCGGGTAGAACAGTCCTCCGCAACTTTCCGGTTTACCTCCTCATCGTCCGTAGCGCTTATTACCAGAAAAGCATCCCTTAAATCCGCCGTGCGGTATTGACCTTGTCTATATAAAATCCGGCTTGCTTCAACCATTGCCTTGAGGTTAGGAGTTAAATCCGGACTGACAACCCGGACTGAGGCGTCGCATTCAAGTAAGGAGTATACTTTACGCTCTGCAACCTGCCCGCCGCCAACGACAAGACATAATTTTCCACTTAATTCGAGAGATATAAAATAACGCCCCATTAAAACCTCCGGGGAATGATATTTGTTAATACTTTCTTATCCCTATGAAGTCAGCAATTATAGCCAGGGTTTTTCTTGCAGGTAAATCGGGCAAGGCCATTAATTCTTCTTTAGCCTTGCTCAAATATTTATTTGTCACTTCAAACGAATAGTCAATAGCCCCACAACTTCTGATTATTTCAATTGCTTCCTGCACTTCTTCCTCGCTTTTTTCTATTTTCCCCGCTAATTCCGCCAAACGTTCCTTCTTTCCGGATTTTGCCAGAGCATATATAACCGGCAAAGTGATAATCCCCTGGCGAAGATCACCTCCAACAGGCTTGCCTAGTTTACCCTGATCAGCCACCAAGTCAAGGATATCATCAGTTATTTGAAAAGCCATACCAATATTATTCCCGTAACGGCGAAGAGTTAGGTAAGTTTTTCTGTCCGCCCCGCAGGCTACAGCCCCGAGTTGCACGCTCGCCGTGATCAGCAGAGCCGTTTTGCGTTTAACTCTATAAAAATAGTCTTTGGGAACCTGATCAATATCATAAGAAGCGGAAATCTGCCTGATTTCACCTTCACACATCTTTACGCTGACATCAGATAATACTTTTGAGATTAATGGTTTTTTCTCCTCGTATTGGGAAATCAAGATCAAGGATTTCGCGAAAAGGTATGTTCCGA
>Ga0067045_1029167_pt1 | contig 23237 bp, 22 predicted proteins | sample TerdegcTABiofilm_FD_59184 | JGI IMG/M metagenome (GOLD analysis project Ga0067045, IMG submission 59184) | Combined Assembly of (Gp0054472, Gp0054536) Wastewater bioreactor microbial communities from Singapore -Terephthalate degrading...
GCTCATAGAATCGCGGAATCAGGCTGCAGAATGTCGTTTTGCCTCCCCCAGAGGGACCTACAAGGGCAATGATTTTTCCTGCAGGAACCTGGAGATTAAGCTGAGTAAAGATCTTCTTTCCCCCGTTGTAACTGAAGGTCACATCCTTAAAGAGAATATCCCCCTTCGGATTTTCCAATTCCACAGCTCCTGGCAGGTCCTTGATTTCCGGATCCTCCTGCAGGATGGCAAAGAAGTTCTTGGCACCTGCAAACATCCTCTGAATCATCTCATTGGTTCTGGTAAGTCTTTCCAAGGGTTCAAGATAGATGGCTATGTAAAAGAGAAAAGCAACTAGAGTACCGGAGGAGATCTCTCCCCGGATTACCATTGCACCACCCACAAGAATTATAATCAATCTTGAGATCTCCCTCATAAAATCAACACCGCTGAAAAACCAGGAGAGGATATTCAAAGCCCCCTTCCAATGGACATAATATTGCCAGTTAAGGCTATCAAACAACCGCTTTTCATGATTCTCCCGGGCAAAGGATTTTACCACCCTTATACCGGATATGGAGTTTTCCACCCTTGCATTTATATCCGCAGTGGCATCATTTATGGAATCGAAACTCTTCAGCATCCTTTTACCAAAGAAGTTTGAATAAAAAAACATGAAGGGGATCGGCAGAAAGGATACTAAAGCCAAGAAGGGGCTTAAGGTGTACATAATAGCAAAGGATCCGATTATTGTTACCAGCGCAAGAAAGATCTCCTCTGGTCCATGGTTAACAGTATCTGTAACCTTGGCAATATCATTTATCATCCTGGACATCAATTCCCCGGTTTTACGGTTATCGAAAAAGCTGTAGGAGAGCCTTTGCAGGTGATAGAAGAGATCCCGGCGCATATCCCTTTCTATTTTTACAGCTAAAAGATGCCCAACGTAAATAGTGTAGTAATTGAGCCCTGCCTTAATAAGTCCGGCTGCCCCAAGGATCAGAGCATACCGGATTATCAGGCTGCCATCCCCCTCCAGTACAGCCTTGTCTATTAAAGCCCTAAGGATGTAGGGTACGGCCATAGCCAGGAGGCTTAAACCAAGGACAGATAAAAGGTCGGTAATCAATAGGTGTACATAGGGTTTGTAATACTTGAGAAGGGGCTTAATTTTTTTCATGCTTCCTCCCCCTGCTTCCCTTACGGTCGGAGGTATTTTCCTTCTCCTCCCTGCTCTTGTTCTCCTTCGGACAAACCGAACCAGCCCTCTTTCTGTTCTCTTTTACACTAAAGGGAAAATCAATCTCTATACGTATCATGGAAACTGGCTCCATAAAAAAAGCCGTTAGGGTCTACCCAACGGCTTTAAGAAGGTTTATATCCGGGAGAGGGATTTCCTGCTGCCCCGAATACCAAAAAAAAGCCGCAACCCTGTTGGACTGCGGCCTATCTATATAGATGCGATTAAACTATCGCCTTAGTTTCCTACCGCAGACACAACAACAATAACATTAAAATTAACGAGAGTTTTGATTTTCAACATCGTTATGCCTGCTCCTTTTTGTTTAGTATAGTGAATCCCTTTTAACAAAATCTAAAAACAATGTCAAGAGAGACAAAATAAAATTTAATAAAATATTTTACAGGTGATTTAAAAAATATTGATTTTTAAAATTGCCAAGACCTTTAGCTGCAGATTTTTTAATCTGAATATTTCACAGACCTCATTATGGCATTTATCTCCTCCAGGGGAGAAACATACTCATCAAACTGCAGCACAATCTCCTTTCCGCTGCTGTCTATTACAGTAATAAATCTACCCAGGCAATTAGAGATAGTCTTTTCATGGGTAAGGAAATATTTGGGATTGATTATTCTAAAGGAATAGGTTCCCTTCTCATTTACAATTTCACCTATGTTTTTTGGAAGCGGAATTCCGTAGATGGAAAAATCTGATCCCGGACCGCCTACAGTTCTCTTTACATTCGGAGGAACAGATTGTATAGCCTTGTGGCTTAATCTTAATCCCATAAAATAAACATAAAGTATTACGGGTTTCAAACCCTTGGTATACTTCGATCCGTAGAGAAGCAGAAAGCTTCCTGAGGTTTCTCGTTTCCTCTGAAGAATCTTAAGAAGCAGAAACAGAAGAAGGGCAACAATTAGAAGGATTATTATTACCCAGAATATGGGACTCTGGATTATTGAGGATACTGCTCCCTTCAGGGAGGGAAGAATCTTTTCCCTTTCTGCCTCCGGCTCCTCCTTTATTTGAACTTCCTCAGAGGGGCTCTCTCCCGCGGTTTTCCCCTTGGAAATCCTTTCCGGAGACGCCCCAGGTGTAACAGCCGCATCTTCCGATTCTGGACCCTCCTTCGGAGAGAGATCCTGTTCAGCCTCGGAATCTTGAACAGAAACAACCTGCTCCGTCAGGGCAGGAAGATCTGGTGTTAGTCGCGGGACTGCCTTCTGCGGCTCCATGGGAAGGGTTGTCGAAACCTCCCTTTGCGGGAGCGATGCCTCCGGTGCGGCGTTAGTCCCTTCCTCTGCGGTTCGCTGCCTGCCTGTTTTTTCCGCATCATCAACCTGTTCCCGGCTGGAGGGGGCGGGCTGCTCTGTCGGAGGAGGGGAAGTCTTACTCTTTTCCAAGACAAGGGGAGTTTTCTCCTGTCTTGAGGGGTAGGGGGTTTCTGCTGCCGAGGAGCTGGTAGATTCTGAAGCTGGTGTGGCTGGTGTTATTGATGGTACCGATGTTGATGGTATTACCGGGGCTGCCGGAGTCGTCTGTTTTTCCTGTCTTGCCGGGAGTTCTGAGGTGCTTACCGGAGGTTCCTCCGGCTTTGAAGGGGTATCCACAGGTAAAGGCTTGCTTGTAGGGACACTCCCAGGGGCAGACTCAGGGGACCCGATGGAGCTAGATGATGGAAGAGCCTCTGGTATGCCGGAAGGCTTTTGTTCCGATGATGCTTGAGTGACCGCTTCTTTCGTCCTCTCGGAAAGGGGTATAACTATAGTTGAATACCCGGGCCATTGCGAGTAGTTTATCGATAATCCTACTGTTTCCTCTTTTAAAAAGTCTGATACTGCTTTACTGTAGCGATCTATGAAAAAGGAGAGATCGCCCCTGTTTTTGGCATTGTAGAGAACGATCATTTCGGAAAGGGAATCCGCATCCCCTGGAGTGTAACCAAAATCTTCCTGCAGATAGCCGGAGAGGATCCTTTTTATATTATCTATATGGTCAACCCCAGCAGAAGAACCCAGGAGTAGAATATCGGCACTGAAACCCTCCTCCCCTTCGGTAGAGAGAATTCGCCGAAGGAAGTATCTTCCCGCCACACCCGCTTCGGAACCCTGGAATGCCCGGCGACGGGAAAGCTCCCTGCCTATCTCCCGAATCTCTTCTGCAGTATTATAAACCTGCAGTTCCCCTTCGTAATTCTGGAAAACAATAGGCCCGGGGTTTTCATCCTGTAATTCTTCCCGATCTACGGTTAATGCAAAGGCTAAAACGGATAAGATAAGGAGAAATACTGTAGGCAATAATCTTTTTATCATTTCTCAACCCCTGGTAGAAATAGGATTCCGCCTTAGGAGTAAAGTTCCAAAAATTTTTCCAATCCTGAAGAAAATATTCATATTATCATTGTAACAGATATTATAAATTTATCCACACCGATATTCTGGTTCCAGGGAGATTGTCAATTTTTAAAACACCCTCTATCTGTTCTGTGAGGGTTTTAACTAAGAGAAGACCCATACTTTCCACTTTTTTCAGGTCAAAATCCACAGGAAGGCCGATCCCATCATCCTGAACGGCAAGAACAAGATTGGCATCGATCCTTGTAAGGGAAACCTTAACCGTCCCTGTCCTAGCGTCCGGAAAGGCGTATTTAAGGGAATTGGTAATTAGTTCATTTAAAATAAGGCCCAGGGAAACGGCCCTCTTTGAATCTATCTTTACCTTATCCAGATTTGTAGAAATTTTGATTCTTTCCTTTTCAATTTTATAGGTTGTAAAAATTGAGTCGGAAAGATTTTTTATATAAATATCAAGATCAATATCCGTAAGGTTCTCGGAAAGGTAGAGATGCCTGTAAAGGGTCATCATGGATTGTATCCTTCCCTGGGCATCCATGAAAACATGTCGGGTTTCGTTATCCTTGATTTTAGACATCTCCAGGGAGAGGAGACTGTTCAGAACACTTAAATTGTTCTTTACCCTGTGCTGAAGTTCCTTCATCAGGATCTCCCTGTGATGGATCATTCCCTTCAAAGAATCCTGGTACTGCCTTTGCAGTGTCATATCCAGAACAGTAGAAATCATCTTATCCTGCTCTGAAAGGGGGATATTAACTGCAGTGATATAACGCTTCTCTCCCTGGGAGGTGGTAATCTCAATTTCCGGCCAAGTCATTCTTTTGGGATCACCGCTCTTTATATCCTCCGTGATCCTGGCCTTTATCCTTTCTCTTCTCTCCGGGTCTGGATAGACTGCATTAAAGAAGCTTTCCACATCCCTGAAGGTATCCTCCGGCCACCCGTAGATCTCGGAGAATTTTTTATTTAGATAGCTGGCCTTTCCGCTGCTAATCTCATTCACCGCAAGGCCTATAGGGAGGTTATCCAAGATGGTGGTTATAAACTCATTCTGCTCCTCTATCTCCTTCATCCTTCTAACCCTATCGGAGATATCCCTGGTTACCAGAACCACCCCTACTAGGATACCGTCATCATCAAAAACAGGGGAAGAACGTAAGGCCAGGGTTCGCCCATCCTCCAAGGTATACTCATGATTGGCAACCTCTCCGGTTCTAAAGGATTTACTTACAGGACAAAAGGAACAAGGTTCTTCCCTTTTATGCCAGATCTCATAACACTGCTTCTTTTTTATATCTTGCATTTCCAATCCAAGGAATTCCGCGGCTGCCTTGTTGCACCATTCAATCTCCATGCCCGGGTTTTTATAGTAAAAAACCATTTCTGTAATGGCAGACAGGATATATGCCTTTTCCCTCTCCGCAGCTTTATACCTCTCCTCCGCTAGTTTTCTGTCCAGGACCTTCCATACCACATCCAAAAGAAGATTCATCTGAAGGATATCAATTTCCGTGTAATCTGTAGATTTATTAGCAATTCCTACCACAGCTACAATTTTATCTTCTCTGAAAACAGGGATTGAAAGATACCTGTAGAGGGCAGCATGACCTTCGGGGTATCCCTTTTTCAAGGGATTTTCCGCTAGAAAATCGTTCAGAATCAGGGGTTTTCTCTGTCTTACAACCTCCCCCCAGAAACCGGCCTTCTCTAGTTTAAAACTCCTGATATCCCCAAGCCGGCACTCCTTCATTACCTCCTTTGACCAAACCGCAATTGTAAACTCCTTGTTTTCTTCATCGTAAGGAGCTATAAACCCAAGCCTGCTTTCTGTCAGATCTAAGGCCTCCTGAAGAGTCCTATCAAGGAACTCCTGGGTTCCTTTGGTAGTGTGTTGCAGAATGCTCACCAGACTTTTCAATCTTGCCAGGGTTTTCTTTTCTGTAAGAGCAATTAGCGGGTCGTCTTCCATGAGGTGTAATCTCTTTTCCATATTTTTAAATACTAAAAAGTAATTATTGTATAGCCTTCTTGCTGATACCTGCCCAAGGAGGGATGCCCTTTCATTTCTGCACACAGGGGCAATCCTTCCGCAGTTACTGCATCCAAAACTCCCATCTTGGCGGCACAGGCCTGGCAAACACAATCGATAAGCTTGAGTTCCTTAATCTTTTTATAGAGACCCGAGATCCCGCTCTCTTTTGCCAGATCGGGGATAAGTTTGGTTGCAGAACCTTCTATGACAACTTTAACGGCTATCCCCTTATCTGCCATATCCAAAGCATTTAGAAGTACATGGACAAAACAGGTCATCTCTCCATTAAAAGCTACTAAAACGGTTTTTTGCATATTCCTCTCCTTTAAGATTACTTAAAACCCTTCTTCTGTAAAATCCTTAGATAAGGTAAAAAGGTTACGCCTTAATTGTATTCAATTCCAGGGTACAATTGATTATTATGCAAGAACCTCATGCTTTTTCCATCTTAATTTTTTGTACCTCCGTTTCTCCCTTTGACAGAAGAAAAGAGATAATAAGACAGATAAGAAGGACGGCACTTAAGATGATTCCTAAGACCAAAAAGGATCGGGAAAAACCCCAGGTATCTATTGCTCTTCCAAGAAAGGGAGTGATTATCCCATTTCCCTCCATACCGGCAAAAAAGTAGATTCCCAGGATTGTAGACCGCTTTTTTAAGGGAACATTGGTAATGAAAAAGGTTTCCGATACAGTCATTCTGAAAAAAGAGAGGATTGCCAATCCTGTTATAGTAAAAACAAGAAAAAGCCAGCTTGGCGACACTCCAAAGAGGATAATTGAAGGTCCCGAAAGAACAGCAATAAAGAAAAATACGGTCTTTAAACCAAACCGGTCTGCTATGCTCCCCCCCACAGGGGCCGATATCATACCCACAAGATAGAAGAAGGAGAGAAAGAGTGCCGCAGTTCTCTGGTGAAAACCGAATTTATCCACCAAATAGAGGGGGAAAAAGGCCATGGTGGAACCTACCACAGCGCTTATAGAGGCGGTCATTATTAGAAAGAGGATTATCTTTGAATACCTCGCCCCGTGCACCTCTGATTCCACAGCTTTAGCTTTTAGGTCTGCCTCAGGATCATTTTTTCCTGCCCTTATATCGTTCCTACGCAGTATTGCAAAGAGGAGTATTCCAAAGATAAAAACAGGTACAGCTGTGATGATATAAGAGCCCCGCCAACCTGCAAGCCCGGCCAGAAATACAGCAGTAACTGGAGCAAGAAAATGACTTATTGACCCACCTAGGATATGGAACCCTATTGCCCTTCCCCTTTGAGCTGTAGGAACAGAAGCAGAAATGAGTGGAGCTGCCGCAGGATGGTACCCCCCCCCGGCAATGCCCATTAATATCAGAAAAATAATGAGCCCAATGTAGCTTGCATTAAGACCAAGAAGAGCCCCAGCAACAGCCACCCCGGAGATACCAAGGAGAAGGAGATATTTTGGGCTTATCCTGTCCGCAACCCAGCCAGCTGGAAGCTGTCCGATTCCATAGGATATAGAAAAGGCAGAAACAACCGTTCCCGCCTGAGCATAGGAGAAATTGAAATCATCCCTGATCAGGGGAAGGAGAGGAGCCAACAGGGAGGTGAGGAGGTGATGCACGAAGTGCGCTGCTACAAAAAGCAGGATAAAGAAATAAGGTTTGCGCTTTTTCATGATGTTTTAAAATAGTAATCTATTTTCCTCTTTTGGGGAAGTAAGGTAGGTACAATCCCAGGATCATAACACTGTGATCGCAGGGCCTTCTTTTATTCAAGCTTCTTTTGGTAGATCCTGTGAACCTTGCAGATCTTGCCGCCAAGCTTCTCCATTGCTCCCAGCATAAGATCCGTGGTTTCCGCTATCTGCACCATCTCTGCCGATTTCGCCCCTCTTTGACGCAATGTCTCCTCTATTGCAAGGAAAAGAAGGGCTATTCCTCCCTGCTGCCTGTATTCCGGTAAAACACCAAGGCCATTAATAAGATACCGGTTTGCCCTCTTTTTCTCCTTAAACAGGGCCAGCAGAGTAAAGGGATTTAATCTCCCCTTACCACGAATAAGGGCTTTGGACAGATCGGGAAAGGTAAGAGCAAACCCGGCCAGTTTTTCCTCTTTCCTAAGAACCTTGATGAGTTCCGGTTCCGCCACTGTGTAAAGATCCTGTATCATCTCTTCCAGTTCCCTATCTGTATGAGGACAGAATTCCTCATGATCCTGCCAGGAGTCATTGTACAAATTACCGATCTCCTTCCCTAAAGACTTTAATTCCTTTTTGGTTTTAATATCCGGCAAGGTGAATTTGTTCCGCTGCCTGCTAATCTCCGCAGCTCTCCTTATTTTGTCATTCATTTCAAAGTCCGCGGTAATTAACTCTGAGGAATAAAAGTCCTTATATTTAAAAAACCCGTTTCTCTCTATCAACTCTTTATAATAGGGGAAATTATAATTCATCATGGTCATGGAGGCCGGTTTCTCAAAACCCTCTATAAGGATTCCGGCACCGGTAAAGGCGGAGAATCCTTGAGGCCCGATAAGACGGTTTAGACTTCGCTCTCGTGTCCAGGCTTCTGCAGTATCAAAAAGAGCACTGAAAACAGAAAGATCTTCTACTGCCTCGAAAAAATAGAACCGTGCATCCCTTTTTTTCTGATAAGAATTGTATTTCGCAGGCTCCAGGAGGGCAATCCTGCCCACTGGTTTATCTTCCTGCCGGGCGATAAAAAAATCTCCCCTGGAGTGCTCAAAAAAGGGGTGTCTCCTGTTCAGTATCCTTTTCATCTCTCTTTTGAATCTTGGGACATAATATTGGGAGCCTTCATAGAGTTCAAAGGGAAATCTTAGGAATTCCAAAGCCTCTTTCCCGTTGGGGTCAGAAACCCTGTGTACAGTTACAGACATACTTTCTCCAATATTTTAAAAGGCAAACTCTTTCTGGCAGGAGGGACAGGTATAGATACTCCCCCCCATATAAGAGGTTTTTTCTATCCCGGTTCCGCAAACCGGACAAGGTTTATCTTTATTGGAGGCTTTCATTACAGTTTTGAAGCCACCGGGGTTTCCGTAAAGATCCTTTTCGGAATCTCTCCCCCCCTCATCCGCCATAAGGGTAAGATCCCTTTTAAGATTAAGATACAGGGTGCTGAGATCCTGCTCCTTCAAATTAACCATCTTAGTTTTCGGATGGAGCCGGCTGTGCCAGAGGATATCCTGCAGAACACCATTTCCAAAGCCAGGGATCCGCTGCTCCGTGGCCAGGAAGGCTTTAAGGCTCAATTTGGCGGTATCCGCCTTTAATAGTCCAGAAAAATAATCCTCTGTGAATTCCTCCGAATAGGGGGAGGGTTTCTCCAAAGCTACAAGATAGTAGGGGTTATCATACTCTCCTGGTTTAAAACAACAGATCCCACCATACATCTGTACAGAGAAGGATAAAGCGCTACCATCCTCAAAGCACATCAATAATTGATGTTTATCCGGGATAGTCTCAAGCTTCCCGTGGAAAAGAACTCGCACTCCGTCACTCAAGGCAAGACGGTATTCCTGAAGATCCATCTCCACCAGACCTCCCAAGGGTCTGCTCTCTCCGATTGACCTGCCAGTGATGATCCCAGGATAATCCTGCGGATCTTTCCAAAACCAGGCAAGCTTATGAGGATTCTGGTTTACTGTTACCGATGCTACCGTTTTCCCCCGGACGGATTGATTTAACTGCCCGGAAAGAACCTTTGCTTCCGGTAATTCAATCATTTATTGATCTCCCTAGAGATAATATTTAACAATACCGGCAAGGAGTTGTTTTGTAAAGCTTTTATAGTTCTATCCTAAGGACTGCAGGTCAAAGGGTGTCTCCTGATACACACAATAATTGAGCCAATTTGCATAAAGGAGATGGGCATGGGACCTCCAGCTCATAACCGGAGGCAGGGACGGATCATTCTTTGGAAAATAGTTTGCCGGGGGGGAAATAGGCAAACCCTTTTCCAGATCCCGCTCGTATTCTGCTTTAAGGGTCAGGCGGTCGTATTCCGGATGCCCTGTCACAAAAATCTGTCTTCGGTCTCTGCTGGCGGCCAGATAGACCCCAGCCTCTTCGGAAACTGCCAGAATTTTTACTTCGGGAATTTTTAAAATATCCTCTGCAAACACTCCGGTATGCCGGGAATGAGGGGCAAGAAACAGCTCGTCAAATCCCCGGAGGAGGGGCTCCTTAAGATCCAGGGCATGATGGTGGTATACTCCGAAGACCTTTTCGGGAAGGGGATGTTTCGGAATTCCATAATGATGATACAGTCCCGCCTGGGCTCCCCAGCAGATATGGAGGGTAGACCAGACGTTTTTCACAGACCAGTCAAGCAGTCTGGTCAGTTCCGGCCAATAATCCACCTCTTCAAAGGATAGTGTTTCCACAGGGGCTCCGGTAATTATCAGACCGTCGTATTTCTCTTCCAAAATCTCTTCCAGGGGTTTATAGAATTCATCCAGGTGCTCTGGGGAGGTGTTTTTTGAATCGTGGCTCATCATACGGATAAAACTTATGTCCGTCTGAAGGGGAGTATTACTTAAAAGACGAAGTATCTGGGTTTCCGTTACAATTTTTGTAGGCATAAGATTGAGGACTGCAATCTTTAGTTCCCGGATATCCTGATGAAAGGCCCTCTCCTTGGGCATTACAAAGATATTCTCCTCCTCCAACTGCCGGGCTGCGGGTAGATTGTCAGGTATTCTTACAGGCATGAGGCCTCCTTTGGCAGCAGAGAGAGGGACTGAAGATGTTCCTGAAATACAGGGCATTGCTGACAATAGAAATCCGTAGCCTTGTCCCTATAGGCAGAACAGAGCTTGCCGGAGATGAACCAGCAGAAAACCCCCTCCTTGGATATCCAGGCAGGGCATTTTTCCCTTCCCTTTTCGGGGCAGGAACGGATCTCCCAGCAGGGCTGATTTTCCAAGAGGCTTTTAGAATTGAACTTGAAGATGATGTAATAGATCATCCTCTCCACATGGGCCGGGATCCTTCTCCACCCCTGCTCATAGCTTTCAACAGCCTTTCTGGATACTCCAAGCATAACCGCCAGGTCCTTCTGGCTCTTTCCTATCAGATTTCGAAGCCTGGAAAATTCCTGCCCCTCCATATTGACACCTCATACCTCTTTATGCATAGTTATAATACCACAATGTGGTATATTTTGGAAAAATAATCAAGGGTCAAGGTAATTTTTAAAATTCCGTTTAGGAGGCTACCATGTCTGAAAAATCCTATTCCGCCATTGATACCATAGCCGTTCACGGAGGGCATACTCCTGATCCTTTTACCCGCTCCAGAGGGGTGGCCGTTTACAGGACCAGTTCCTATACCTTTGACAGTACCGAACATGCTGCCAGGCTCTTTGAGCTTAAGGAATTCGGAAATATCTACTCCAGGATCCAGAACCCAACCAACGAGATTCTGGAAAACCGGGTTACCGAACTGGAGGGGGGAACAGCTTCTGTAACCGTAGCCTCCGGTACCGCTGCCATATTCAACACGGTTATAACCCTGGCAAAGGCTGGGGATGAGATCGTTACAGCCTCCAATCTGTACGGCGGAACCTATACCATGTTCGATGCCATCCTTCCGGACCTTGGGATAAACACTCGGTTTGCGGATCTCCATAACCTGGCTTCCTTTAAGGAAGCTATTAACGGAAAAACAAGGCTTATCTATCTGGAAACTATTGGCAACCCAGGGCTTGATCTTGCGGATATTGAGGCCTTTTCAAAACTCGCAAAGGATTACCACCTGCCCCTCGTGGTAGACGGTACCTTCACAACCCCATATCTATTAAAGACCCTGGAACACGGGGCAGATATTGTCATTAATTCTTTAACAAAATGGATGGGAGGTCACGGAAGCGCCATCGGAGGAATTGTAACCGAGGGAGGGAATTTCGACTGGTCGGATCCCAAATTCGAACTCTTTAACAGACCGGATCCCAATTACCATGGTCTTATCTGGGCAAAGGATCTTGCCCCGGAATTAAAAAGAATCACCTTTGCCCTGCGTTTCAGAACAGTTCCCCTTCGGAATCTTGGGGCCTGCCTCTCCCCGGATAATTCCTGGATTTTCCTTCAGGGTCTTGAAACCCTACACCTCCGTATGCCTCGACATTCGGAAAATGCCCTTGCTGTGGCGGAATTCCTCAAGAGTCATCGTAAGGTAGCGTGGGTAAGGTATCCTGGACTTCCCGGTGATCCTTCCTACAACCTGGCAAAAAACCTTTTGCCGAGAGGGGCCGGAGGTATGGTGGTCTTCGGGGTAAAGGGAGGCAGAGCTGCCGGGGCAAAATTCCTGGAATCCCTTAAACTCTTCTCCCATCTTGCCAATGTGGGGGATGCAAAGAGCCTTGCCTTGCATCCTGCCAGTACCACTCATTCTCAGCTTTCCGAAGAGCAGCAGCGGGCAGCGGGGCTTTCTCCGGACCTTGTAAGACTTTCAATAGGGTTGGAGAAGATTGAGGATATTATCAAGGATCTGGATACAGCCCTTAAAATAGTTTGATTGATAAATCTGTTGACCGCATCCCATTATTATCGTATATTGATATCGAGATACGATAATGAATAGATCATCCCCGGGCAGAATTTACAAAGATTTTTTCCTCGGTTTTATTAAGATCCATATCCTGCATCATACTGGACAAAGGCCCTTTTTCGGCCAAGAACTTAAAGAGGAACTGGAAGAGCACGGATACTCCCTCTCCTACGGGACTCTCTATCCCATACTGCACAGTCTCTGCAGGGAGGGATACTTGGAAAGGGAAGATCAAAACGTAAAGGGGAGGATAAGGAAATACTACAGCCTTACAGAGGAAGGCGGGAAACTGCTTGAGGAAGCCAAGGAGAAGATAAGGGAAATAATCGAAGAGGTAATGGAATAAAATCCGGGCGAAGGATGTAAAAGGAGTACAGCTATGAAGAAAAGGGAGCTTCAATTTACAAAGAGAACAGCGATTATCTTTATTGTACTTTTCGGAGTAATCAGTCTTTTTGCAGATATGAATTACGAGGGCGGCAGGAGCGTAATGGGGCAGTACCTTAAACTGCTTGGAACAAGCGCCTTTGCCTTAGGTTTTGCCGCAGGAATAGGGGAATTCGTGGGATACGCCCTTCGGCTCGTGTCGGGAACTATTGCCGATAAAACCAAAAAATACTGGATTCTCATCATCCTTGGGTATGTAGTGGGGCTCTCCGCCCTGCCTATGACCGCTTTTTTCAGCGGCTGGAAATTGGCCGTAGTTTTCCTTTTTCTCGAAAGACTGGGCAAGGCAATCCGTAAACCCGCTACAGATGCGGTTCTTTCCTTTGCCGGGAAACAGACAGGAAGCGGTTTCGGATTCGGGCTTCACGAGGCCATGGACCAGATAGGAGCCTTCCTGGGACCGGCACTTTTCTCCTTGCTCCTGTTTTCTTCCAAAAACGGCTCCAGTCTGGCGGACTACAGAAAGGGACTTCTCTTATTGTTCATACCCGCCGGGATTGCCGTGGCGGTAGCAATTACAGCCCGCTTTCTATTTCCGCATCCGGAAAAATTCGAGCTTAAATCCAGCAGACCTGTAGTGGGCACTAAGGGCTTTTCAAAAGCTTACTGGATCATAGTTTTCTCCTCCTCTCTCCTTGCCCTGGGGATAACCGATTTTCCCCTGATAGGACTCCACCTGAAGAACACCGGAGCCTTTACCGAGGAGGCCATTCCCCTGCTTTATGCCGGTGCCATGGCGATAGATGCCGCAGCGGCGATAGTCTTCGGATTTTTATATGACCGCTTCGGACTTAAAGCCCTCCTCTCTCTTTTTATTGTTGAAGTTTTCACTGCACCCCTGGTTTTTCTCGGCCCCTTTGGTATGATAATTCTAGGCATGGCACTTTGGGGAATCAGCGTCGGTACCCAGGAATCGATTCTTAAGGCAGCCATTGGGGACCGGGTATCGGAAGATAAAAGGGCAAGGGCGTTCGGTTTGTTCAACACCCTTTTTGGACTCTTCTGGTTTGTCGGAAGTGCTATAATAGGATTTCTTTACGATCGTGGGGGAGTTATTCCTCTGGTGGTATTTTCCGTGGCAATGCAGATCGGGGCTTTGGTTCTCTTTTCCAGCCTCTTTTTCACCAAAAACAGGGAAAAGGTGGCAGAATGAAGGCCTTTGTGGAGATTGAAGCAGGTTCCAGAAAAAAGAACAGGTATGATGAGCGGACCTTGAAGCTTAAGGAAAGCTTTATGGGTAGAAAAGAATACCCCTATGCCTACGGTTTTATCCTTGGAACAGAAACCGAAAAAGAGGACGCTCTGGACTGTTATTTTATAACCGATCAGAAGCTTAAGGAGGGGGATATCCTGGACTGCTCCCTTGTTGGAGTGCTGGAATTTTTCGAAGACGGGGAAAAGGATTACAAGTTCCTTGTGGCAGCGCCGGGGGAAAATCTTGTATTGGACGAAACCCTGAGAAGAGAATTGAGAGGGGAATTGGAAGCTTTCTTGACAGAGGTTTTTAAATTATTTCCTGAAGTAAAGATACGGGTTGGGGATCTGCTGGGAAAAAGAGAGGCAGAAGAATTAATCCGCACTAGAATACCCAAGGTGTAGGCGGTTTTGATAATAGGAGTTATCGGATATGCCAAAATATTCACTAGGAGTAGACTTTGGAACCCTTTCAGGCCGGGCGGTTCTTGTAGATATTTCCAATGGCGAAGAAAAGGCTCAGGCTGTGTACGATTATCAAAAGGGAGTTATTGAAGAAAAGCTCCCTAATGACTGGGCCTTGCAGGATCCGCAGGATTATCTGGAGACCCTAAAAAGAACAATTCCGAAGGTTATGCACACTTCCCGCATAAAGCCGGAGGATGTAATAGGGATAGGTATAGATTTCACCTCCTGCACAATTCTTCCTACAAAAGCCGATGGAACTCCCCTGTGCTTTCTTCGGGAGTGGCGGGCGAATCCCCATTCCTGGGTAAAACTATGGAAACATCACGCCGCCCAGGAGGAGGCTACTCTGCTGAACAATCTTGCGGCGGAAAATAATTACGCTTTTATTAAACGCTACGGAGGGAAGATCAGCTCCGAATGGTTTTTCCCCAAGGTGATGCAGATCCTAAAGGAAGCCCCAGAGGTTTATGAGGCGGCGGATAGGATTCTAGAGGCCGGGGACTGGATAGTCCTTCAGCTAACAGGTTCCGAAAAACGGAACTCCTGCGCCGCGGGGTATAAAGCTCTCTGGTCAAAAAGGGAAGGGTACCCGCCGAGAGAGTTTTTCAAATTGCTGGATCCCAGGCTGGAAAGGGTCGTGGAGGAAAAGATGTCCCGGGATCTTTATCCCCTTGGGTCTAAAGCCGGGGGACTTACACCCCAAGCGGCAAGCTGGACAGGCTTACTTCCCGGAACCCCTGTGGCGGTAGCTAATGTGGATGCCCACGTGGCTGTCCCTGCAGCCTCGGTAACAGAGAGTGGGAGAATGGTGATTATTATGGGAACCTCCAACTGTCACATGGTCTGTTCCCAGGAGGAAAGGATAGTACCAGGGATATGCGGCTGCGTGGAGGATGGAATAATCCCGGGGCTCTTTGGATACGAAGCAGGCCAGAGCTCTGTGGGGGATCTTTTTCAATGGTTTGTGGATACCTGCCTGCCCGCATCTTACAGGGATGCAGCCTTATCTGAAGGTTTAGGCCTTCATGAATCCCTTATCCGGAAGGCCGGCAAGCTTAAACCAGGCAAAAGCGGTCTTTTAGCTCTGGACTGGTGGAACGGCAATCGCAGCATCCTGGTGGACGGTAATTTAACGGGTCTTATCCTCGGTATAACCCTGAATACCAAACCGGAGGAGATCTACAGGACTTTACTGGAGGCAACAGCCTTTGGTACAAGGAAAATTATTGAAACAATGGAAGAAAAGGGTGTTCCGGTAAAAGAGATAGTGGCTGCAGGAGGCCTCCCGGGCAGGAACAAGCTTTTAATGCAGATCTACAGCGATGTAACCGGAAGAGAGATCCAGGTAATAAAAACAGATCAGTCCGGGGCTTTGGGTTCCGCTATCATGGGGGCCGTGGCAGCAGGGGAATCCTTGGGGGGATACAGCAACATTTCCGCAGCAAGCAAAGCCATGGCCGGACTCCGGGAGGAGGCTTACAAACCTGATCCGGGAGCAAGGGAAATTTACAATACCCTTTATAAGGAGTATTCCCTCCTCCATGATTATTTCGGTACCGGCTGCAACCAGGTGATGCAAAGATTGAAGGGGCTTAAAAGCCGTTAAAGGGGCGGAACAATACTAGGTTTCTATAATCTCTGTCTTTCTTTTAATCCTCGTATCGAAAAACTGATCCGCCGAATCGGTTACCTTACTGGAGATGGACCAGATCACCGCACCGGAAGGTCCTGCGGCAAACCAGTGCCAGACGTTCGGAGGACACAGGTAATCCCTTCCCGGTTCAAGGGAGTGCTCCTCCCAAACGGTTAGATACTCAAGATACTCCGCCGGCGGCTTGTAATGAGGCTCTTCCCTCCTGTCTCCAGGGACATAAAGAAAGGCCTCTCCATACTGTCCCCGAAGATACTCGGTCTTTCCAGGGTAAGAACCATCCAGGGACGGGGGATGTTTATGCTGAGGGAAGAATTGTCCAGGTTTAAGGATGAGCAGTTTTGACCCCAGCCATTCTGTGCTGCAGAGAGTCAGGATATGTAATCCCACGGTATCGAAATTTGAAAGTCCGCAATCGGCAATCTCGATGTTATTCTTTTCCTCCGGCCTTAAAGGCAAACCTGTTTCCAAAAGATAATCCCAGGCCCAGTTCACTGCATTTTGCCATTCCCTGGCGGTTATCATACTGCATCCCCTTTTGAGGACATGAAACTCTTTAGATGCTTCTCCTCAATTACGGACCTGCTTCTCATATGATGCTCGATAAGGAGCCTCTGGGCTTCTCCTGCTTTTTCGGCCCTTATTGCCGCAGTAATGGCCTTATGCTCCTCCAGGGTCTCCTCCGGATAGCGGATCAATCCTCTTTGATAGGTCTTCATTATAAAATCAAAATTATTATTGAAACTAATTATTACCTCATTTTTAGAGAAAGCAATTATCATTCCATGGAAACGCTGATCCTCTTTTAGGTATCTCTTGATCTCCGGCTCATCCATGGGAAGAGAAAAATCGGAAAAGCAGCTGCTTAGTTTTTCTATCTCCTCGTCGGTACCCTGTTCTATACATAGTTGCACCGCTATGCCTTCAAGACCCGCCCTTACGGCAAAGAGTTCCTTAAGATCCTTGGCGGTGAAAACCTTTATGAAGAATCCCTCCCGGTTTTTCTGTTCTATCAGCCCTTCCCCTATCAGGCGATTGATGGCCTCGCCTATCGGAGTTTGGCTTACCCCTATAGTTTCGGAAAGCTCCTTTTTGCTTATCTTCTGGCCGGGAAGAAGTATGCCATCCAGGATCATCTCCTTGATCTTTTCGTACACCAGCTCCCGCAAAGCATCCTTCTTTATCATTTCCATACAGAGTTTTTCCTACCAATCCTCTTTTAAGAGCAGGTTAGCCCTTGCCCCGGCAATGTGTTCGTACATGATTTTTTCCGCCAAGGGGGCATCTCCGCTTTTTATAGCCTCTGCCAGGGCTTTATGTTCCCTCAGACTTTCGTCAGGTTCCTTTAAAAGTCCGTTAAAATTACTTATCAGAACAATGTTGAAGGCGGAAATCATCCTGTACAACATCTCGTTCTGGCTCATCTTCATAACCGCCATGTGAAAACGGTAATCCACCTCCAGAAACCTCTCCTTGGATCTTCCCATAACAACAGCCTCGAAGAGAGAGAGATACCTCTCTATCTCCTTTATCCCTTCCCTGGTTTTCCTCTGAGTAGCCTCGCTTGCCCCTAAAGGTTCCAGCCTCAGCCGAAGATCGTAAAGATCTATGTATTCCTTACGGCTCAGTTTCTTTACCCTGGCTCCCCGGCGAGGGATAAGCTCCACCAGCATCTCCTTCTCCAGCTTTGCAAAGGCGGAGAGAAGAGGAGTTCTCGATATACCCAGTCTTTTGGCAAGCCCCTCCTGGTTCAGCTTTTCCCCGGAGGTCAGTTCTCCCTGAAGGATCAGATCCTTTATTGCTTTGTATGCTTTTTCCGAAAGTTCTTCCTGTTTTATCGTATACACGGGCCTATTATACTTCTTTTGTTTTAACAGCGTCAATGTGAAATGTATACAAAATATTTTATCCCTTTCCAGGCTTGACAGGTTGAATATTTTGCACTATAAATATTGTATACAAAATATATTGGAGATGGATGGATGTTTGGAGTAAGCCCGGCTTTTGTTCTCTCCCTGTATGGGGAAAACTTTACACCAAGGAACTATGTCCAAGCTGCCAAACTAGCGTCGGAACTGGGTTTTCAGGGATTGCAGGGAGAGATCTTCTCTTTGGATCAGATTCCCGCCTGGCTTAAAGGCGGGACCCTTGAAATAACCAAGGCATTAAAGGATAACAATCTAAAAACGCCTCAGTTTGTAGCCCATGTTTTAATGGATCAGTTCTCATCCCCGGAAGGGATCCTTAAAGGAATTGAAAGGGACACTCTCCTTAAGCTGGCAGAAATAGCCTCCATACTGCCTTCCTGCAGCATCTTTACCCTTCCCCTAGGAGCCTGGAGGGGTGGATTGTCGGAGAAATTTGATAATCCGAAAGTATCCTACCTTGAAAGCCTTTACCACTTTGAGGAAACCATTGTTTTTATTTTGGGCCTACTAAATCAGTATAATCTTAAGCTTGGGCTGGAAATACCCCCCTACTCTTTTCTTGGCAGTTCCCAGGGAGTAAACCTCCTCTGCGATCGTCTAGGAGCGCCCAACCTTGGATTGAATTTCGACACAGGTCATGCCTGGGCTTGTAAAGAATCTCTTGAACTTATCCCCTACCGGTTTACGGGCAGGATTTTTGGGACTCACCTGTGTGACAATTTCGGAAACGAAAACCTTAAGCTCCCGCCAGGAGAGGGAACAATTCCCTGGAAGAGACTGCTTTATGCCCTGGAAGAAACAGGGTACCAGGGATCCCTGGATCTGGAGATCCGGTGCTCCGCTTTAGAGGTAAAAGATAAGTATTCCCAGGCCTTGAATTACCTTAGCATCCTAAAAGAAAGAAGGAGCGCAGTTCATGGAAGTAATTAAACACCTGGAAGAGACAGCCAGAGCCGTAAGATACCATGTTATCGATATGATCTACACAGTACAGTCCGGCCATCCAGGCAGTTCTCTATCCATTGTGGAGATCATGACAGCCCTCTATTTCAATTATGCTAAAATTGATCCCCGGAATCCTCTCTGGCCGGACAGGGACAGGATTGTACTTTCTAAAGGCCACGCCTGCCCGACCTGGTATGCCTGCCTTGCCTTAAAGGGCTATTTCCCCCTGGAAACCTTAAAAACCCTCCGCCAGTTCGAGAGCCTTCTGCAAGGTCATCCCGATAAAAATAAAACCCCGGGGGTGGATATGACCTCCGGCTCCCTGGGCCATGGCCTTAGCATAGGAGTAGGAATGGCCCTGGAGAGCAGGCTTTCCAAACGTAATTTCAGGGTGTTTGTGATTCTCGGCGATGGCGAATTAAATGAGGGACAGATCTGGGAAGGAGCAGAGTCTGCTTCAAAATACAAATTGAACAATTTAATTGCCTTTGTGGATAAAAACAGGCTTCAGATGGACGGTACCACCTACGAGGTAATGCCGATGGATCCTATAGATAAAAAATTCGAAGCCTTTAACTGGGAGGTACTTTCCATCGACGGACACAGCTTCCCGGAGATCCTCTGGGCCTTGAAAGAGACAGAAAAAATCAAGGATAAACCTGTGTGCATCCTGGCAGAAACAATCAAGGGTAAGGGGGTCAGTTTTATGGAAAATATCCGGGAGTGGCATGGAAAGGCACCGGATACTGCGGAATATGAGAAAGCAATAAAAGAGATAGGCAGGGTAATATTATGAACCTGAAAAAAGCCTCTATGCCGACAAGAAAAGCCTTTGCCCTAAGAATGGAAGAGATGGGGGCTTTGGATAAAGACTTTGCGGTCTTTGAATCGGACATTGGTTATTCAACTTATTCCTATCTCTTTGGAGAAAGCTACCCCGAAAGATATTTCAATATGGGCCTGGCGGAAGGGAATACCATTTCCTCCGCTGCCGGGATGGCTTCCTGCGGAAGAACGGTAATCGTCTGTGGCTACGGAGTTTTTATAACCCTTAGGGCAGTGGAGGCAATCAGAACCTATGTATGTTATCCAAATCTAGATGTAAAGTTTCTCTCCTCCCATGGCGGCCTTACCGCTGCCATCGACGGGGTAACACATCAGGCGACGGAGGACATAGCCTATATGACCACCCTGCCCAATATGAAAGTCCTGGTTCCCTGCGATACCCTCTCGGCAAAGGGGTGTTTCGATTTAGCCTTAAAAACTCCAGGCCCAGTATTTGTAAGATTGATGAGGGACCCCTTGTACGAGGTTTACAATGAAGGGGCAGAACTTACCGTCGGAGGAAGCACCTTTTTAAGAACAGGTAAGGATATAACAATAGTAGGCTATGGTGATACAGTTTTTCAAGCCCTGGAGGCTGCGGAAATCCTTTCTGCCCAGGGGATAGAGGCGGAGGTGATGGATGCCTATTCAATAAAGCCCTTTGACAGGGAGGGATTCTTTACCTCTGTTAAAAAGACAAAATCCTGCCTGGTGGTGGAGAATCATCAGAGGCGTAACGGCCTGGGATACGAGATTGCCACATTACTTTTAGCGGAGAGTCCCGTACCCTTTGACATCCTTGGCCTTAGAGACACCTTTGGTGAAAGCGGAAATTATAACCTTGTGATGGATAAATACGGTTTATCCGCTGCCTGTGTTGTCGAAGCAGCAAAAAGAATAACAGCAAAAAAATAGGGGGTGAATAGTATGGTAAAAAATGCAGTTATCACTAGTTTTCTTGGAAAAACAAAAGACAGATTTCATGAATATAACCTGGAAAAAAGCCTGGAAGAGAAGTTCGCCATGGTAGCGGATATGGATCTTATAGATGGCGTAGAGGTGGTTTTCCCCTATGAATCGGGAAAGGCAGAGGTTCTTTCCAGATTATTGGACAAATACGGCCTTTCCATAGCCGCAATTAATGTAAATATAAAGGCAGAACCTGAATTCCGTCAGGGTGGGATTACTTCCCCGGAAAAAGGGATACGCCAGAGGGCAACCCAATTCATTAAGGATTCCAAGGATTTTGCCAAGGCTGTAGGAGCGGACAAGGTAACCTGCTGCCCCTTGGGGGATGGATACGAGTTCAGCTTCCAATGCGACTATGCCTCGACCTGGGGTTTCATTGTTGACTCCTTTCAGGAGGCCGCAGAGCACTGTAAAGAGATTCCCTTATTCATCGAGTATAAGCCTGCAGAAACCAGGGGCCGCTGTTTTGTGGATACCGCCACGAAGACCCTGCATCTAATAAATACCATTGGCAATCCTTCCCTGGGGATAACCGTCGATTTCGGCCATTCCATCTGGGGCGGGGAAAACCCTGCGGAGATTATCTCCCTCCTAAACAGAAACAAGACCCCCTATTACATCCATATAAATGACAATGACGGGAAATGGGACTGGGATTACTTCGTTGGAACAAAACACTTCTTGGAATATGTGGAATTCCTTTTCTATCTTCAGGAAGGGGGATACAAGGGTTACCTGACCTCCGACACCTCTCCAACCCGCTGGGATATTAAAAGAACCTTTGAGGCGAATGCCAGAATGTCAAACAAGATCTGGACACTCCTCGAAACCCTGGACAGAGCAAGGTTCAAGGAGCTTATAAAGGGCAAGGATTATCTATCCACCTGGGAGTTCCTGGAAAAGAACCTCTTTGGATTAAAATAAGGGATTTTTCTCCATCCACAGGGCGTAATTCTCAATGCCCTTTTCCAGGCTCCAGGAGGTATTAAACCCGAACTCTGCCCTGGCTAAACTGCTGTCCAGAGCCTCGCAGCGCTGCATCAATACTCCAGGACCAAAGACCGCCTTTTCTTTTTTAATTTTTGAGTACCTGTAGGCAAGGTCCGCGGCCTCTGCCAGGGAAACGGGAACCCCCGTGGCAAGATTGTAGATTTTATACGCCGGCTTTTCCGCTTCAAAAAGCAGACAGAGTCCCTTTGCCGCATCCTCCACATGGATAAAATCAAGCCTTTGGTCACCACCCTTATCGGAGGAAAGACCAGTAAGTCCCTCCAGGGCTCCAAAGACAAGCCTGTAAAGATTGATAAACTGGGAAGGCCTCTTTCCAGGTCCATACACAAAGTATACCCTGCCTGCTCTAAAGTCCATGCCAAAGGCATCGGCATACCGCAGACCAAGGAATTCAGAGGAGGTTTTCGTAGCCGAATAAAGATCTGCGGGATTGGGGGGATGTTCAAGCTCCCGTGCAGTTCCGGATAAGGCACCGTAAACCGCCCCGGTACTTGTATAAACTATCTTTTTGATTTTCCTTTTTCTTGCTGCCTCCAGAACCCCCAAGGTACCATTTATATTCACCAAGGAGTTAGTGTAAGGATCCCCAAGCACCAGTTCTCCCATGATACCCACAGTGTGGACTATTCCCTCTATCCCCTCTTCCACACTGGAAAGAGCCTTTTCAAGGCCAGGAAGATCCAGAACACTGCCCTTGATGTACCGTATGTTCGGCAGACACTCCTTTAGATAATCAAGTTTCCTTTCTTTTACATCATAGAGAACCACTTTTTTATTTTTCCGGGCAAAGTACCTGGCCATCCAGGAACCGATATGACCAAAACCGCCTGTAATAAATACCGCCATTTTTTAATCCTTCTGTAAAGTCTCAGGAACCGTATCTCGGTAATCTATTTTTCCAGCCCGAGGATCTTCCTTGCCTCGCCAACCGAAGCTGGAGAAAAGCCCTCCTTTTCCAGGCTGTTTCTTAAGGCAACAAATATTTCACCATTGGATCTTGCTCTTTTTCCATCCACACTAGGAGAATCCTCAAAACCAGCCCTGATCAAGGAAGCGCCGAGCCTTGCAGCTTCGCAATGCTGCGAGAAATCCCTGCTGTTTCCAAAAATACAACCCCAAAGGCTTCCCTGGGGCAGCATCTCCACCAGCAGCATCAGCAGCTTTGGAGAATAGCACATTCCCCATTTGTAATTAAAAATAAAATTGTAGGTTAAGGGAGGTTCCAAAAGTTTCTCTTCAATGAATTTCTCTGCAATGGAAAGGTTGGAGGTATCAAAAATCTCTACCATCGGCTTTTTTCCCAAAACCTTCATCCTTTGTATCCAAAAACGTGCCGCAGGGAGGGTGTTAATATACACCGTTTCTTCAAAATTCAGCGAACCGATATTGAGAGACCCCAATTCTGCATAAGGATTTTCCAAAGATAAAGCCCTCTCTTCCACAGAGAGAGAGGAGAGCCCTCCTGTGGAGGATTCAATAATCATATCCGTCCCTTCCCTGATCCTCTTGGAAACCTCTCTTAAGCAGGTAATATCACTGGTCAGACGGCCATTCCTATCCCTGGCATGCAGGTGAACAAGGGCTGCTCCAGCCTCTGCCGCTGTTTTAACATCCCCGGCAATCTCCTCCGGCA
>Ga0067045_1029168_pt1 | contig 23231 bp, 16 predicted proteins | sample TerdegcTABiofilm_FD_59184 | JGI IMG/M metagenome (GOLD analysis project Ga0067045, IMG submission 59184) | Combined Assembly of (Gp0054472, Gp0054536) Wastewater bioreactor microbial communities from Singapore -Terephthalate degrading...
AGGACTAAAGTCCTGAACTACCATTCTTTTCCCTCAAGGACTTATACCAAATTGAGGTCAAAACCACTGTAGATCAGACCTTCAGGTCTGTATTATTGCAGGACTAAAGTCCTGATCTACACTATTTCATTCTCATCAACTTTTTTCATTTTCTTATTGAAGGACTAAAGTCCTTCGCTACCAATCACAACCAATCACAACCAATCACAACCAATCACAACCAATCACAACCAATCATAACCAATCATAACCAATCATAACCAATCAAAACCAATCAAAACCAATCACAACCAATCACAACCAATCATAACCAATCACAACCAATCATAACCAATCATAACCAATCAAAACCAATCACAACCGATTACAATCAACCGAATTTTTTTCTGGTTCCGCCTTCTGACATCCAACTTCCGATTTCTATTTTCCTTTGGCCAGAGGTTCGGTGGTTTTCTGTACCTGTTGCAGTTTGGAAAGGGATTGGTAGATCATCTGGGTTGCCGCCTGGAGACCGTCGGGAGAACCCGTAACGGAGAATTGCCGCAGGAAGGAGAGTCCCACTTCGAAATCCTCCAGTCCCTGGAGATAAACTTCGGAGGTCTGGGACAGCATGTTATACAGTTCTTCTTCTTTTTTGCGTTCGGCGGCGTTTCTGGAGGCGGGGGGCGGTATGGAGCCGGCTTTGTCGTAGGCGGATTTCAACAGAGATTCCATCCACAGGAGAACCTCTTCAAATTCTTCCCGGCGGATATTGCCGTCGGACAGTTGTTGGGCGGAGTCCAGCAATTTGCGGACGTTTTCCGTCATCATGACTTCTTCTCCCGGAGAGTTCTCCATTTCCGACATCATGTCGATATTTTTTTGCAAGGCGGATTCTCTGGCCAGGGAGGAGAGCATAGCGCCGCATTTTTCGCAAACTTTCACCCAGGTGGGGTTGTAATGGCCGCAGCGGACGCAGGGGATTTTTCCCTCGGTGTCGGCAATCTGTTGAAATATATTCATAGATTGTTCCAGTTCCTGCACCGCATCGATAACCCTTTCCTCGGCTTGAGATATAAAGTCTTTCTTGCCTGTTTCCAGAAAATCGTAATAGAGGTTCAGTCCTTCCTCAAAGACATCCAGGGCTTCCTCCACGATAACCGCCTCATCCTCCACATCGCCGGATTGGGCAGGATGACGCCGGAGGGCATTATATTTGAACTTCATGCTCTGAACCTGTTCCCACATCTGCCGGAGAAATTCCTCCAGTCTATCCGCCGAAAGGGTTCCTTCCTGAACCGCCCTGGCGGAATTAATCACCAGGTTTGCCGGAGGAGAACCGGTAGGAGTTTTGGAGAGGGTTTCAATGAGTCCTGCACCGTCGGCCATATTGAAGAGTTGTCCCGTGCGGGTCAATTCGGGGATCATATTATGGAGCAATCGGGCGTTATTGGTGGCAAAATATCCGTCAAACATGGTCAGATTCTGCAGATAGGCGGCGTATGCCTGTTCCAGAGCCTGTGGATCCATTATATCCCTGGTATCTCCCGACCGGAGACCCTGAAGACAATCCTCGGTGATCTCTTTCTCCTTTGTAACGATTTCCTTCAGCCGATTTGAGAGATTTTCACCCCCTATAATCTTACGGGTGGTGTCAATAATCAGGTTAATGCCGGGTATTTCGGTGGGTCCCAGGGCTTTCAGACCGGTCTGGCGAAAATCGAAAAATGCCTTATCCAGCTGGGAGGACACATTCTCCACGACCCCGGCGGCGGAGCGGAGAATCTCCTTGTCGAAACTGCGAGAATAAGAAAAAATTTCCTGAAGGGCTCTCTCGTAATCCTCGAAGAGGCGGTTTATTCGACCTATAACATCGGCACAGGCTCTCTGGACATGTTCCGGCTGAGAGGAGACTGTAATATCAAAATTGTATCTTATTTTTTTCAATTCTTCTATCGAAATATCGACAACCCCGTTTAATTCTCCCGCTCCTATCTTGTCTTCCATAACTTCCAGGATGGTCTTTACAAGGATATTTTCTTTCTCCCGGTTATTCATAATCTTCCTCCGTTCCGATGGGACAACAGATTTTCCATCAGGAATTACGCCTTTTATTACCAAAACCCAGGTTTCATGCCAGTTCCAACAGATCCTGAAACAAAGCCTGTCCTGAACTGGTTTCAGGATTCAGGATGAGGATTGCATGCCGGTTTCCCGATTTTGAGCGTAAGTCCTGTTCCATATTAGTTTTTCCTTCACGGCAAAAAACCTTTTTTAAAGGGGGGTTTTTATTCCGGGAAGAATAATCAGTAAAGAGAAAAGAGAAAAAGGAAGGAATCCCGTTTATGACTATTAACATTTCCAATCCCGATCCGGATTTTGTGCCGATATTTCTTTTTGAGGATCACTGCGAATCGTATCTCCACTGGAAGAGTCGGGGATTAAAGGAGCTGACGGTGGTTCATATCGATGCCCATCTGGATGTCAGGGATGACGGATTGACACCGAAAACCCTGGAAAAAATCCGACAGGCAAACATCTGGGACGAACTTTCTCAATTCAGAAAAAATAAGGATGTACTCTGGGACGGGTTTCATCCGGGAAATTATCTCTATCCCGCTATAATGGACGGGACGGTGAAAGAGCTGATATGGGTAGTACCTCCTCATCTGATGGCGGAAAATTCCCTCTTTGAGTGGCTCGGACAGGAGATTCAGGAATGGGTGGACATCAGCCTTGAAGAATTTTATCTTTTAAAGGAGGAGGAGAGAAGAGTTACAGGCAAACTTTTTGGCAAGGACTTCTCCGTCTGTCTGATAGAGGATCTGAAACCCATAACAACAAAGGCGGTGTGGGATCTGGATACCGATTATTTACTAAATGAAAAGGATATTCCCTGGATTTCTCCAACAGAAACAGTTAAAAAACTAAAGCAAAAGTGTCCCCACCCCGAATTGATAACCATTGCCTACTCGGTGAACGGAGGATATACTCACCCACGACAAAAATATCTGGGCGACATGTGGAAAGAAGTCATACAAAAGGAGTTCGGAAACCCATCGGAAAGAGAGGAAAAAGATTGGGATAAGGCGTTCAACATGCTCCGACAAACCGAGGTGGAGATCAACAAAGGAGAAGCGGATAAGGGGTTGACTATATTAAATGAAAGGGGAAAGGAAATAGAAAGGATCGATTTACTGATTCCGTATATTTATTTAAGTAAATCATATATTTACTCCCTCAAGGGGGATACGGAAAAGGAAAAAGAATACAGGGAGAGAGCCTTTCAATCAAATCCCCTGCTGGAGATTCCCGTCTATGACGAGGCCATGATTTATTTCCGGAAAAAGGAATATCCCCAGGCTCTCTCTCTTTTAAAAGAGTCCGCCCGATTGGATCCCCTACATTTCATGATGAGTCATTTTATATCGGCGGTAATATATATAAAGATGAGTAAGTTTGAAGAGTCTTGCAAACACTGGGATGAGATTACAAAACACCCTGATTTCGCTCAGTGGTCTGACGGTGTTCAAGCCCATATCCTCTACCTTTTTGCGTCAACCCTTTATGAGGCGAAAGTCTATGGAAAAGCCCTGGAATATATAAACAATTCCCTTTCTTTAGAGGAGAATCAGCCTCGCGGTTATTACAGGAGGGGACAGATCTATATGGCACTGGAGGATTATGACAGGGCATCTAGAGATTTCCGCAAATATCTGTGGGAGCGTCCCAACCGGATGGAATCCCTCTCCTGCCATTTAATGCTGGCGGAATGTTATCAGAAACTGAACAAATCCGGCCTTGCAAGAGTGGAATATTCAAAAGTAGAAAAAAAAGACGTAACCGGTTTCTACTCCGCCAAAGCAGGACTCAGGAAACTGAAACTTCATATATAAAAAGAAATATCTCTTTGCCGCTTTTAGAACCTGTTCGGAAAATAATCGTCTGCTATCGGTGAGGGGATAGAGAGTTATTAGACAGCCTGTAAATCTCTTCGCTACAGGATCTCATACCAAATACCCAGCAGTGTCAATAATGAAAGACAGGGGTAAAAAATGAAAAAAATATTGATTCTTCTATGTCTGGTTCTGGCTTTAATAAATCTTAATCCCGCCATGGCTCAGGGAAATTCCTCAAAGCAGAAAAAAACTCCTGCCAAAAGCGCCACAAAGCCGTCTCCCACTCCTGCAAAAAGCGACGCCCTGACCCAAGCCAAAAAGTTCCTGGAACAAAAGAAGTACGATCAAGCCCTGGAGGAATGTAATAAAGCAATCAAACTTTCTCCCAAAAATGCGGAAGCCTACAACCTGCGGGGAGATGTCTATAAATACCGGGGAGACTACGACAGGGCTTTTCAGGACTATAACAAAGGGATAGAAATAGATCCCAAATACTCCCTGTCCTACAGAAACCGGGGAGAGGTCTATGTCCACCGGGGAGAAACCGACAAGGCTCTCAAGGACTATTCGAAAACCCTGGAAATAGACCCCAAAGACGCCGTCGCCTACAGTCTGAGGGCAAACCTGTATAATTACGGGAGAGAGGCGGACAAGTCCCTGGAGGATTGCAATAAGGCGATAAAGATAGATCCCAACCTGGATCTGGCTTACAAGAGTCGGGCGGATGCTTATATGATCAAAGTAGAGTGGAACAAGGCTCTTCAGGACTATAACAAAACCATAGAATTAAACCCCGGAGATTATACCACCTATGCTTCCAGAGCGAATCTCTATTATTATATGAAGCAATTCGATAAAGCCCTGGAGGACTGCAATAGAGTCATAAAGGCAGATCCCAATTTTGCTATGGCTTACGCCATCCGGGGGGACATTTATTTACAAAAAAAACAACCCGATAAAGCCCTCGACGATTACACCCGGGCGATAAAATTAGAACCCAATTCCCACCTTTACGAATCCAGAGGAAATATTTACAACTATCTGGGACAATACGACAAGGCAGTTCAGGACTATACCTCCGCCTTAAAAACAGATCCCCAAAATCCCTACCTGTATAACAGCCGGAGTTTCTCCTATTTCCGCAAGGGAGACTACAATCAATGCCTGGCGGACTGCGATAAGGCGATCAAGATAGATCCCGATTTCGCCCCTGCTTATGCAGGTAAAGGATACGTATATGAAAAAACAGGAAAATATAAGGAAGCCATTGAATCACTGAACAAATTCGTCCAACTGGAGAAAAATCCCCAGGCTGTACAGATGGCAAAAAACATGATAAAACAGATCGAGGCTAAAATGAAATCCCCGACCAAAACTCCCGCTCCCAAAAAATAAAAGGAGGCACTCCCGTGTTAGAAAAGGATAAAAATCCCATCAAATTCTTATTCTCCGTCTTACTTCCGACTTTGATTCTGATTTTAATCGGCTTATCTTCTCCCTCTTACGGAGACAGGGGGCATATCCCCATGGTCAACAGTATGAAGGAAAATATTCAGGTCTTTGACAACGGGCAGAAGGCAATCATCGCCTGGAATAAAAATGAGGAGATCCTCATCCTTTCCACCGATGTTTCCGCCTCGGAAGACGCCAGGGTGCTGGAATTCCTTCCTCTCCCCTCAAAACCCTCGGAAGTGAAGGAAGCCGATGCCCAGACTTTCAAGGAGATCGACTGGTTAATAAAAAAACACCGTCCTAAAATTTATACCGATATGGGAAGAGGCGGAGTAGGAAAATCCGCAGGAGGGGGGAGTTTCGGTGAGGAAAAAGCGGTGGAAATCGTATTTCATGAACAGATCGGAGCCCATGACATCACCATCGCCTACACCAAAGACTATAAGGGGTTCATGGACTGGATCAAAAAATTTCTCACCCAACAAGGCTTGCAATACAGAACCGAGGATCTGCAGAGGATGGAACCGGTGGTGAAAGGGTATCTGGATCGGGGCATGAACTATTACGTTTTTGACGTGATAGAACTGACCACCGATAAAAAGAGCATTTCCCCCATTTTATACCGCTTCGAATCCCGGGATCTCTACTATCCCCTGGTGGTTTCCACTTTGTCCTACGGTGTCAGCGATGTTGCCCTATACCTTTTAACCCCCTTCAAAACCGATATATGGGGAACCAAAACCGGCTTCGTATCGGGATTTTATACCTTAAACGGCAGAGTTGACTATAAATATCCCATAAAATTCGAAGTTACCGCCGGTGAACTGGAGAGGATGTCGGAAACCCTTTCGTCCTTCTTCTCCGGTGAGGATGAAGTCTGGTTCTCCACCGCCAAATTCCACGGCGATGTGAGCCAACTGACCAGAGATTTTGTAATTAAAGGGAAATGAATAAAAACCTCGAACCGTCTTCTAATCTCCGATTTCCACTCCGGCAAAAACTCCCAGGGGGACTTCCATATTCATGGGGCGGTAGGTCATGGGAGTGATTTCCGACATGGGTACGCCTTCTTCCCTGAATATCCGCTGAATCAGCTGGCTGCAGGTTTTTCCTCCGCAGGCTCCCAGCCCCACATGGAGAGCGGCTTTCAGGTGGTTCATATCCCGGACTCCCTGTCGGATCATTTCCCGCACCTTTTCCGCCGAAACCCTCTCGCAGGAACAGACTATAAAGTCCTTTTCCTCTTCAGAATTGACGGTTTCCGGTTTTTCTTCCTGCAGGGGTTTTACTTCATTTTCGTCCATAACCCGGATTCCCGCCAGACGAACCGCCTTTTCTCGGGGGATTTTGACCGTAACCAGCAGGGTTCTGTCGGCGCTCTTTCTGTTTTCCACCTTTATGATCTCCACATCATGCAGGAAATTCCCCTCCAGATCCACACCGGGATAAGTCTTGCCTTTTAAAGCCCGTTCGGGTAAGAGTTCCAAGGGCAGGGTTACATGGGCGAATCCCTCTTCGGCTTTCTTATAATTGACCACCGTAATCGCCAGTCCGGGACAGATGGCAACGCATTGCATACATCCCGTGCAATTCCCTTCGAAACGGGGCATACCCAGCAGGGGATCTCCGTCGATGGTGATACAGTCTCTGGGACATACACCGGTGCAAGGGTTGCAAGGAATAGTCTGCCGACAGTGAAAGACCGGGAATATCGCCGAATCTTCCGATGGATATTGAGGTTCTGTTATTTCACCGGGGCGGGATTTCAGGATTTCCTCTTTTAAAGACCATTCCTCTGGTATTGAAATATTTTCTCCCAGGTCTTTGGCGATCTGCAGACCGGTAATTTTGCCGCCGAACATGGCGCTGCTGGCCTCAGCGATTTCTCTGGCGTCTCCTGTGGAATAGACGTCCAGTCCCAGTTTTTTTGCCTCGTCGAACATCTCGGAAATGGGGGTGAGTCCCACCGCGATAAGTACCGTGTCCACCTCGAAAGTCTTTTCCGTTCCCGCTATGGGTTTGAAATTCTCGTCAATAGCGCCGATGGTGATGCTCTGAACCCCTTCGTCTCCCCCTTCCGCCCTCAAAACCGTATGCCCCAGATAAACAGGCACCCCCAGTCGCTTTATCTTATCCGCATGAACTTGATAACCACTGACATGGGATAAGGCTTCCACTATACCTATCACGGGGATGTTGGCCTGAAGGGCATGGTATCCCGCAATCAGTCCCACATTGCCCGCTCCCACGATGAAGAGTCGTTGAGAGGGTTTTACCAGATCCCGGTTCAAAAGGGTCTGAAAGGCTCCCGCTCCGTAAACTCCCGGCAGATCCCATCCCGGAAATGCCAGGGCTTTTTCTCGGGCGCCGGCTGCAATCAGGATCTTTTCGGGTTTGATCATAAAATACTTATCCTTTTGAACCACTCCCACCCTGCCGTCTCCGAAGACCCCCAGGGCGTCGGTATTGAGAAAAACTCGCACCGAGGGATATTTTTCAATCTCATTCGCCAGAATCTTTGCAATATCGATGCCTCTGGTTCCCGCATGGCAATCATCGATGGAACCGAAGAAGGTATGGGTCTGCAATAATAATTTTCCTCCCAATTCTCCTTTATCGTCCAGCAGAATTACCGAACGGTTCAGTTTGCCCAGTTCTATTCCCGCAGAGATTCCCGATGGTCCACCGCCGATGATCAGCACTTCACATTCTCTGGTTTCTATCTCTGCAAAGGGGGTGTCTCCCTCTTTCATCTTCTCCAGTTCCTCCGGCGACAGTTCCTTCAGGCGGGGCAGGGATTCCAGACTGTAAATCCTCATGCCTTCCCTCACGGTGGTCATGCATGATTTTACCGCCATACCGTCGGCAATGACCGTACACTGGCTGCACTGTCCGTTGGCACAGAAGATTCCCTGGGGAGCGGCATCCTTTCTATGATGACCGAATACGGTTATTCCGTTGGCGAAAAGGGCGGAAGAGATAACCTCTCCTTCCTTTCCCTCATATTCCTTATCATTAAAAAAGAATTTAACGGACTTTTTATCAACAACCTTCAAAATAGGATGGACTTTCAATCTTTCGCTTTTTATCACTTATTTCATCTGCCTTAATTAAAAAGATTAATTTAAATCCGGTTTACACTATAGTAATTCCAATAAACAATTTCCTATATAACTCCGTCATCCTGAACTTGTTTCAGGATCTGTTGCGGAAGCTTTTTATTTAGAATCACTATAACCGGTTTTTTAACCTCCTATTTTTCTTTTTGCGGGGCTATTTATCCTTGTTAGTGAAATAAGAAAGAAAAACTATTTTTTTAACAGGTAAATAAAAAAGAAGGAATTGTGATTTTTTCATCCAAATATGACCGTAGAATCCCTTCTGTAGTTCCCACCGCCCACCGGTAGGGGATTCCTATTTTACCTTAACAGGATATAATGAGAGGAGAATTTTATGAATCTGAACAAAGCCCTGGACAAAGCCTATGAAAACAAACCCCTGAAAGAGTTGGTAAATGCTCCGGTTTCGGCTCTGGCGGGTGTCAGCGACAAGGACGGCAAATTGCTGGAGGAAGCCTTCAATGTGAAAACCATCGGAGATCTGGCAAAACTGAAATACGTCCGCTGGGCTCAGGCTATTGTCAATCTGGCTGACGCCGAGGAATAGTTTTTTTCATAAATTTATAAATATTATAATAAAAGTTGAATTACTGTCGTGAAGAACTTCTCCCCTTCTTTTACAACAGAAACGGAAGGCAGAAGTTCTTCGACGACAATCCCGTTACAGTTCCGCTGTCGGTCTGTTGTTGTCATAGTTGACTATATCGATGCTAAAACCCTCGAAAAAAATACAAATCCGTTGGGTAATCGTTGCTCTGGTCTTCGTTTTCCTCCTTTTCCGGGGAAGCGGTTCTTTTATTTTCTCCCAAAACAACAGTTCTGATTCCCCCTCCATATCCTCCGACAGAATCACCGTGGAAGACATCGAAGAGGAACTCTCCTCTCCCGACCCGACTCCCGCCGTCCCCACCGATGACGAAACAAAACTCATGGATCTGATAACCTCCAGGGATTTAAAGAAAATAAAAAGTTTTGTCCGGAAAAATCCGTCGGTTTTGAAGGAGTTCAAAAGTAAAAAAGGATATTCCCCTCTTCACTGGTGCGCAGGGGAAGGGAATGTTCCGGCTATGAAATATTTTCTCTCCCTGGGGATGAATATAGACGACGAGGACGAACTGAAAATGACATCCCTCTTCTGGGCGGTCTCTCAGGGACGTAAGGGAATGGCGGAATTCCTCATCAAGGAAAAGGCGGATATCGATCATAAGGATTTTGACGAAAAAACCCCCCTTCATATCGCAGTCCTGGAGAATAACTGGGATATGGTTAATCTTCTGCTTTCGGGAGGGGCGGATCCGAACACCAGGGACATTATGGGCATGACTCCACTTCATCAGGCATCGCTGCTGGGTTTCCGGGATATAGCCGAGATTCTGATCTATAACGGAGCCTGCATTGACGCCAAAAACCCCCATGACGGCAACACTCCCCTGCATTATGCCGCCATGAAGGGACGAAAAGAAGTCATGGAACTTTTAATCGCCCGGGGAGCCGATGCAGGAATAAAAAATCAAATGGGCGAAACCCCCTTCAAATTGGCGAAAAAATACGGCTACTTCGATGAAGCGCAAATGCTGAAGGAAACCCCAAAATAAAAACAAATGAAAATATTATTGTATTTAAGAAATTTATGGAGACCCAGAAAAAACCGGGTTTATTTCCTTTTATTTTTATTTTCTCTTCTGATGTGGGATATGTCCCGAATGCCCGACGAACAGGTGTCCGCCAAGGTGGAACTATTTCTTATCCGTTCATATCAAAAATATATATCTCCTCCCCTGAGTCCCGTGGTGGGATGTAAGTTCAACCCTTCCTGCTCTCACTACGGTTACCAGTCGGTGAGGATGTACGGGGCTTTCTGGGGTAGTATCAAGGCGGCGGAACGACTTTATCGCTGTTCTCCCTGGAGCGACTCCCGAGGCTACGACCCACCTTAACAGAGGCCGGAATGTGTGAAAAAGGGAATTAGAGAGAAACCGACCACAACAGGGGGTATCTCCGTCATTTCTCAACCACCGGCGGCAGACTGATATTCAATTGTAATTTTATCAGACTGAATCCTGCTCCAGGTTCTTTTCTTCGCTCTCTGTTAAAAAAAGAAGTTCAATCGCGGTTCTGGTCTCTTCACTGTTCAGGAGACGGGGATAGTTGTAGGGAGTCGTGCCCGGTTTCTCGTTATAGAGGGGGCGGTTGCAGTCGGCACAACCAAAAGTACGGAAAGCGTCGCCGGGGATTTTATCTGTAAGATACTCTTTTATATCAGGTATATCCCGATTAAACAGTATATTTCCTTCATCATCCGAAAAGAAGATTTCCTTTTGGTTATAATGGCTGAGGTTATTTCTTATAAGAAAATACGCCGCCTGAAGTTTTCTATAGCAGGAAAGAGAAGGCTGAGGCAGTCCCCCCATGGGAGTACCCGCCAGGGGAGTGAAGGCAAACAGGGATACATTGATATTAAGTTTATGGAATTTTTGCAGTAAATCGATTATATCTTTTGCCGTTTCACCCATTCCGACAATAAGATGAACCACAACCCTGCCGGGATAACGATTATTTATATCCATAAACAGATTCCATTCCTCATCCCAATCCTTGCCCTTTATTTTTTTATATAACTCTCTTGTGGCACAGTCAACGGAGAAAGCCACATGTTCCACGCCGGAATTCAAAAGTTCCTCAATCTCATCCCTGCCTACTCCGTTGATGGATACACAAATAGGAATATCACACAAATCTTTGATTTTTTTAACTAAATTAAGAGTATTATTATAAGAATCCCCTTCCTGTACTACCTGCAAACAAACTCTTTTTATCTCCCCCTGTGAATATTTTTCCTTCAAAGCCGTCAGCACTTCCTTATCAGGGTGGGGTTTCCAGGTGATGCGGGATAAAAAGTTCCGGCTTTTACTCATTATGCTCTGGGAACAGAAAAGACACTCTCCCCGGCATCGATTCCCCAACATGATATAGGCACAGGTGGGGGGATCGTCCACCTTTATGTCATTCAATCCCAGAACTTTGGCCGTTCCCGCCGATGGTCTCAAATCCATATAAACATCTCCATACAACAAAATCAGATAAGATCCTGAATTTCTTTAAAACCAACAAATAAGAAGGCAAAAGCCTTCTTATCTGTTACAAGACTTACGCCATTTTCTACCAAAATCCAGATTTCATGACGATTGCCAGAGATCCTGAAACGAGTTCAGGATGACGGTTTCATGCCGGTTTCCTCGAATTTGAGCGTAACTCCTGCTGTTATATCAAGTATAATTGTCGCTGATAACTACCGATTCTACTTTTCATCCCAGGTATTATAACCCGGAGGTGCTCCGCCGCCGGTGTTATCCAGGGTATTACTTTTCTTCTTCTTCTTCTTGCCAGAAGAGTAGGACCTTTGGCTTATGTCAATGGTGTTACCCTGACCGCCGCCGCCCTGCATCTGACCGCCGCCACCCTGGCCGCCGCCCTGCATCTGACCGCCGCCCTGCATATCGCCGCCTTGCTGCTGTCCGCCGCCCTGGGGGTCGTCTTTCCGGTAGGGGTTAACCTTGTTGTTATTTTGCTGCTGTCCGCCGCCCTGCTGACTGGGACCCACGGTGATATTTTCTCCACCGCTGATCTGTCCCTGGATACCGTTCTGGTTATACTGACCGCCGGCTCCCGTTACACTGCCGGGAGGGGGAACAAACTTCTGTCCGTCCTGCTGTCCCGGTTGTCCCTGACCCTGGCCGAACTGCTGCTGCCCCTGGGGCTGACCCGGTTGTCCCATGTTTTGCTGCTGGTTATTATTGGTATTAGCCTGGGGATAGCTGGTGTTAGCGGTAGGATAACTGCCGCCGCCCTGCTGGTTTTGTCCCTGCTGCTGTTGTCCCTGCTGGTTTTGACCCTGCTGGTTCTGCTGTCCCTGCTGCTGATAGGGATTGAATTTGTTTTTGGGAGTGGACTGCTGTCCGCCGATGTTCATCATGGTGTTGCCGCCCGGAATATTACCGCCGGCTCCGTCTCCCATATTTTGACCCTGGCCCTGCATTTGCTGGCCCTGGCCCTGCATTTGCTGACCCTGGCCCTGCATTTGCTGACCCTGGCCGGGCTGTCCGCCTTTATCTCCGCCCTGTTTCCCACCGGGCTGTCCGCCTTTATCTCCGCCCTGTTTTCCACCGGGCTGTCCGCCTTTATCTCCGCCCTGTTTTCCACCGGGCTGTCCGCCGCCCTGCATCTGTCCGCCCTGTTGTCCCATGTCTCCGCCTTCGTTATCTCTACGGAGGGAGGAGGATGCGGTTTCGCTGGAGGTGGAGAGAGGTTTTACGGTTCCGGCGAAAAGTTCCTCGTTGCTCTGGCTCTGATTCCATTTCTGCCAATCGGTCAGTTGATCGGATGCCTCGGCTACTATGGGGACGTTGGCTCCGTCAATATAGCATTGTTTTCCCTGGGTAAGGGTTGTAACCTTGCTGCTGTCCATAGCGGGAGTAAACAGTACGGTGCCGCTCCAGCATATAATGGTGGTCTTGTTATTTTCTCCCAGAATTACCTGGAAGTCTCCGCCATCGCTGGCGACGGTTCCCGTGGGGGTTTTGACCTCGAACACTTCTCCGCCGCCCACTACCCAGATGGAACCTTTGGCAATTTCCATGCCCACCTTCTGTTTGAATCCCGTGGTGGCTTCGCTGGTATTTACCACGAATCGGCTGTCGGGATAGGCTCGGATGGTATGAACCTTATTCACGGTAAACACGTTTCTGGAAGAGGTGGGACCGCTCATGATCCAGGTGCCGAAAGGAATCGCCTTGGTGCTGGGGAAAGTCCAGCGATCCAGGGACTGATCATAAACCGACAGATCCCCGTCCACGTGAATGGCTTCCACGGTTCCCGTCTTGGCTTTCTGTTCCTGGAGACTCTCCTGGGTGGTTGCGATGGTGTTATCCTTCTGGTTCCCTCCTATTATGGCAAAAACCCCCACTACTATGGCAATAACAATAAAGACCCCGATGCCGATAAGGATGGGCATACCGATCTTCTTCTTTTTCTTTTTGGCTGTCAAGGGTTTGGATGCAGTCGATTCCTTGGATTCAGGAATTACCTCATCGGGTTCCTGTCCCTGCTTTTTGGATTTCATAAAAGATTCATAATCCAGATTGGACATATAACGACCCCCATTTCAAAATTTCCTCTGCCTTTCTTATAGCGAAAGGCAGCAACGGTTTCAATTGATTATACATTCCTTTTAAAAAAATATTCCCTGTTTCCCTCTTTTTTTAAAAAATTTTTCCCGGATATTTTAAAGAGGGAATCGGGACATAAATTCCAGGGTGATTTTTTTCAGTCTGTCATCCAGAATGGAAAACACCTTTTCTTCAATAAAGTCGGGGATCTTTTTGTAAAAAGCGTGAGCGATGGCTCCGCTGATACAGGCTTGAGTATCCGAGTCTCCTCCCAAGGAAACCGCATTGCGGACGGCGAATTCGAAGTCGCGGGACTCCAGAAAGCATACAATCGCCTGGGGAACCGATCCCTGGCAGGTTACGTCAAAATCGTAGTCTTTTCTTATTTCATCCAGAGGAATACTCAGATCGTATTTGAAGAGTTCCTGAATAAAATCTTTTATTTCTTCTTTGGACTTTCCCGTTCTCGCCATAAATATTGCCGACGCGGTGGCACAGGCTCCCTTTATTCCTTCGGGATGGTTGTGGGTTATTTCCGCACTCTCCTTGGCTTTTCTTATGACTTCCTCCAGGTTGTGGTACGCAAATCCTACAGGACTCACCCTCATGGCGGAACCGTTACCAAAGCTATTGTAGGGTTTCATGTCGTCGGACTCGGCCCACCGTGCAAAAGAACCGCCGTAGCCCGCCCGGGGATATAAAGCGTAATATTCCTTTAACTTTATCCCGTATTCTTCTCCCGTCATGATGGAGTCGGCAAGAGCTACCGTAAGAACCGTATCGTCGGTAAAACGGCAATGGGATGAAAAGAGAGGAAAGTCGGTGGTTTTTATACTGTTCCATTCATAAGGGGAACCTATGATATCACCGATAATAGCTCCCAACATGTTATTTTCTCCTTTAAAATATTATAGAAGGGCTGAAGCCCTTCGCTACAGCCTGAGATAATAAAATATTTATTTTTTATAACAAAAGATTTTTATTAACTATAGCAAAAGAATTTCGTCCACCGCCTGCAAAAGAGCCTGGGTGATTTCGGGGGAGAACATCTTGCCCGTGAGGCGTTTGATAAACTCTATAGCCTGTTTGGGAGAGACTTTTTTCTTCTGGATGGTGTTGTCCCAGAAATCGGCAATACCCAGTATCTGGGCACCGGGAGGGATTCCTTCTCCCCGGAGTCCCTTGGGGTATCCCTTGCCGTCGAACCGTTCGTGGTGATAGAGGATACAGTAACCCATCTCCTTCAGATCGGGAAAGCCGCTCAAAAGAAAATATCCCGCCCTGGGGTGATCCATGAGGATCTGTTCTTCCTCCGGAGAGAGACTGCCCTGGGGTTTGGATATGATAGCATCGCTGAGCATGAGTTTGCCTATATCGTGAAGATTTCCCGCCATGCTCACCATCCGGCATTCCTCTTCATCCACATCCAGCTTTTTTGCTATGATGTAGGCGATTTTTCCCACTCTCCAGGAGTGTCCCCGGTTGCCGGGGATCTTCTCGTCCACTATTTTTGCCATGACCTCGATAAGACCCTCCAGCAGTTTGTGGCTTTTGTCGGAGTCGTCGGTATAGTCCCTGGTTTTTTGAGCCTGTTCCAGGGACGAGAGTGCCATCATCTGAAGGGTGGCGTAGAGAGAGAGTTCCTGTTCGCTGGAGGGGAGTTTTTCGCAGAATTTTTCCATCTCGATGGAGGCTAGCGCAAAGTTGGATTCCCGCAGGTGCTGTACTCCCTGGACCAGGCAGGAGAATTCACCCGAGGAGGACATCTGGGAAAGTTTCAGGAAAGAGTCCAGGGCTTCGGAATGTTCTCCCAGTTTGCAACAGACCATACCCAGATTATAAAAAGCGAAGTTGTCCTTGGGGTTGATTTGCAGTACCTGACGAAAAATCTCTCTGGCTTCCTTATATTTACCCGATTTGAGGTATGCCATGCCCAGAGAGTTCTGGATCTTGGTGTCCGAGGGACTCAATTGAAGGGCTTTTGTATAACATTTAATGGCATCTTCCGGATTTCCCATTTTGAAGTAAGTCATACCCAGGGTATATTGAGCCTGGACATGCTGGGGCATTATCCTGATGGTATCTTGAAATTTCTGAACGGCGTTGTTATAGTCATTTTTCTGGAGGTAGAGGAATCCCAGATAGAAGTGGGCTTCTCCCTCGAAGGGATCCAGATCCAGGGTTTTTTTGAAATATTGTATGGCGGTATCGGGCTTGCCCATGTTTTTATATAGCAGTCCCAGTTGGAAGTTGGCATCCTTGAAATCGGGTTCTATCCGGAGAGCCTTTTCGTACTGTTCCGTCGCTTTTTCCATCTGGTATTGCTTTTCGTATACCTGGCCCAGTTGAAAATGAGCCTGGAAATAACGGGGATTAATGGTCAGGGTTTTTTCCAGATATTCCACAGCCCTGGAATAATTACCCTGTCTTGAATAGAGACACCCCATTTGAAAATTGGCTTTAAGATAACGGGGGTTTTCTTCCAATGCTCTTTGAAATTTACTCATGGCCTGGGAAGTCTGCCCCATTTCCATCATGGTCAGTCCGGTATAATAAAAAGCCGAGGGAAACCGGGGACGCAGACCGATCTCCTCAATAAAGTCGGGAAGGGCGAACTGATATTCCTTTTTCAGAAAATGACATAATCCCTTGAAAAAATGAGCCATTTCCAATCGGGGGTTGGCGGTGATGGCGGCCTTGAAATCCATAATAGCCCGATCCGTCCGTCCCAGAATCATGTTGGCAAAACCCAGGGTAAAATCCTTGACGGGAGAATCCGTGGGATCATCCCGGAACTTGTCCCACATGCGGGTGGCTGTAGTGGAAGTCAGTTCGGAGGTTCTCTGGGGGATTGAAAAATCCACCACCAGATCTCCGTCCTCATCCTGCATCTTCTTCCACTCTTTTATAGCCTGTTCGAACTGCCCCGTCCTGGAATAGATAATGCCCAATTCCATACGGGCTTTGATATTGGTGGGATCCAGCAGCAAGGATTTTTCGTATTCCAGAATAGCATTCCGGTAGTTTTCCGCCTGTGCCAAGAGTCCCGCCAATTCGTAATGAACCCTGGCATCCTTGGGATTGTCTAGCAGATGCCGTTCCAGCCTTTTAATAGCCATCTCGTTTTTCATAATTACGTCCCCTCAAAAACCGGTTGATTTCAAGTTCCCTTCTACAAAGAAGGTTATCACAGAATGAAACTGAAAGTAAATACAATGAGTAAATTTTACAAAAAATTCGAAAAACCCTCTTGACAAAATTATATGACGGAGTGATATAAAGGCAAGCAAATCAAGATGACAATTTTTAAGGAGGTATTCAAATATGGGACGTGTTGTTAGAAGTATCGGAAATGCTATCGGCGGAGTAGTTCGCGGTGTAGGAAGAGTAGTCGGTGGAGTGCTGAAAGGTGTAGGACAGGTAGTAGCAGCTCCCTTTAAACTTTTAGGACAGGTTGCAGGAGGAATTCTCGGCAATCCCACTCTGATGGCTGCCGGCGGCGGAATCCTGGGCGCTATCGGTGGAGGACTTCTGGGCTTCACCATTGGCGGACCTATCGGCGCCATGATGGGCGGAATGATGGGCTCCAGCATCGGCGGAAGCCTGGGCGGACAGATCGGTGCCCACTTCTATGGACAGAATCTGCAGAATCAGTTCGGACAGCAGATGGCCATGATGCAAAACGGAATGATGGGCAACATGGGTATGCCCATGACCGGCATGATGGGCGGAATGCCCGGCTACGGAATGGGAATGCCCGGTATGGGTATGGATCCCAGCATGGGTATGGGCTATGGTAACTACGGCCAGGGCGGCATGCAGCAGCAGATGATGATGATGCAGATGCAGATGATGATGATGATGATGCAGATGATGATGATGCAGCAGCAGATGGGCGGCATGGGAATGGGCAACATGGGCATGGGAATGGGTATGCCCGGTATGGGAATGGGCATGGGTATGCCCGGCATGGGAATGAATATCGGAATGAATATCGGCATGGGCGGCATGGGCATGTCCATGGGCATGGGCTTCGGAATAGGTATGACCGGCGGTATGAGAGGTTTCATGGGCGTCGGCTTCGGAATGCCCGGCATGTTCTAATCCCTGACCATACAACTAAGCAAGTCCAATATTTCTTATATAAAAGAACGCCTTGTGAAAGGCGTTCTTTGTTTTCGGGTCTGTAGGAGGGGTCTCCAGACCCCGATTTGAAAGGGCTTCACGAGCCGCAGGAAGGTCCTCAGGTAAAACCCGAAGAAGATCCGCTGTTTTTTCCCGTCGCAGAAGAACCGAATGAAGAAAAATTGGAGATCTGCTTCTTTAGCTTATATCTTCCGCATTGAGGGCAGGCTATCTCATCGTCTTTTACCGAACTTCTCACGATCTTCTCGAAACTCTTCCCGCAATTCTCACACTTGTATTCGTACAAAGGCATTCATTCTCACCTCCTTCCGATGATACCAAATTGAGTTCAAAACGGCTGTAGATCAGACCTTCAGGTCTGCATTACAGATGGATTTGCAGGACTAAAGTCCTGAACTACACTATTTTCACCCTTTCCTCCGAATTCAAAACAGGAAGGACTAAAATCCTTCGCTACGGTATTTCTGTCCTTTCCGTCCCTCAATCGCCTCCGTCTTCTGTATTCCTGACCGCTTCGCCGTAGATCTCCGATACGGTGGGGTGGGCATGGACGATTCCCATCATATCGTAAATAGTTCCTTCCATCTGCATGATCACCAGGGCTTCGGCAATCATGTCGGTGGCGTGGGGGGAAACTATTTGTACTCCTAAAACCTCGCCGTATTTTTTATCCGAGAATAGACGGATAAACCCCTCCTCAGAACCTTCCATGAGGGCTTTGGCATTAATGGACATGGGAATCTCAGTAAGTTTATAATCGATTTTTCTGTCCCTGAGTTCCGCCTCGGACAATCCCACTTGGGCAATTTCGGGATTGGAATAGATATTCAGTGGAATACGCCGGAAATCCAGAGGATCCTTTATGCCGTTGATATAGTTGATGACATTTAATCCCTGGGCGGAAGCGGCATGGGCAAGGATACTCTTACCGTTGACATCCCCGATGGCGAATATATTGGGAATGGTGGTCATGAGCCACTCATCAACGGCGATAAAACCCTCCTCGGTCAGGAGAAAGCCGCTCTCGGACAAAGAGGGAATATCCACAGGAGGAATAACGGGAACCCTCTTCTCACAGCTGATGACAATCTCCGCAGGAACCCGGATCCTCTCATCACCCGCCAGAACCCCTCCGTCATAACTTCCTACTATGGCTGAGTTCAGATAAAGATTAACTCCCGCCTGTTTTAACCGGTTTTCCCCGTAGCGGGACAGGTAGGGATCTCCCTGGGGAATAAGGCGATCTATGGGGGTGATCAGAGATACTTTTCTGCCGGTGTCGGTCAGCAGGCGGGCAAGTTCAAAGGCGGATACCCCCTGACCGGCGATAGCAATTTCATCCGGCATGGAATCACGACAAAACATCTCCTCCACTGAAATCACCATTTCATCGGGAACAGGATACTTTTTCCTCTCAGGTATGGATCCTGTGGCGATGATTATATTTTTGGCGGTGATCCTTTTATTATTAACCTCGATTTCATTCAAGCCCGTCAGTCTCGCCTCTCCCTTTATGATCTCCACGCCGTTTTTATTCAGCAGATGAGAGATACCGTCGGATAATTTCTTTATAACCTTCCGGATTCTTTCCATTCCCTTTTTCCAGTCAAAGGAAATAGAGTCGGTATCTATACCTTTAATGCCGAACTCTTCCGCCTTTTTTATACGTTGATATAGTCTGGCATTTTCTATCATCCCCTTGGTGGGAATACACCCCCAGTTGAGACACATACCGCCCGGATCCTTTTTCTCGATGATACAGGTTTTCAGTCCCGTCTGACCTGCCCGGATGCCCGCCACATAACCGGCGGGTCCCGCTCCGATGATAATCACGTCAAAATCCATAAAATCTCCACCCTTGCTGAAAAATATAGGATAGGCGAACAAATTTTATCAAAACAATTCCTTCTTCCCGCTCCGTTTATCCCATCAACAACCCCACCGGATCTGATAGAAATTCCATAACTTCCCTAACAAACCTTGTGGCGGAACCGCCGTCCACAATCCGATGATCGGCGGAAAGGGAGAGAGGAAGAAGATTACCTATTATGATCTGATGATCTTTTACCACAGGAACTTCCCGGATTCGTCCCACACCCAAAATGGCGACCTGGGGAGGGTTGATGACGGGAGTACCCCATATTCCTCCCATAGAACCGTAATTGGTGATAGTAAAGGTTCCGCCTCTCATCTCCTCGATCATGAGTTTTCTCTCCATGGCTCTTTGAGATAAATCCGCTATGGTTTGAGAAAGTTGGAATATAGTCATTTTATCGGCGTTTTTGATGACGGGAACCATGAGTCCGTCGGGAGTATCCACCGCTATGGAAATATTATATTCATTTAAGTAAATAACCTTGCTGTTTTCCATATCCAATCGGGAGTTGAGGATTTTGTGGTTTTTAAGGGCAAACACCGCCGCCTTTATGATGAAGGGGAGGTAGGTTAATTTTGTTCCCCGTTTTTCGAATCGTTCCTTCTGATTTTTTCTTAATTCAATCAATGAGGATACTTCTACTTCCTCAAAGAGGGTAAAGTGGGGAATGGTCTCTTTGGAGAGGGTCATCTGTCTTGCAACGGTTTTTCTCAACTGGGACAGGGGTTCCTCCTGGGTAAGGGGGAGGTCTGAAACTGGAGCGGAAATCGATTGATCTTGAATTTTTTTATGAGAGAGGGATTGGTAGAAGGATAAGATGTCCTCTTTTTGCACTCGTCCTCCGGGACCTCTGCCGAGAACCCGATTAATATCAACCCCCAGTTCTTTAGCGTAGGCTCTTGCCACAGGGGTTGCCAGAATTTTGGTCTTGCCTGTCCGGGTTCTTTTCGGGATTTCCGTTCCGCCTTCATCGCTGACGGGCAGGTATGCCGATTCTCCCGCCACCTCCAGAGTTCCCACCACGCCGAAACTCTGCTCGTGAACGGGACTTTCGGTTTTAGGTCTGGGCTTTTCCCCGGCTATCCGTTGAGCGGACTCCCCTTCCACGCCCTCGATGTCCAGTTCGATAAGGGCATCCTCTACCTTTATAATATCACCGATATTGCCGAAACGGTTCACCACCACCCCGTCCCTGGGAGAGGGAATATCGGCAACCACCTTATCGGTCTCCATTTTCACCACCGGATCCCCCGACAGGATCTTCTGTCCTTTTTCCACGAACCACTCCAGGATTTTCCCCTCGGAAATCCCTTCACCGATATCAGGAAAACGAAATATATATCTCATAACAAATCCTCCCCAGAAAGAAGTTGGAAGTTGGAAGTTGGAAGCTGGTTTGGAAGCCGGAAGTCAGAGGTTGGAGGTCAGAGACAGGAAGTCGAAATTTTCTTTCTAACCTCTAATCTCTAACCTCCAATGTCTTTCTTATCCACCGCCGGTGGACATATAGTAACCCATCAATGCTCCGAGAATGGTGGAGAAATAGGGGTTACAGGTAAGTCCTCAGGTTACGCCCACTTTGCGGGATAAGTAATGAAAAGCGAAACCGATACCCGCGCCGATAAGGACGGCAATCCATCGGTTCATTTTATTCCCCCCTTTCGACAATGGGATAGGAATTATATCTATATATAACCGCCGGTTCCTCCGATTAGTTTCATGAAAGAATCTTTTGTCCCTGTTGATATAAAAAAACAGAGGGTCGGAGACAGACAAAGGGAGTCCCCGTTTTTACGCCGGAGACTCCCTGTAAAGATTCGAATGTCAGAATCCGCCGATTTCCGGCTCTAACCTTTTTCCTCTTCGGTATTTTCCTCTTCCTCATCCGATTCCGGTGCTTCATCGGGTGCCGCTTTATCTGCCGGGGCTTTGGTTTTCAGGGCGTCCCGGAGTTGGGATCTGGAATCGGAATATTGCTTGCCTTTTTTGGCTTCTTTTTCGTGCATGGTATAAATACTGTTCTTCACCAGATAGACGAAGTGATTGGCCATTTCCTCGTTCATCCAGGATTCGATGGAAATGATTCCCTTGGAAGTGTAGAAATAGACTTCTATGCCCTTGTCGGGGTCGGGAACGGGTTTCACGTTGATGTCCCCTTCCGCGGGTGGAGAGGGAGGGAGGCCTGGTTTATTGAGGATATAACCCGATCTGGGAAGAGTGGCGATGGATTTGATGTCGTCCAGGGGGACTTCTATGTTTACTTCCGACATGGCTTTTTGGCGGACATATTTCAGTCCCTGGGGGGTAATCCAGAGTTCCTCGGTGTTAGCTTTTTCCAGGGAGTTTATCAGAAAGAAGCCGACGCCGGACACCAGAGCGATGAGGATGCCGAAGGCGACAAAGTCCACCACGTATGCGGTAATACCCAGAGTAACCAATCCGATCAGGAAGAGATATACGCTTAAAATATATATTTTTGAGGGAGGTGATTCGTGAAATTTGAAAAGATCCCTAAAGCGGGCTCTTTCCAGGGTCAGATATTCGATATTGGGAGGTTCCCGCCGGGGCATTCCCTTGGGATATTGGTTCCGCAGTTTTTCCGGCAGAGAATTGCCCGTAACCTCGGATTTCATCTCTTCTTCCTTGCCGCCGGATTTGACCATGACGGGTTTTTCCAGGAAGAAGGAGAAAATTTCGGCTACAGCTCGGGCTTTTTCGGCCACTGTGGTTTCTTCCATGAGATAGGTTTTACCGGAGCCGTAATTGAGAGTTATTTTATATTTATCCTGATTACCTTCTCCGGAGATGACCTCCATCAGCACTTTTTCCAGAGAACCGGGTTCCTTCATCCGTTTCCAGATCCCCCACAGATCGGTTTCTACCAGGGCAGTATCGTCCTTATAAAGAAAATAGCAATTATACTTGAAGATAAGAACCATCGCCACCAGAAATATCAGTCCTCCCACCGCCAGCAAACCCAGGGCAATGGGCAGTTGCTCCGGCGGAAGATCTTTTTTCAACCGCAAAATAAATCCCACTATAAACAGAGCCAGTCCCAGGGCTGCCAGGGGAAGGGGCAATTTTTGCGTTTTGTTATGAATTTCCAGGATGTTTTCGCTCTTTTGAATAAACCTCATATTATCACCCTTTATCACCTTAATCTCTTGGATTTTTTTTACTTACTTTCAAAGTGCAAACTATTATAATTTTGTCCTTTTCTGAATTTCTCCTGCTAGGAAAATAAAAGGGCCTAAAAGGGATTTATGAAGAATACGGGAAGATCCTCCTTCGTCCTGTGGGTGGATGACGTTCAGGACTGATACCGACTCGATTTCTATTTTTTTGAAGTTCAATATAAGATTTCATCGCCTTTGAATTTTTTGGGGGCATATTTCCTCATCTATACTCACCCTTAAATTTATGAGCATCATCCTTTTTTATTTACAGGAGTTACGCTCAAATTCGAGAAAACCGGCATGAACCCGTCATCCTGAATCCTGAAACCAGTTCAGGACAGGCTTTGTTTCAGGATCTTTGGGAATCGGCATAAAATCTGGATTTTGGCAATAAAAGGCGTAACTCCTGTTATTTAGTT
>Ga0067045_1029165_pt1 | contig 23228 bp, 17 predicted proteins | sample TerdegcTABiofilm_FD_59184 | JGI IMG/M metagenome (GOLD analysis project Ga0067045, IMG submission 59184) | Combined Assembly of (Gp0054472, Gp0054536) Wastewater bioreactor microbial communities from Singapore -Terephthalate degrading...
TCTTTTCCAGGATATTTTCTATGATGTTGTCTTTGGTGATACCGGAGTATCGGGCTTTGGTTTCCAGGACGACTCTATGAGCCAGGACTTTTACCGCCATGGATTTAACGTCGTCGGGGAGGCAGTAGTCTCTTCCTTCCATGAAAGCCTTGGCCTGGGAGACCCTGTAGAGCATCAGGTTACCTCTGGGACTGATGCCCAGTTTGAGATCAGGATTTTTGCGGCTCTCGGCGGCGATCTGGGCTATATATAGAGCCACCGGTTTCGATACCTTCACTTCTCTCACCTTTTCCTGCAGATAGAGCATATCTTTCAGGTCTGCCACGGGTTTCAGGTCATCCAGGGGGTGTTTTGTGTGTTGGCTGTAAAAAATTTCAATTTCCTGTTCCATCTCCGGATACCCCACCTGCAAACGGATGCCGAACCGATCCAGCTGGGCTTCGGGCAGGGGATAGGTTCCGTGAAATTCCACGGGATTTTCCGTGGCGATAACCATAAAAAACCCCGGCAGGGGATGAGTGATGCCGTCGATGGTAACCTGGCGTTCGCTCATGGCTTCTAAGAGACTGGACTGGGTACGGGGAGAAGCCCGGTTGATCTCATCGGCTAAAAGGATGTTGGTAAATACGGGACCTTCTTTGAAACTGAAAGACCCCTCCTTGGGATTATAGATGGCGGATCCCAGTATATCTGCGGGCAATAAGTCCGGGGTAAACTGTACCCGTTTGAATTCCCCGTGAATGGATCTTGCCAGTCCCTTGGCCAGGGTGGTCTTGCCCACGCCGGGAACGTCCTCCAACAGAATATTTACACCGCTCAACAGAGACACCATGACGTCTTCCAGAACGTTATCCTTACCCTTTATCACCGAGGAGAGGTTGCCCAGTATTTTGCTTATAACGCCGTTTTTAATTTCGGGGGGGGGGTGTTGTTGGTTTGTCTGAGCCATATCTGATTTCCGACCTCCAAATCGGCAGTACCTATGCTCTGTTTTCAAAGTCGCTTTAAACTGAGACTGTCGCAAAAGTTCCCTATACCGCTACATATTGTGGTAGTTATTCTGCTTTATGTACTATCGGTGGTAGTTGCGACAGTTCTGCAACAGACTCAAACTACATCCAGGAGTTACGCCTTTTATTGCCAAAATCCAGATTTTATGCCGATGACGGGTTCATGCCGGTTTCCTCGAATTTGAGCGTAACTCCTGTACATCCTTTGAGTTGGGTTTTACCTGGCACACAATAGGCAGTGGATTTCATGAGTTTGAAAACAGACTGTAAAGTCATGATCTACATCGTTTCGTTCTTCTAACCTCCCGCCTCTAACTTCCAATTTCTCTTAGATAAAGAGTACTTCCGCATTTTCCAGGGTGGTGTCGGTGCGGAGGTATTCGATTCCCATTTCTCTCAGTTTGAGAAATATGGCGTCCATGAGGGAGGAGTGGACCTGGTAATAGTCTTCCACGGTGTTTTTGACGTAAAGGAGTTCCATCCGGGCTTCGTATCCGGCGTAGCGGAAACTATCGGCGATGGTTACTTCCGCCAGGGCCACCATTTCCTCCCGGTGGAGGGCGATGACGATATATTTGTAGTCCAGTTCCAGGTAATCATGGAGCAGTTCGGCGATCCGCTCCCGGTCCGCTTCCTGAATAAAGTACTCCCAGGCTGTGACGTAAAGTTCCGCCAGTGGGGGTATGTCGGATTTCTTATAGGGTCTTACTTTAAGGTCATTCATATATTTGTATTCTCTGGGAGCGGAATAATAAGAGAATCTCGATCTATCCATTTCTTTTGATGAGGCATTTCTTGATGGTTTCCAGGATTTCCTCGTATTGGAAGGGTTTGCCGATGACGTAATCGATCTTGTATTCTTCCATTTTTCGCTTGTCAATCCTCGCTTCCCATCCGGTGGCAAGAATGACGGGAATATCCGGAGAGATTTCCTTGGCCTTTATCGCCAGATCGAAACCGGACATGAAAGGCATACCCAGATCGGTGATAATCAGGTCAAAGTCCTTGTCCTTGAGGAGGGATAAGGCTTCCAGTCCGTCTTCGGCGGTGGATACGGTGAAGCCCTGTTGGGATAAAACGTCTCTCAAAAGACTCCTGACGATGAGTTCATCTTCCACCACCAGAACGTTGGCTTTCAGTTTATCCAGCATGGCGGTGGCGGTTTCTTCCCGGTCGGTCTGGTTTTTCATGATGGGTATCTTCATGTTGACGAAGATCTCGCCGCTGATCTTGCTTTCGGTGGTGAGGGATCCCTGGTGTCTTCTCAGGATCTCGTTGGCCACCTTGATATTGGCGGAGGATTCTTCCCCCTGTTCCCCATGGAAGAAGGGGTCGTAGAGGGTATAGCCCGACATCCGGCTTTTTTCCGGTTGTCCGTAGATGGAGACTCCCACCGAGTTTCTGTCCTGGAAGGTTTCAATGATGAGCTTGCCTCCCAGGGGTATGGCGTCGATGACGTTGAAGATGATGATCAGCAGGGCTTCCAGCAGGGATGAGGAGTTGCCCATGACCGGCGGGATGCTGCGGATGCCGGTTTCCAGTTTGTATTCGATATTTTTGGCCCAGGCTTCATCCTGCCACCGGGGTTTGGCGATCTGGATGGCTCTGGAGACCAGTTCATCCAGTTCCACCACGCCGAATTCCTCATCGAAGTCGATCTTTTTGAACAGCTGGAGGCTGCGGATGGTATCCTTACCGATGAGAGCCGCATTTTCCACTTCTCCCACCAGGTGCCGGAGTCCCGAATCGGAGATCTGCATCTTGATCAGGTGGATATATCCCAGGATGCCTGCGAGAATGTTGTTCAACTGATGGGCGATGCCCGCGTTGAGTTCTCCCACGATTTTCAGGGATTCCTGATTGATCAACTGATCCTGATTTTCCTTTATTTCTTTTTGTAAAACTTTAATATCCTTGTCCTTGTTGTAGAAATTAAAGGAAACCGCCACTATTTCCGAGGCTATCTCCATCATCTCCACGTCTTCCGCCGGCAGAGGCAATTCCCGGCGGGTATGGGACGCTATGACGCCGGAGAATTTGTCCTTGACAAATACGGGAGCAAGACAGATACTCCGGGCTCCTTTTTGATAAAGAATCCTTTCGAAGGGGCTGTTGGAAGTGGGGAGAACCTGATAGGTTTTCACACCGCCCGATTCAATGATCTCCTGGATTGGTTTTTCATCCCGGTAATAGAAGTCGAAGACTCCCCTGGCGACGATCCCCCTGGGGATTTCCAGATTGACGAAGGAATCCCGCTGGGGATTGTATTCCACCACCTTGACCCAGTCCCAGCCCGAATATGACTCCAGTTTATCCTCCACCAGCGCCGTGAATTCGGGCAAAGAGGAGAAAAACACCATGGAACCTATCAACTCTTTTATAAAAGAGGCGGTAGTGTTTTTTTCTTTTTGATCCTTTATCATAAAACCTCCCTGAACATCGGGGTTAACTTTGTTTTAGGGTTGACTTTTTACCGGGATATGATATAATGAAGTTGGCTATGGGGGAGCTGGTAGTATCCAGCTGAGAGGGTGACGAGATCAGTCATCGACCCCAACTACCCGGTCCGGACAATACCGGCGTGGGGAATAGCCATCCCGGTCTGTGCCGGGATTTTTAATTTCGGGGACATTCCGTTGGAGAAATTTTTCACCATTCCGATTCACTATAACCCTCCGGTTTCTAATATCAAAATCTGCCGAACATCTCCCTGATAACGGGTCTGTTACAACTCTTCTTCTTTAACTGCCGGTTCCGGAATTGAGAACCCCTTCTGCCGTTTCAACGCCTTTTCTTAGATATCGGAACCCAAGCGGCATGGATTTCCTCTTTTTACTCCACTAATCCCTTGCGCATGGCGGTGGCCACCGCCTGAGCCCGGTCTCCCACTTCCAGTTTTCTGAAAATGGAGCGGAGGTGGGCTTTAACGGTCTTTTCGCTGATGGTGAGGGTGCCAGCCACTTCCTTATTGGATTTGCCGTCGGCCACCAGCTGTAGGACTTCCACTTCTCTCTCGGTCAGTTCCTTTATGGAAAAACTCCGGGAAGGTGCCGATGTTTTGGATTTGCCCATGTTGGCCAAATCCTGGAGGACTTTTCGGGCCAGGGAAGGCTGAATGTAGGAGCCTCCCTGGTGGACCACCTTGATGTTCCGGATCAGCTCCTCCTGGGAAATATCCTTGAGAACGTATCCCGTGGCTCCGGCTTTCACCGATTCTCGGACATATTCCTCTTCATCGTACATCGATAATATAATTACCTCTGTATCGGGAATTTCGCTTTTAATGATGCGGGTTGCTTCGATGCCGTTAATACCCGGTAATTTTATGTCCATCAGTATAATATCGGGGTTGAGCTGCCGGGCCAGTTCCAGGGCTTCCGTGGCGGAACCCGCCTGCCCTACCACCTGGAAATCTTCCTCCAGTTCCAGCATTTTCGCAAAGCCTTCCCGCACCAGATTATGGTCGTCCACCAGCAGTATGGATATCAGTTCAGCATCAGATTTTTTCTTCATTTTTTTAGCCCCTTTTCTGTTGAAAGAGAGGAATCGGACAGTGCACCGGCATCAAAGAAAACCTTTTCTTCCTTTATATCCCTGTGAAGGGGAATCTCGGCGAAAACCGTACATCCCTGTCCTTTTTCGGTGGTAACTTTGAATTTTCCTCCGAGAAGATAAACTCTTTCTTTCATGCCCTGGATCCCGTGGGAGTCTCCTTTCAGGAATCGATCCGTCACGTCCTGCCAGTCGAAGCCCTTGCCGTTATCGGATACCATCAGGCTGACGTTCTTGTGTCCCAGGTTCAGGTGGATCACCGCCCGGGACGCACTGGAATGTTTCTGGACATTGTTCAGGGCTTCCTGGATGATTCTGAATATAGCGGTTTCCTCCGAGGGAGGGATCCGGTTGTCCCGGTTGACCACTATAAAGTCAACCCGGATCTTTTGCTCTCTTTCGAAGCGTTTAATATAATATTCCAGGGATGGGATGAGACCCAGGTCATCCAGGGAGGAGGGCCGAAGGTTGAAAATAATCTGTCGTACTTCCCTGACGGTATCTCCCACCACGTTCTTCAGTTCCTCCAGTTGATCCGGAACCCGCTGGGGTGCTTTTTTCATCAGGGCCTGACACGTCTGGACCTTGGTCAGGATTCCCACCAGAGACTGAGCCAGGGAATCGTGGATGTCCGCTGCCATTTTTTTTCGTTCCTCTTCCTGGGCCTGCATCAGTTTGGACAGAAGCTTCTCCACCAACTGCTGCTTTTGCTGGGCGGTTTCGTACAGATAGGCGTTCTCCACCGCTATGCCCGCCTGTCCTGCCAGGATGGATAACAACCCCACATCTTCTCCGGTGAATTTATCCCGATCTCTGGAAAAGACCACTACCAGACCCATGAGTTTCTCCTTGGAGAAAAGGGGGACGGCTACCAGGGAATTCATCTCTTCCAACATTGCCGCCTTGATCAGGGGAGAGGAACCTCCCCCCCGGAGATCTCCCATTACCAGGGATCTCCTCATGACGCTGACTTCCTCTATCAGGGAATCATTCAGGGATAAGCGGGCTATGTCCCTGAAGGTATCGGTAAGCCCCAGGATGTTGGATACCACGAATTTCTCCTTCTCCTCGTGGTACATGAGTATGGCACAGGCGTCGATGCGGGCCACCCGGGTGGTCAAAAGAGAAATCTTGTCCAGCAACAGCCACAGATCCAGAGGCGACGTAACAATCTGGGAGAGATCGTTCAATATGGAAAGCTCCTTGACTCTGGTGTTCAGCTCTTTTATCAGGGATTTTTCCTTACTGCGGCTGTGTTGTTGTTCTTCCAGGAGTCTCTGAATCATTTCCACGGGAAGGCCCCATACCACTTCTATCCCCTTTTCCCCGGCTTCCCGCCGCAGGATTTCCCCTCCTTCCTCTCTGGTGTCGATGACCAGTCGGGGAGGCTCCTCTCCCGCCAGAAACTTCTCCAGGGAGTCCATGACCTCCACATTGAGCTGGCCGGCAATACCACGGATATTTTCCGATCCCGAAAGATAACATATACGGGTCAACCGCAGAGAATAGGAACCGGAGAGGGCAATCATCATATTCTTTCCCGTTTCCCCCTGACACACCAGGCCTATCCGGAGAGGCTCGGCCTGGGACTGTTTATCTTCCCGCATTCTCCATGTCCGGGAGACGATCTCCTCCACCATCTCTATAAGTCTCAGGGGGTTAAAAGGCTTGCTGAGGAAATCCTCCACTCCCTCGATCAAGCCTCTTTCCTTCCCTTCCTTCATGGATACCCCCGTCAGCATGACCACGGGAATACTCCGGGTCAGGGGTTCTTCCTTGAGATATTTTAAAACCTGCCAGCCGTCCATCCCCGGCATCAACACATCCAGAATCACCAGGTCGGGGATGAACTGGCGGGCTAACTCGAATGCGGAGATCCCGTTATCGGCGGTTATGGTCTTATAGCCCTCAAACTTTAAGTTAACCTCCACCAGCTTCAATATGTCCGGATTATCATCCGCAATGAGTATGGTTCCTTTGTCCATGGGTCGTTAAAGCACTTCCATTATTTTTCTGGCTGCCGCTCTGATCTGCAGCCGGACCAGTCCCAGGTTGCAGGTGGGTTCCGCCGCTACTACTATGAAAGTGGCATCGTCGATATTTTTTACGAAAAATTTGATGTTTTCCGCTTCCATGGTTATCAGATCCGCTTTCCCCGCATTGAGTTTATCCATGGTCAGGGATTCCACCAGTCCCAGCAGATCTGCCGAATCGGCCCCTATCATATCCATATCCGCATCCTGGTTCCATAAGGGGACTATGACCAGGCCGTCTTTTCCCACAATCATGGATCCCTGGACACCGGGAATCTGGTTGAGCTCTTCCAGTATGTTTTCCATATTTTCCTCCTTGGTTTAAGGATTTTAATCTCATAAGGCTATATCATCAAAGATAGGCCGGGGCTTGCATTCCCCATATCGGATCGCAAGCCCTCTCATCTTATAATATCTCTCAGGACAATACCGACTTGATCATGGAAGCAGCGTGGGGAATCCGGCTCTGCCAGACCTCTCTGGGAACCCTGGGATCCAGACAGGTCAATATGGTGGCTTCGTTCTCGATGGGAATGAAATTGTACAGATTCTCTCCCGTCTTGATGAGCAACTGCCGGGGTTTGATTTCCAGCAATTCTTCCATGAAGTCCTCGTTGTTGGTAATAATCAGGGAGGTGAGATAACCGAAGGTATTGGCGTCGAACCTCTCCGGCAGGTTGGATTCAATGACCAGTCCGTCTCTGGCAACCACCACGCTCCCCTGGATCCCGTCGGTTCTGGACAGATCCTCCAGGACTTTCTTCATGATGGCCTCCCGCAGAACCGTCTCTCCGGGCAAGGCTCCTCCCTCTTCCTCCACATCGCCCGCCTTCTTCTCTTCAAAAGCCACAATGCAGAAATCGGGACCGGGGAATATTTTCATCTTGCCCCTTTTGCTGTCCAGATGAATGGACAGGGGCCTGCCCAACTCCACTTCTTCCAGGGCATCCTTTATATCCTTGGCGATGATGGAGGAGTAAGCGGCTATTTTCTCGCAGTCCAGATGCGGGGGGAGATGGTTCACCACGGGCAGTCCCGAACCGTCCACCAGCACCGAACCGTAGAAGCCTATATCGCTGATCTGGCTGAGTCGGGATTCCAGAGTCTTGAAGTTGTTCTCAATTCCTTCCTGACTGATGAAGGAGATAACTCCCCCCGCTATTTCCTCCAGGTCTTCCTCGGAGGTGTCTATGGCTGCGGGGATCTCTTCAAAGGGAAGAAATTCCGAGGGGATGGTCTCGATATACTCGGCCATTTCCAGAGCCGGTTCCGATATTTCCTCCTCCTCGGCTTTCACCGGTTCCGCCACTACGGGCTTGACCGGCACCGTCTCCACTATTACCGGCGGTTCCTGGGGAACGGGGACAGGCTCCTCTTTCTTGGATTCGGCCTTTACAACCTTGGGAGGTTCCTTTTTAACTTCCTTCTCGGCTTCCTTCATGACCTGGGTAGCGGGTTCCTTTTTCACTTTCTTGACCGGTTCCGGTTCTTCCACCCTGGGAGTATCTTCCATGATCTCCTCCATGGACATCTCTCCCGGCAGAACTTCCATGAATTCCTCGAACTTACCCAGCTTCTCCTCTTCTTCCGGTTCCACGGGGGCGGCGGGGCGGCGGACCGATTCCTTGATCTGCCTGTTTTCCTGGTTTATCTGCTTTTCCATGTCGGAGAAGAACTTCTCAAGGAAAATCCTGGGAATCTCGGTACGGGTATTTCCCCGGAATACCCTGAAAAGACCGTTGATATACAGGTGGAATTTCTCGTCCACTATATCCTTCACCGTTTCCTCCAGGTCATCCAGGTTATCTATCACCAGAACCGGATGGTCGTGGAAGGAGTGAAGATATATCTTCACCTGGGGAGGGAGGGGGTGGGCCGTCACCAGAATCGATCTGAAGGGTTTATAGTATTTTACCCGGCTCACAAACAGAAATGCCGATTGCAGGCTCAAAGGACGGTCATGAACCTCAAAGAAGATAAAGTCATCCATGATCCCAGTAAAGAGATCAAAAACGGAATTATTTCTCTCTGTCCGGTAGTATATCCGGTTGGAACTGATCCCCAGATCTCCCAGGATGCTGGTCAGGTTCAAGGCCATCCAGTAGTTGGGTTCCGAGAAAAGACTTCCCAGGGCCGTACATTTTATCTGGGGAGATATTTTTTCATCGGATATAAGCCTCCCGCAGTTAAAACATTTGAAACCGTGCTCCCGGGCCTCCATTATGGCTTCCAGGCTGTTCACCCGACTTATCTGCTGTCCCGTTTTTTTGCAGAAAACATAGAACTCCTTGGTTATCAATCCCAGAGTTTCCAGCTGATTGACCATCTCGGCGGTCTGATAGTCCGAAGGGCCCTGCATCAGGTCTTCCTGGAAACAGCACCATTTCTCCCGGATCACCCCGATGAGCTTCCTCAACTTCTCGTCTTTCATTATGAAAGCGGCGTCCATCTGGGCGGCATCAAAATTGAATTTCCGGGTTTCTTCCTGTACCATCCGGAATCGGCTGATGTCTTCCTTGAGGGGAGCCCAGGAGGTGATCTGCTTTGTCCCGAAGGTTACAATATCTCTCACCCGTTCCTTGAATCCGTGGAAGTTCTGGTATCCTTCCTGATCCTGCAGGAGGGTTCCCACCTCGATGGAGTTTTTGTCTTCCGCTACGCTGTAATATATCAGCTGATTCTGCTTGTTGAAGTAGATCTCCCCATTATAGAAATAATCGGGATCCATGAAATCCATCCGAAGCTTTTCCCGGAGTTTTCCTTTAATATCATAGACTACCGGGCTATAATCCTTTGCCAGCTCACTCCACAGAGTCTCGGTGGTCTGTTGGCTTACAGCAACGTCCAGACGTTCTCTGACAATCTCCATAGCAATACTCCTTCTTCCCCTCTGCTTAGTTTGAGGTTATTTTACTTTACTTCAAATACCCGAATATCCTGATTTTTAACTGATTAACGTACTAAGAACCTTTCGGAAAGTCTCCGGAACCCGATTTTGTTCAACAGCCAACTACAGGCGATTCTTTTCCGGATAGACTCTAAACCGGTTCTCCCAGTCGGGACAGTTCCTTCTCGATCTTGCGGCGAAAAACTTCATTCTTCTTGGCTATCGCAATCTGAAGGCCACTCTGGAGTTCCCGGATACACTCCTTGTTTTTACGTTTCCTTTCCAGCACCAGAGCCAGGTTGTAACGGGCGTTCAGATCCTCGGGATCCAACTCCAGGGTCTTCTGATATGCCTCGATGACCCGATCCAGTTTTCCAGCCTTGGCGTAGGCCACTCCCAGATTATAGTGAATCTTGGGATCCAGGGGGCTCAGCTTGAGGGCTTTCTTGTATTCTTCAATAGCCGCATCCAACTTGTTGGTGGCGGCATAGGCTATACCCAGGTTGCTGTGGGCTTCCACCAGATTCATATCCAGGGATACCGCCTTCTTGAGGGCTTTTATCGCCAGATCGATCTTCCCCTGCCGGAAATAGACCAAGCCCAGCTTGCTGAAGGAGAGGGCGTCCCGGGGGTTCAATTCCACCGCCTGCTCATAGGCTTGAGCGGCTTGATCCAGTTTCCCTTTCTGGGTATATATTAACCCTATGTTCTGGTACGGTTTTGCCCAGAAGGGAGAATGTTCTCTTGCCAGCAGGTATTCATCCAGGGCGTTGTCGTACTTCCCTTTCCGCAGATATACGTTCCCCAGTCCCTCGTGGGCTTCCGGATAGGTTTTATCCAGACTCAATGCCTTGGTGAAGTTGGACAGGGCTATATCCCATTTGTTCATGGCATAAAATACATTCCCCATCAGGGTGAATATCTGGGGGGTCTTGGTTATATTCAACGCTCTTTCGTAAGCCTTGATACCCAGCTCGTAGTCTTCCCTTTCGGTGTATGCCTTTCCTATATGAATCTGCAGATCCAGGTCGTTGGGATCCAGATCCAGGGCTTTCTGGAACTCTTCTATGGCAAGATCCGTCTCTTCCTTTTTCTGGTAGATCTTGCCCAATTCCTTATGGGCAGTGGCAAAATCGGGGAAATCTCTCAGAATATTCTGTAGTTCCCCCTTTGCCAGATCCAATTCGCCCAGTTCCGCCATGCACTTGGCACGGGCAAAACGCAACTTCAGATCCGGTTTCTTGGAGGTGTCGAAGGCTTCCTGGAATTCCTGATATGCCAGTTCCAGCTTATCCTGCTTCATAAACAGCATACCCAGCTGATACCGGATCTTGGAGTCTCCCACATTGAGGGACGCGGCTTTTTTCAGGTTGATCTCCGCATTGTAGTAGTCTTCCAGTTCCATCCAGGTCAGCCCCATGAGGTAGGACAGATCTTCCGCCGGGCAACGATACTCCTCGGCTTTCTTGAAGGCTTCCAGGGCTTTTTCCAGTCTGCCCAGGGGGAGACGGGCCTTGCCCAGGTTGTAATAGATATCCTCCAGTTTGTCCGAGGGATTCAGCGCCAGGGTGTTTTCCAGGGAACTTTCCGACTCCTGGAACCTACCCTGAATCAGGTAGATCAGCCCCAGATAGTAGTGGAATTCCCATACATTGCCGTTTTTCATGATGGCGGTCTTGAACTGTTCCGCAGAGGTATCGTAATCCTGCAGGATGGAGCCCGCTCTTCCCAGGTAATAATAGGCCCAGGCGTTTTCCGGATCCAGCCGCAGGGAGGTCTTGAACTGCTTTATGGCTTCTTCCACCCGGTTTTCGTCAAAATAGGTCAATCCCAGAAGATAATGATACTCCCCCGATTTGGGATTTATATCGATGGCGGCTTTCAACGCCCGGATAGCTTCCTCGCTGTTGCCGTCCTGCCGGTATGCCTTGGCCAGTTGATAAACATAATCCGCCTCGGAGGGGTTTAATATGGTGGATTTCTTCAACATTTCGATGGTCTCTTTAATAAGACCTTTTTCCATGTAATTAAGACCCGCATAGAAATGATACTCGGCGTTTTCCGGATTCAGATCCAGAGCCTTGAGAAATTCGTGCAGCGCCTCATCCAGCATGGACATGTTCCTGTAAGACAGGGCCAGATAGAAATGGGTCTCATGCCGATAAGGGGTTATATCCAGGGCTTTCTTGAACGCTTTTATGGCCAGGGTCCAGAAGCCCATCTTCTGATATACCTTGCCCATTTCGTTATAGGCATCGCAATGCTGGGGATTCAGATTCACTGTCTTGCGGAACTCCAGCACCGCCACATCCAGCCGCTCCAGTTTCGTGTAAGATAACCCCAGGGCGTAGTGGATATGGGCGTTCTGGGGGTTCAGTTTGAGAGCCGTGTTATACGCGTCGATGGCTTCCTTGTACTGCCTCAGTCCTGCGAAGGCCAGTCCCATCCAGTAGTAGATCTGGCTCTGGCCCGGCTTCAGGTTCAGGCTCTTCTCATATTGACTTATGGCCAGATCCAGTTTATCCAGTTCCGAATAGGCGTTACCCAGCATGGAGTAGGTACCCGCGTTCTCCGGATCCAGGCTCAGGGCTTTCTGGTATCGCTTCACCGCCAGATCCAGCCTCCCCAGTCGGGCGTAGGACTGTCCCAGCATCAGGTGGGCTTCCGCCATGTTCTGATCCAGATCTATGGCTCTCTGGTATTCCTTGTTGGCTATATTGAAATTACCCAGCCGGGAGAAGACTCTTCCCAACTCAAAATGGGTATGGGGATTATCAGGCTCCAACTCGATGGACGTGCGAAATTCCCTGATAGCCGAACCCAGGCGACCCTGACGGGTGTAAGCCAGTCCCAGGTTAAAATGCACGTGGGCATCGTTGGGATCCAGATCGATGGCTTTCAGGAATTCCTGCACCGACATATCCAGCCGATCCGTCTCCATGTAAGCCAGACCCAGGTTGTTATGGGTATAGGGATCATTGGGATCCAGACTTATGGCTTTCTTGTATGCCTTTATGGTTTCCTCATGGTTCTCCAGTTTTCCATAGACCCGTCCCAGGTTGTAATAGAAATATCCGTCATTGGGATCGATGCGGATGGCCTCGGAAAATTCCCGCACCGCCTCCTGGTATCTTTCCAGGGTAGTGAACACCAGTCCCAGGTTGTAGTGGGCTTGGGCATGGTTGGGATCCAAATCCGTAGTCCTGGTGAACTCGGTGATCGCCATGTCGATCTTGTTCATCCGGTTCAGAACCAGTCCGTAATTGAAATGCCCCTCGATGCTCTTGGGATCCAGCTGAACCACCAGCTGAAACTCCTCGGCGGCTTGCTCGAATTTTCCCTGACGATAGTATGCCAGCCCCAGGTTCAGATGAACTCTGGCATTGCCGGGATCTTCCTTTACCGCCTTCTGGTAGTCGTCCAATCCCTGAAGACGCTCCAGTTCCTGTTGAATTCTTCTTTCTCCTATGGAATCGTTCTGGTTCTGAACAATTTTTAAAGCCACTTCCAATTCCGTTATGGCTTTGTCTCTCATCCCCTTCTTGTCATAAACCAGTCCCAGATTGTAGTGGGCTCTCATAAAATTGGGAACCAGTGCCAGAACTTCCTGCCATTCCTTCACTGCCATATCCAGATTCCCCTGTCGGGAATAAACGGTTCCCAGATCATAATGTCCCTGCACATGCTCCGGGTTCAATTCAATAACTTTCTGAAACGCGGCAATGGCTAGGTCCAACTTGTTCTGATACAAATACTGAGTCCCTTTTTGATAGTGTTGCTGGACTTCATCTAAAGCCGATACGCCTTCTTTAATCAATTCCGTTGTCTCGTAACGATCCACCTAACCACTCCTCAATAATGTTTGGTTTTTATGTATTTTACAAATTCTTTTCAGATTCCTTCTCCTTTTAGGAATACTCACTAAAATTCCTTTCCAATCTCCCCTGGGAGCGGAAAGGAATCTTAAAACCATAACAGGATTGATAATCACTAAAAAAATTCAGAAGGAATATCATATCTGAATTATAAAACAATTCTCTGCCCATACCGGTTTTGACGGCGGCGACCATATACGACACATTCTATCCCCTGACCGGGGATTTTCCTTATAACCTCCTCAACCGCCTCCCGGAGGACCCTCGGTGGTTATACAACCGGAAAATAACATCAGACTCACCAGCACCGCCATAATCACCAATAATAACTTCATCCTCTGAATTTGCTCCCTTTTCATTTCTCACCTCCCTTTTTCAGATGTTATAAGTTAGAGGTTGGAAGTCAGACCCTATAAAAGGGTAGCGAAGAACTTTAGTCCTTCCATAAACCGCCGTGCAGTTCAGGACTTCCCTTCCTTTCTTTAGGATTGTAATCAAAAAAGATTAACCCCTGAGGATTAACCTTTATGGAAAACAATAAAATTAAAAAAAACCAAATCCCGTAAATCCTTTATTCTCATTCCCTGACCGGGAACTTCCCATCGGATGGCTTTTCAACCGCCGGGTCCGCAGGATTTGGTCGGCGAAGGAGTACTTCCACCCTCTGCCGGAGATCCGCTAACCGCCGGACTTCCCGTTCCCGATGGAGATCCCCCCGGACTGCTCACCGAGGAACCCCCTGTATCTGTGGGGGTTTTATCACTTCCTCCGCAACCGGAAAATAAAAATATCAGGGAAAGAGTTATGATTAATCCCATCCCCAGGAAAAAGATTCTGCTGTTTTTTTTCACTATATCACCTCCTTGAAAAAACCTGTCTCTATTATAATACATCGGTAGCTTTTTTAAAACAGGTTTTCAGAGCGTATTTTGTATAGGGATTTCACTTTCGCAATGGATAAAATATTCTCATCATGGTTTTAATCGTCCCTCCGTAAGATTTTTTAAGTTCTCCTTTTTCTACCATACCGAAATCCTTTTCCGTCGGTTTTGTAAAAAAGGTTTTATCCTGTAGAGAAAGAATCTGAATATCGGCTATATCTACCGTAAAAGAGAATGAGGGATTGGAATGTGTTTTAATTTTTTCAATATAAATATTTTTCTCTCCTCGGCAGGCAGCGGCGGACACGGAGTGACTGTCCCCGTTTCATCTAACTGGTGGGCGGATCCCCAGACATGGATCAGTCTTTTAACCTTAACCGCCCTGGAAATTATTCTGGGGATCGATAATATTCTGGTTATATCTATTCTGTCAAGTAAACTTCCAGTTCATCAGCAGGCAAAGGGAAGAAGCGTGGGCCTCTGTCTGGCTCTTTTTACCCGGATCCTCCTTCTACTGAGCATCACCTGGCTGGTGAAAATGACCTTCGATCTCTTTACTGTCGCAGGCAAAGGCTTTTCTCTTCGGGACCTCATCCTTTTAGGCGGTGGACTATTTCTTGTATATAAAGCAACCGTGGAAATCCACCATACCGTAGAGGAGGAAGAGGAAGAAGAATCAGGAGGAATAGGTGAAAAGGTCAAGGCGACTTTCGGCTCCGTTATAATGCAGATCGTTTTACTTGATATAGTTTTTTCTCTGGATTCGGTCATCACTGCGGTGGGAATGGCGCAGATGGTGGGAATCATGATCGCGGCTATTGTCATTGCGGTATTTATAATGCTTCTGGCATCGGGATATATCAGTGATTTTATAAATAATCATCCTTCTATGAAGATTCTTGCCCTGTCCTTTTTATTAATGGTTGGTATAACCTTGACTGCCGAAAGTATGGATTTTCATATCCCCAAAGGATATATCTATTTCGCTATGGGCTTTTCGGGATTCGTGGAATGGATCAATATCGTTATGTCCCATAAACAAAAAGAAAAAGATAAGAAGAAAAAAGAAAAATATGTGGAATGGATGCAGATCCTTTCAGAACGGCGTCAGGTTCGCACCGCTCAACTCAAAAATATATATGCTGAAAGGGATAAAAAGTGAATAAAAAAAATAGTCTGGATGAAAATAAAAAATTGCTCCTTTTTGATATCGACGGAACCCTGCTGGAAGGAGGACTCTATCTCCACAAAGAGGCGTTTCTCAAATCGGTGAAAAAAGTGTTCGGCATGCCTGCTGAGTTTATCGATTTTTCCCCCAACGGCATGATCGACCGCCAGATTCTCAAGGCAATTTTGAAAAAAAATCATCACGATTCCTCTAATACGGAAAAAGTCAATCAGACCCTTAAAGAAATGGGGGAATATTATGCCGCTCATTCCTACGATATAAAAAGCAACGCCGTGCCGGGAAGCCGGGAATGCCTGTCTCTTCTCAAGGAAATGGGATATTTTATCGGACTTCTCACCGGTAATGCCGAAGAAATCGCCTGGCAGAAGATGAAGGACGCGGGATTGGAGCCTTTCTTCACAAAAATGGGAGCATTCGGAGATGCTATGGTGGAAGAGCGTCCTCAACTGGTTCCCATCGCCCTTTCCCGTGCTGAAAAGGAGACGGGAATCCGGTTTACTCCTGAAAATGTATTTATTATCGGTGATACACCCAGAGATATTATATGTGCAAAAAAGAATGATATAAGGAGTATATGTATAACAGGGACTTTCACCAGAGAAGAACTGATAAAATATCACCCGGACTTGATTATTGACTCCTTCAATGAAATAGAGGCAATCATAAAAACCCTCTCCTCTCCGCCGAAAGAATCCCCTGCACGCCAACTCACCCTGGAGATGGATGGAATCTGAGAGCTAGGAAGAAAGAAATGGCAATTAAATAAAACCCCTATTACCCGCTTTTTACCCTCACAAAAGGAGGACTTGTTTATGATAGAATCCATCAAAATAGAAAATTTTCGTGGAATAAAAAACATGGAAATGGATGACTTCAAAAGAGTCAATCTTCTGGTAGGTAAAAACAATTGTGGAAAAACCACCCTCCTGGAAGCCATTTTTTTACTATTAGGAGCGGGAAATCCTAAATTACCGATAAGCACTAATAGTGCCAGAGGTTTGCATAAGGTGGATGAAACTTATTGGCGTATATTATTTAATAAAATGGATACAGATGTTGGTATTCGGTTGGAAGGAAATTTTAAATACCCTCAACAGTATAGAATTCTGAATATCAGACCTGATTATTCATCTTCATCTACTGCTTTGATCGAGGAAAAAAACGGAGATAAATCTTTAAAAATAGAAGATATATCATCAATTTCCGTTCCTGTTATAAGCGGAATATTATTGTGGTATAACCGAAAAAAGGAAAATAAAGAAACCGGTATTGATTATCTATCCGGTATTTCAATAGATGGAAGTAATATCAAAGAAAGAAACCTTCAGAATTATGTAGAAGATTTACGTGGTATTTTTATTCGTTCGTCCAATTTTTTGTCTGATATTGGTAAAAGGTTTAATAAAATACAATTAAGTAAAAAAACCAAAGACATACTAATTATATTAAAGCAAATTGAACCTTCGCTTACTAATCTTTTATTAGGTAGTGATGATATAATCTTATGTGATGTGGGATTGGATAAACTGATTCCGATAAGCTCTCTGGGAGAGGGAATATGTCGTCTTCTGGCTATAATCCTGGCTCTTTATGACGGTAACAAGGGAATTGTGCTTATTGATGAAATAGAAAACGGACTACACCCTTCATCTCAGGAAGTTTTATGGAAAGGAATATTTGAGATCGCTCATCAATTGGATATACAGGTTTTCGCCACTACCCACTCCATAGAATGTGTTCACAGTTTTTCCCTGGCATACAATAAGTTTATCGAAGAGCATGAAGATGAAAGAGATAAGGATAATCTCCGATTATTTCGAATAGAACGCAAACCCGAAGACAAAATGAGGGTAGTAAAATATAACAATGAAGTTCTTTTCGCCTCTCTTGAGCAGGGCTGGGAGGTGCGATAATGACCAAAAAACCCAGGACTAAATCCGACAAGGTGAGTGAAGAACAAACGACGACCGAGCCCCATTTAGTATATAAAGTAAAATTTCCCATAAAAGAATCTGTTGCCTGCAAATCTATCCTGGCAGTGGAGGGGCAAGATGAAGTGAATTTTTTTGACAAACTGCTGGAATACATGAAAATACCAGGAGTTGATGTCAAACCTGTCGGAGGAAAGGATAATTTCAAAATAAAAGTTCCAGGTCTTATAAATACTCCCGGTTTTGACAATGTGGAGGTTTTTGCGGTAATTCGGGACGCGGACAATAATCCTCAAGATGTCTTTGAAAGCGTAAAAAATCTCCTTAAAGGAGAAAAACTTACCCCACCCCAAAAACCCGGAGAATTTTCAAGCGGAACTCCCAGAGTCGGTATATTCATAATGCCTGGCAGTTCGGAAACGGGAATGCTGGAGGATCTTTGTCTGAAAACGGTAAAAGATCATCCTTTTATGCCTTGTGTGGATGCTTTTATGGATTGCATTGATAAAAAGTATAAGGCAATAAATGAAGAAAGAAAGATACAAGGGGAAAACGAAGTAAAAATAAAAATTCCTGTAAAAGCAAAGGCGCAGGTTTTTTTGTCTGCTATGACTGAGACGGTAGGTAGTGTGGGATTGGGAGCAAAGAAAAAATACTGGAATTTTGATTCGGAGGAATTGGATGATATAAAACAGTTTCTGAGTCAATTAAAACCGTCGGATTGAAAACATAGCGGGACTGAATAGATCCTGAAAGGAGTTCAGGATGACAAAGTTATAACTGAAATTGTTTGTTGGAATCACTATAGAGTAAGAGAGGTTTGAGAGATGAATAAAGTGAGGTTTTTTGGTGTTTTTATATATGTCTGTTTGATGTTGTTGTCTTTTACATACTCCTGTGTTTTAGGGGCGGAAAAGGATAAGGCGGATGGGAAAATCATAGAAATGAAACAGGTTCGCACTCTGGAAGGCGTTACCGAATATAAGGTATGGTACTACAGCGACGGACTCAAGGTGGTGGGATTCCTCTATAAAACCCAGGTCAAAAAGGGAGATAAATTACCCATAGTCATCTTCAATCATGACGGCATCAGCGGAGTATCCGATGAACACAAGAAATCCAGCGTCAGACTGGCAAAGGCGGGGTATATCGTCTTTTCCCCTTCCTATCGGGGAGAGGACGGCAGTGAAGGAACCATCGAGATCGCCAAAGGTGAAGTAAATGATGTGCTGAACGCTATACCTCTGTTGTCATCGCTGGAGGAGGCGGATTCCAAAAATATCGCCCTGGTGGGAGCTTCTCACGGGGCTTTAATCAGTATTTTAGCTGCAGGCAGAACCGATAAGATTAAAGCGGTGGTAGAAGCCTACGGCGTTATGGATATATATAAATGGTGGCAGTATCTGAAGGAAAATAATAAGATCGGAAAAGATGAGGTAACTAAAAGAACCTACGGCGGAGGACCCGATGATCGCCCCGAATCCTTCAAGATAAGAAACGGTCTTTCTGCGGTTCCCAATATAAATTGTCCCGTCCTTGCCCTGCAGGGATCAAAAGATACCACAGTCCCCGATGCCCAGGCGAAATACCTTCAGGCAGAAATGGATAAATATAAGAAAGATTGTACTACTAAAATATATCCCGACTGCCTTCACGGTTTTCTGGTTTACGTCCCCTATCTCACCGATGAGGATATAACTCAGGAAGAACGGGATCAGACCGAAGAAGCCTGGCAGGAAATGCTGAAATTCCTCCGGAAAAACCTGAAAGGAAAATAACCGCAGCATTTTAGAACCTATTCGGGAAATAAACTCCTGTAATCGGTGGACAAGTAGAGCATAAAGTAAATCAAACCTGTGTCTCCCGGATTTCACTTCGACGGAGACAAGGTTTGGTTTTGATCTTGTTTTCGGATTTCGGTCAGCGGAGTCCCAGAGTCTGCTCCGCTTCCAGGACAAGCTCGTCCATGAGCTCTTTCACCGAGACGATTTTGTCCACCAGGTAGGCGTTAGCTCCCACAAAGGCGAACCCCCGTTCCATATTGCCCACGGCAGCCTGAATGAGGGCGTCGGAGATGCAGTAGAGGGATTCCTTGGGGTTGCAGGTCTTGAGGCACAGGTTCTTGCAGTTGAATTTAACCTCGCCCCGGTAAGCCCTGCGGATAAAGTCGTTCTCGATGGCTCTTCCCGGCATACCCACCGGACTCTTGATGATGACGATATCCTCTTTTTTGCAATTGAGGTAAGCCTGTTTGAAATCGTCGGATACATCGCATTCGTGGGTGGCGACGAAACGAGTCCCCATCTGGACGCCGGAAGCTCCTAATTTCAGAAAATGGGCGATATCCTTGCCGTTGTAGATGCCCCCCGCGGCGATGACGGGTATCTTGCGACCGTATTTCTCCTCGTATTTGCCTACCACGTCCCTTAAAATTTCCGATACTATATCTTCCAGGGACTGATAACTATTATCTGCCAGTTCGCTGAATTTGAACCCCAGGTGTCCCCCTGCTAAGGCTCCTTCTACCAGGATGGCATCGGGAAGGTAGTTGTATTTCTGCGTCCATATTTTGCACATAAGATCGGCGCCCCGGGCGGAAGAGACAATGGGAACCAGCATTTTCCCGCTGCCTTTGGCCAGTTCGGGCAGGTTCTTGGGAAGTCCCGCTCCGGAGATGATCATATGGATTTTCTTTTCATTACAGGCAAGCCGCACCAGATCATCGTAATCGGTGAGAGCCACCATGATATTGGCGGCGATATATCCCGGATTATCCTCATCAATAAGTTCCATCTGTTTTGCCAGTTCTGCGATATTATCCCGATTTCTCGCCTCTTTCTGGGGATGATTCTGGATTCCGCCGATCATGGCAAAGGAGAAGGTTCCCACTCCTCCCTCTTTGGCGACCGCATTGGCAAGTTTCCCCAGGGAAACCCTGATGCCCATGCCTCCCTGAATGATGGGGGGATTGATTTTCAGATTTCCGATAACCAGATCGGGCAAAAGGCTTTTCATTTATCTATTCCTTTCCTTGTGCTTTATTAGGGGACTGAAGACTTTTAAGGACGGATACTATTCCTGATTCCCCAAAACACCAAATCAAATCTTTATATTAATGATAACCGCAGAAAAAACTTCTATCCTGAATTGGAATGATCCGGGGGAAAAAAACGATTTATTTTAACACCACATACCGGACACAAAACCCCGGGTTGACCAGTCTCGAAAAATCCGATCCCGTTTAAAGCAAAAGAGACAACTCTTCCCAGGCTGATATTTTTTCTTCAAGAAGCTTCTTTACCAGAGCATATTCTTTAAGGGATTCCTCCCGCTTTTCGTTGTCGTCGATAATTTCGGGAGTTTCCAGACGGGTTTCGATATTCAGAATATTGTTCTCCAGGAGGGTTATTTCCTCTTCCAGATGAAAAATCTTCCGGTTCAGTTCTTCGGCAGGATTTACCATACCGGGAACCTTTCCCGACGCTACGGGATGCAGAAGATTTCTCCTTTTCTCCGGGGGATCCTCCTTATCTTTCCGTTTTTCGGGAGTTTTCTTTTTTTCATGATAATATGAGTAATTTCCCGGATAATTCTTCAGGGAACCGTTTTCTATCTCAACTATTCGGTTGCATACCTGATCTATAAAATACCGGTCGTGGGACACTATTATGACGGTTCCGCCAAAATCCAGAAGAGATTCCGCCAAAACGTCCCTGGAGGGGATGTCCAGGTGGTTGGTGGGTTCATCCAAAAGCAGCACATTGGCCGAATTCATCATCATGCGGGCAAGAGCCAGACGGGCTTTCTCTCCGCCGCTTAAAATTCCCACCTTCTTGAAAACATCCTCATCCCGGAACAGGAAACAACCCAGAACGGTTCTTATATCCAGATCCGACAGATGAGAGGGGGCATTGAACATGGCTTCCTCCAGCACGGTCTTTTCCGGATCCAGTTCCTTGTTCTGATCCTGGGAGTAGTAGTTTATCCGGGCGTTGTCGTGAATTTTCAGTTTGCCCCGGTATATACGGTCCACTCTTGCCAGAATTTTCAGCAGGGTGGTCTTGCCGGAGCCGTTATCTCCCACCAGGGCTAATTTCTCTCCTCCGGTGATCTCTATCTCTCCGTTTAAGGGAATGGTTCTGCCGGGGTATTCCTTGGCAAGTTCTTTTATCTGATACACGGTGGTCATGTCCGTGTTATCTTCCTTGAAGTTTATATGGATATTCTTGTTTTCTCTGCGGGGGGCGGATACTTTCTCCATGCGTTCCAGCATCTTTTCCCGGCTCTTGACTCTGGTAGCAAGAGTGGCTTTATAGCGGAACCGCTCTATAAACCTCTGATCCTTCTCTATCTTCTTCTGCTGCTCCCGATATAGTTGTTCCTGTCGATCCAGATCCTCGTTATATTGCCGGACAAACTGATCATAATTGCCCGTATAGGTTTTTATTTCGCCTTTGTCCAGGTGGAGGGTTTTTCTGACCACCCGGTTCAGAAAGTACCGGTCATGGGATACCAGGATTACCGCCGAGGGATAATCGGCCAGATATTCCTCCATCCACTCCACTGCTTTCATGTCCAGGTGGTTGGTGGGTTCGTCCAGAAGCAGCAGATCCACTTCTCTCAGCAGCATCTTGGCAAGTTCCATGCGAACCTGCCATCCCCCGCTGAATTCCTTCACTTTTCTTTCCCTGTCCGATAGTGAGAATCCCAGTCCCTGGATAACCACGTCGATCTTCCAGGACAGATCCCGCCCCTCCAGAAATTCGAACCTCTCCTGTAATCGGGCATATCTTTCCACCAGCAGATCGATATCCTCTCCGCTTCTCATCATCCGGTCTTCCAGAATTTTCATATTTTTTTCTATTTTCAAAATATCGGGAAGAGCGGTTCTCATCTCTTCCATTAGGGTGTTTTCGGGGCAAAGGGTGATCTCCTGGGACAGGTAGGCTCTCTGGCAATAATCGGGAAAAGATACGGAACCGGCCGAATATTCCTCGGTTCCCATGATAATTTTTAAAAGAGTGGTCTTACCGGAACCGTTGACTCCCACCAGGGCGGTCTTCTCTCCGGGATTTATCTGGAAACTCACGTTGTCCAGGATGTTTTTTCCGCCATAAAATTTGTACAGATTTTGAATCGTCAGCATACTAATAACCGAAAACTAAAAATATTTCTATCAAAAACCTCTAATACTATTTTCCCCCGGACTCTTTTTTCTCTTTTTCCCCGGTGAAAGCGGACTATTTTCCCTCTTTTACCAGATTGTCGATCTTATCGGCGATTTGCCTTATTTCCTGCAGAATTGCCTTCATATCATTCTTATCGCTGCTGCTGAATTTGTTATTGTCCAGCCTTTCGCCTATAAAATCTCTCAGTTCGTCCACTTTTTCCTTTAGTTTGTCCGCTTCTTTTGCCGATTCTTTTTTCTTCTCCTCTTCATCCAGACCGTTGATATGTTTGGTAACGGCTTTTTCCAGGGACCCTTCTATGGAAGAGGCATTGGCCACCGATTCTTCGTTGTCCAGAGTTTGAAGAATCATCCGCACGTTTTCGGTCATTTTTTGGGTTTTCCGGGTGTAAGGGTCTTCCTGGACGCAACCGGTCATGGATATTATCAGAACCGGTAAAACAGATATCGATAGAAAAAACAACAAAAACACATTTTTCTTCACGATACGTCACCTCGCCTATAAACTATTTTAAAAAAAGAATTTCCTTTGCAGGATAGCCTCAAAACCACAATAGTCAAAAGCAGATTCGTCCGTTTCTTTTCCCTCGTCTATATGATCACAGGACTTACGCCATTTTCTACCAAAACCCAGATTTCATGCCGATTGCCAGAGATCCTGAAACGAGTTCAGGATGACGAT